>JAAOEI010001045.1_pt1 | contig 10339 bp, 11 predicted proteins | sample 7059261 | NCBI WGS metagenome assembly JAAOEI01 (sample SAMN14008812, study PRJNA610033) | viral metagenome | isolation source: viral particles filtered from seawater | place: China: Hangzhou Bay, Yangshan Deep Water Harbour | collected 2017-10-31
TGAAAACAAAGACCAACGAAGAAATTGAAAGTATTGAAGAAATGGATAAATCACAAGATCCACCTGGTCGTGATGGTGGACATCAATTCCCACCTGGACCAAAAGTATCTAAAAAAGTTATTAAAGCAATAAACAAAGATCCAGCAAAGCATCTTTCAGACCTTTTTGCTAAAGAACACACAAAGAAAAAAATGAAAGAAGAAGTTGAACAAGTTGAAGAAGTGAGAAAAATGGCCAGCGGCGGTAGAGATAATGCCGGCGGACAGTATTATGATATTGATAATGGTGATGGAACGATTGGATTTGGTTACAAACCAGGAAAATCACAGCCTTCATCAAGTCACAGTAACTACGAAATCAAACCAGAATCAAAACATCCATTACATGGTAAACTTGTTACAGCTAAACACAGCAATGGTCAAGAAGTTACTGGTAGATTGATGGGTACTGAACATCAAGGAACTGTTGCAAAAATTAAACATTCATCAGGAATGATTCATTCCACAGATGCAAAAACAATTAAAAAAACAAATTCTGGAATGAAAGAAGAAGTTGAACAGATCGATGAAAAGCTAACAGCTTCGGATCCTACTTCTAAATGGATCCATGATTTTGTTCATTCAAAGAACAAAAAGTTTGCTGGTAAGTCAAGAGAAGAAAGAATCAAAATGGCTCTTGGTGCAAAGTATGCAAAAGAAGATTTTGATTTCACAGATGAAGAATTAGTGTTGCTAGAAGCTTCAGATGGAGCAAAGAATCTATATGTTCAGAATCATAAAGAATCAATGGATATGTTGAAAAAGATTGGTGAAGGTATTAAGCAGCACAAGGCAAATGTTATGATGAACAACAACATCCATTACGGTCACGTTGGTACTATGAAAAATATCAAACGTCAGCTTGAAGATTTGCATCAGCAAGTTACACAAGAAGGGGAGTATGCTCAACCAATGAGAATTGGTGAAGAAGTTGAAGAAGAACAACAAGCTCCTTTGTTTGAGCGTACAAGTTCTTTAAACAAACTTATTGAAGCGGCATATAAAAAGCAACCTGTAGGCGTAAAGATTCATTACACTCATCCAGAAAAGAAAGCTACTTGGGCTCAGCACTTCTCAGCTAGCGATGCTGCTAGTGGTGAAAAAGAAATGGCTGCTCAAGGGTACAAAGTTAAGAAACGTGAGCTAATCTATGGAAAGGTAGGTGCGTAATGGCTGATCCAGTAAAATATCTTTCAGCTGAAATAGCTCTTTCAACAGTGACTGCCAACACAGTCAGTTCCGCTTCACTGGTTCGTTTGTTTAATACAGACACTGCTAACTCTGTTCTTGTTACACTAAAGAACAGTGGGGGAACTACCTTATCATCATTTACATTAGGTCACAGCGGAACAGGATTATGTGCAGTTGATGTTATTAAGCAACCAACCGATACGTTGACTATCACAGGAACATTAGCTGCTTCTGGTTGCAAAGCAGTTTCAATAGGATACTACTAATATGAAACTATTCTGCGAACTATCAGAGAATGTTCAATACCTTGTAGAACAAAAAGAAGGTAAAAAAGAATTCTACATTCAAGGTGTTTTCATGGAAATGGAAACAAAGAACAGAAACAACCGTGTGTACAAAGCTGAACACACAATTCCTGTTGTTCAAAAATACATTGAAGAACAGGTAAAGAATAACAGAGCTTACGGGGAATTAGGTCATCCACAAGGTCCTTCTATTAACCTCGATCGTGTTTCACACATGATCAAAGAACTAAAGGTTGATGGTAACCAGATCATTGGTAAAGCCAAGATCATGGAAACTCCTATGGGAAATATCGTAAGAAACTTGATTCAAGAGGGTGCAGGTCTAGGTGTTTCTTCTAGAGGGATGGGATCTCTTGTTGAGAAGAACGGCGTAATGGAAGTTCAAAACGATTTCCATTTAGCTACTGCAGGGGATATTGTTGCTGATCCTTCTGCTCCTAATGCATTCGTGCAAGGAATTATGGAGGGTGTTGAGTGGGTTTGGGACAATGGTCTTCTGAAGCAAAGAGAGATCGAAGGTTACAAAAAAGCTATTAATACCTCTGTAAGACAAGGGACTCTAGAAGTAGATAAATTCAGAATCTTCGAAAGCTTCATTAACTCGCTCTCTAAAAAGTAAAATTACTAAATAATAATTATCATAAGGAGATTTTTATGACTCAAAAAACCAAACTTAAAAAGTTTGATGAGCTTCAGGAAAAAGTGTCTACTGGTGGCGGTGCTACTGGTACATCACAAGGTCCTGAGCCAACAAACAAAAAGGCACAGGCACCTGGTAACTCAAAGACCCAGGGCGATCTAGCAACTAAAAAACTAGAGGGTGATATGGAAGAAACAAGTCCAGAAAACAATACTAAACCTACTGGTGATATGTCTGCCAAGAACAAAGCATCTGTCAACATGAAAGAAGACCTTGATGCAATGTTTGAGGGTCAGGAATTAACAGAAGAGTTTAAGGAAAAAGCAACTGTTATTTTTGAAACAGCTGTTAACGTACGTGTTGAAGAAGAAAAGGCTGCTTTGATTGAGCAATACGATCAATCATTTGAACAAGCCAAAGAGGAAATTCAGCAAGAAATTTCTGAGAAGCTAGATGAGTATCTTGACTACGTTGTTGAGCAGTGGATGGCTGCAAACGAAGTAGCAGTAGAGAACTCACTACGTGCCGAAATTGCTGAGGAATTTATTGGTGGTCTAAAGACTCTTTTCGTAGAACACAATATTGATATTCCAGATGAGAAAGTTGACGTAGTTGAAGAATTGGCTGCCAAAGTTGAAGAACTTGAAGCCAAACTCAACGAAACAATCAACGAGAACATTGAGCTAAGAAAAGTCACTGTTGAAGTTGAGAAGGAAGAAGTCTTCGCTGAAGTTGCAGAAGGTCTTGCTCAGACACAGATCGAGAAACTACGCACATTGGCCGAAGGTGTTGAGTTTGATGATGTAGAGACATTCAGAAAGAAGCTTGAAATCGTTAAGGAAAATTATTTCCCAAGCGACAAAAAAGTTTCGAAAGTTGTTTCTGAAGAAGCCGAGGAGTTGAATGAAGATGTTCAGCGCCCAGTTGTTACAGGACCAATGTCTCGTTACGTTACTGCAATTTCTCGTACTGTCAAGAACTAGTCTTTTATAAATAAAAATAAACCTTACCAATTAAGGAGAAACATATGTATCTAGCTGAAGAACTTCAAAAAAAATGGGAGCCAATTCTTGAGCACGCTGATCTTGCACAGATCAAAGACGCTCATCGTCGTGGCGTAACCGCTATCCTTCTTGAGAACACAGAACGTGCTCTTCAAGAAAACGGTGGTGTTTCACAACAATCACTTCTATCAGAAGCAATGTCGTCAAGCATTCCTGCTAACGCCATTCAAGCTGCTGGTGGTTCGTCAAACATTGACACATTCGATCCAGTATTGATTTCGTTGGTTCGTCGTTCAATGCCTAACCTTATTGCTTATGATATCTGCGGCGTTCAGCCAATGACAGGCCCAACAGGCTTGATCTTTGCAATGCGTTCACGTTACTCTAACAACAGCGGTACTGAAACCTTCTACAACGAAGTTAACACATCGTTCTCTTCAGTTGTTGGTGGTACAGACGTTATCGGTGACAAGCACGTTGGTACAGTTCCAGGTAACACCACAACTGGTAACACAACCGGTCAAGCCAACTTGGCTGAACTTGGTGTTTACAACTTCGGTGCTGGTATGTCAACAGCTCAGGCTGAAGCATTGGGTACAACTAGCAACACAGCTTTCCCACAAATGGGCTTCTCAATTGAGAAAGTGTCTGTTACAGCTAAGTCACGTGCTCTAAAGGCTGAGTACACAATGGAACTAGCACAAGACTTGAAAGCAATTCATGGTCTTGATGCTGAAACCGAGCTTTCAAACATTCTTTCATCAGAAATTCTTGCTGAAATCAACCGTGAAGTTATCCGTACCATTCTTGTTACCGCTCAAAAGGGTGCTAACACCGGTACAACAACTGCTGGTCGTTTCGACTTAGACGTTGACTCAAACGGTCGTTGGTCTGTTGAGAAGTTCAAGGGCTTGATGTTCCAAGTTGAGCGTGAAGCTAACCAAATTGCCAAGTCTACACGTCGTGGTAAGGGTAACATGATCATCTGTTCGTCTGATGTTGCTTCTGCTCTTCAGATGGCTGGTGTTCTTGATTACACCCCAGCTCTTAACTCAAACAACTTGAACGTAGATGATACCGGTAACACATTTGCTGGTGTTCTAAACGGTCGTATGCGTGTTTACATCGATCCATATGCTGGTGGTAACTATATGGTTGTCGGTTACAAGGGTTCGTCAGCATTTGATGCTGGTTTATTCTACTGCCCATACGTTCCTCTACAAATGGTTCGTGCAGTTGACCAAGACAGCTTCCAGCCAAAGATTGGTTTCAAGACTCGTTACGGTATGGTTGCTAACCCATTCGCTGAAGGTGCTACAGAAGGTCTTGGAGCTCTTACAAAAGACTCTAACGTGTACTACCGCAGAGTGTTGGTCGATAACATCCTATAATAATAAAAATAGTAGGTTGTTAACTAAAAGAGGAGCTTCGGCTCCTCTTTTTTTATTTGGATAAATAGTTTAGTGAACAGTAAATAACAAGGTTATAGCAAATATGGCTACTATTGATACACAACCAACAAACAAAAACTTCCTATCTCAATTAGGATTTAAGTTTGTAATTAACAAGACTCCAAACATTAACTACTTTGTTCAGTCTGTTAACATTCCAAGTATAACACTTGGTTCATCTGACTTGCAAACTCCTTTGAGCAGATTACCTATTGCAGGTGACCAACTTCAGTTTGGAGAATTGGATATTTCTTTCAAAGTTGATGAAGACATGAAGAATTATTTGGAATTGTATAATTGGTTGATTGCGGTAGGCTTTCCTGATAATTTTGATCAATTTAAAAGCATAGACAAAACAAGAACTGGACCAATAAGTGGACTAATTGATCCTATGACCGGTGCTGGTGTTTATTCTGATGCTACGCTCACAATACTTTCAAGTGCAATGAACCCAATACATCAAGTTAATTATTTGGATTGTTACCCTCTTTCAATTGGAGATTTACAATTCACTTCCACAGATACTGATGTTAATTACTTGGTATGTCAAGCTGCTTTTCGCTATAGAAAGTTTGAAATTATTTCGTTGTAATCCGTTGACTTCCCCTGCTAAATTTGGTATAATTGTAATTATTTAATTTTGAGGTTGTTATGAAACTTGAGGAAATTCAAAGTCATTGGGAAAAAGATTCTGTTATTGATAGAACAGAACTGGGTGATGAGAGCATAAGAATACCCCAACTCCATTCCAAATACTTTAAAATGTATAGTGAAGAGCGTCTTAGATTGAAGTCTATGATGCAAGATTACAAAGTAATATATCGTGTTCTTTCTGAGTACTACAATGGTACTCTAAGTGAAGAGGAAATGGAAGAGTACGAGCTCAAACCCAATCCCTTAAAAATTCTAAAGAACGAAATTGGAATGCATGTTGAAGCTAACAAATTGTTTCAACAAACAGAGTGGAAAATTAAAATCCAAGAAGAGAAAGTGGATTTCTTGGAATCAATCATTAAGTCTCTTGCAACAAGAGGCTATCAAATCAAGGCAGCGGTGGACTGGGTCAAGTTCACACAAGGTGCATGACAGACTACGATACCCTTACTATTGAGCGCGTAGACGCAGTTCACATTAAGGTTAGGTGTGAACGCTCTACTGCAATGGAGTTACACGAGCATTTCACGTTTATGGTGCCTAATGCCAGGTTTCATCCATTGGTCAAAGAAAAGGTGTGGGATGGAAAGATCCGTTTGTTCAACCTTGGATCTCAAACAATATATGGCGGTTTGACCAAAGCAGTAGAAGATTTTGCTTCAGAAAGAGGCTATGAAATACAGTATAAAACCCCCGTAGAATCGATTTCCTTTGATCTACATGATGCTACTCAGTTTTGTGTTGATCTTGCTGCTAAGGGTGGTTTAACAATGCAGCCAAGGGATTATCAGTTGAGTGCCTTTCAGCATGCTGTTAGAAATGAAAAATGTGTGTTACTTTCACCAACAGCATCCGGCAAGTCATTCATTATTTACTTGATATCGATGTATTATCAGAAAAAGACATTGATTGTAGTACCTACTACAAGCCTTGTACATCAGCTATACAGTGACTTTCAAGATTATGGTTTGGATGCTGCCAAGTATTGTCATAAAGTGTTTTCTGGCCAAGACAAAGATTCTGATAGACCAATAACAATTACAACTTGGCAATCAATCTATACCATAAAAGATAAAAAATGGTTTGAAAAATATGATGTTGTTATTGGAGACGAAGCTCATTTATTCAAGGCAACAAGTCTCACTAAAATTATGACCAATTTGACTAATGCAAATTGTAGGTTTGGTTTTACAGGAACTCTTGATGGATCACAAACACATCAGTTGGTTTTAGAAGGATTATTTGGACCAGTACACAAAGTCACTACAACCGCTGAGTTGATTGAACAAAAACACTTGGCCAATTTTAAAATCAAAGCCATAGTGTTAGATTATCCAGAAGATTTGAGAAGGTGGGCTTCCAAAAATCTCAAATTGTACAAAGATGAATTGCAATATGTTGTTGAGCTCAATGCAAGGAATGAATTTATCAAAAGGTTGTGCTTGTCCTTAAAAGGAAACACATTAGTATTGTATCAGTTTGTTGAGAGACAAGGTAAGCCGCTTTACCAAAAAATATCTAATGCTGCTGAAGATAGAAAAGTATTTTTTGTGCATGGAGGAGTTGAAGGTAAAGAACGAGATGATATTCGGTATGTGGTTGAACAAGAACAAAATGCAACAATCGTTGCTTCGTATGGAACCTTCAGTACAGGGGTGAATATCAAAAACATACATAATATTGTATTTGCAAGCCCATTCAAGTCTAAGATTAAAAACCTTCAATCCATTGGTAGAGGATTGAGAAAAGGCAGCACAAAAGACCAAGCTGTTCTTTATGATATTGTAGATGATATATCTTGGAAGGCCAGAAAGAACCACGTCTTGAATCACTTTCACGAAAGAGTAGAGATATACGATTCAGAAAAGTTTGATTACAAAATTTACACCGTAAAGCTAGGAGCCTAGAATGATAAAACTAATAAAGCTAGTAAGTGGTGTTGAAGTAATGGGAGAAGTTATCTCAGAGACCAAAAAAAGTATTACATTAGAAAACCCTATACAGATTAATTACAGAAACATTGATGGTCCAATGCCAGCTGTTTCAGTTACAAGGTATATGCAGTTTGCAAGTGAAAGACAAAGTGAATTTGATATGAAGTATGTTTTAAATGTGGTTGGAGTTATACAAGGAATGGAAAGGTTCTATCATTATTCGTTGAACAACTTTAAAGAGTCGGTTGATAAGTTGGTTGACCGAGAACTTGCTAAAGTGGTCTACGATGACCTTAAACTAAATGATGATACCAAACATGAAGCTTACACTGCGTTACTTGAGAGCTTTACAACAGACCATCCATTAAACTAGTTGACTTCTTTTTAGTTAATCGTTATAATCCTCTATACCAGAGGGAGAAGAAAGATATTAATATGGCAAGCAATCATTATGTAGATAACAAGAAACTATACGATTGTATAGTGGAATACAAGACTCAAGCTATCTTAGCTAAGAAAAATAAGCAAGAGAAGCCACCTATCCCCAACTATGTTGGAGAATGCATTCTTATGATAGGAGAGAATCTATCTCACAAACCTAACTTTATAAACTATTCGTTTAGGGATGAGATGATATCTGATGGTGTAGAGAACTGTGTAAGTTACTTTGATAACTTTGATCCGTCTAAATCTACAAACCCTTTTGCGTACTTTACACAAATCATATACTATGCTTTCTTAAGACGTATTCTTAAAGAAAAGAAACAAACCTATATCAAGCACAAGACAGCAGAGAACTCAATGCTATTTGACTCAATTGTAGAGCAAAATGAGTTTGATGATAAAGAATTTAACTTCACACAGATTGATGTCGACAACCAACAAGCTGTTGAGTTTATCAAATCTTTTGAGGATAATCTCAAAGAAAAGAAACGCAAGAAAAAGAAAAAAGGATTGGAGCAGTTCCTAGAGGAGTAATATGAAAGTAGCGTTATTAGGTGATACCCATTTTGGTGCAAGAGGCGACAGTCCAATCTTTCACCAATTCTTTAAGAGTTTTTATGATGATGTATTCTTTCCATATCTAAATGAACATGGAGTAGATTATGTTGTTCAACTTGGAGATGTGTTTGATCGTAGAAAGTATATCAATTTTCAAACCTTAAAAAATGCCAAAGAGTATTTCTTTGAGCCTTTGAACAAAGGTGAAATGAAAAGTTGGTTGTTAGTAGGTAATCACGATACCTATTACAAGAATACAAACAATGTCAACTCACTAGATCTTATTCTAGGACAATACCAAAACATTAATACCATACATCATCCATACGAAACATCTTTTGGAGGGGTATCATTCCTAATGGTTCCTTGGATATGTCCAGAGAATGAAAAAGAAGTATTTGAAGCAATCAAAATATCCAAAGCTCAAGTATGCTGTGGTCACTTTGAGATCAGTGGCTTTGAGATGTATAAAGGTGCTGTAATTGATGAAGGTTTAGATGCAAACATATTCTCTAAATTTGAGTTTGTATTTTCTGGTCACTATCACCATAGATCAACAAAAAGAAACATAACGTATGTTGGAACACCATACGAAATAACATGGTCAGACTATAGTGATCAAAAAGGGTTTCATATTTTTGATACAACAACAAGAGAAGTAGAATTTATTCCTAATCCTCTATCAATGTTTGTCAAAGTGCACTATGACGATTTGAACAAAACTATTGAAGATGTTCTACTAGATGACTTCTCGGTATATAAACAAACCATTGTCAAAGTAGTTGTCAGAAACAAAACTAATCCATATTGGTTCGATATGTTTATTGAAAAGCTTGAAAAAGCAGGAGTTGTAGATATTCAAGTAGTAGACGATCACTACAATCTCAATTTGGAAGAAGACAAAGATATCATTAATGAGGCTGAAGACACTTTGACCATATTGAACAAATACATTTCCCAAGTGAATTTGAACACGGACAAACAAAAGCTTGAAAATTTATTAAGGTCATTGTATAGTGAGGCTTTATCTTTGGAATAATTATGAACATCTTCTTTCTTGATAATGATCCTAGAAAATGTGCAGAACAACATTGTGACAAGCATGTTGTTAAAATGATACTTGAGTCAGCTCAATTGCTATCTACAGCACACCATGTACTTTGTGAATCTACTGGCTATCTTCCAAAGGACATATACAAACCAACTCATAAAAACCATCCATCAGCCATATGGGCTAGAACAACTGATGGTAATTACAATTGGTTGTATGTGTTATGGCGAGAGTTGATGAGTGAGTACAAATATAGATATATGAAGACTCATGCTTGTGAGAGGCTTATCATACCTCTTAGTAAACTTCCCTCTAACATTGAAAAGGGTCCGTTTACTCCTCCTCCAAAAGCAATGCCAGACGAGTATAAAGTTGAAGATACTATTCAATCCTATAAAAATTATTATAACGGAGCAAAAGCTTCCTTTGCAAAATGGACAGGCAGAAATGCTCCAGAATGGTTTAATGCATGATTGTATTTAAAAAGATAAAATGGAAGAACATACTATCAACAGGAAACACATTTACTGAAATCAATCTTGATAGAAGTAAGTCTACATTAATTGTTGGTGAAAACGGAGCAGGAAAATCTACTATTCTTGATGCTCTGTGTTTCTGTTTGTATGGGAAACCGTTTAGAAATATCAACAAGAATCAATTACTAAACTCTATCAACAAGAAGGGTCTAGAGGTTCAAGTTGAGTTTGATATAGGCAAAAAGAAATACAAAGTAATAAGAGGAATCAAACCTAATACGTTTGAAATCTATTGTAATGATCAAATGTTAGATCAAACAGCAGAGCAAAAAGAATATCAAGAGTTGTTTGAGAAACAAATATTGAAACTCAATCACAAGTCTTTTGGACAAATTGTTGTTCTTGGATCTGCTTCGTTTGTTCCGTTCATGCAACTTACAGCAGCAAATAGAAGAGAGATCATTGAAGATCTTTTGGACATTCAAATCTTCTCAAAAATGAATGTGCTGTTGAAAGATAGGGTCTCTCAAAACAAAAATAACATTATAGACACTACCTACGGTATCAAAGGCATTAAAGAAAAGATTGACATT
>JAAOEI010001046.1_pt1 | contig 10336 bp, 13 predicted proteins | sample 7059261 | NCBI WGS metagenome assembly JAAOEI01 (sample SAMN14008812, study PRJNA610033) | viral metagenome | isolation source: viral particles filtered from seawater | place: China: Hangzhou Bay, Yangshan Deep Water Harbour | collected 2017-10-31
CGGGAACGGCAAAGTCAGGCGCGGCCATGAAGGCGCTAGAGGCTTTCCGGCAGAATTTGCAGCAGGGCTATCGGGGCGAATTTGCGGCGGGTGTTGGGCAGCAGGCAAATGCGGGCCTTAGCGCGGCATCGGCGCAGGCAGGTGTTTCCCAAAGCCTCGGCACCAACCTTGCCAACATCGCCATGAACAAGGGCGATAACGCGGCCAACGCGGCATTGTCCAAGGGAAGTAGCGGGATTGGCAACGCAATGATGCTGGCGGGCGGTGGGCTGTTCCGCTTGGGGGGCTTCTAATGGCGATCAATTGGGGCATGGCGGGCCAGAACAACAACGCCCTGGCTTACTTTCAGATGGGCCAGCAACTTGGGCAACAGGTCATTGACAAGCGCATCAATAGCGCCGCCGCTCGGTTCATGCAGGGCGACCAGAACGCTATTGCCGACGTGGCGAAGTATGACGCGGGGCTGGGGATGCAACTTCAGCAGCGGCAGGCCGCGCTAGAAGACGCCAAGCGCAAGCGCCAGCAGGAAGAGGTTATGGCGCAGCGCACCCGCCTGACTGAAACCGCAAAACTGTTTGAGGGCGTCACCCCTGAAAACTACGGCCAGCGCCTTGCCATTGCGCAGCAGCTCGGGATTGATACCAGCAGCGCCCCGCAAGCCTATGACCCGGCTTGGGTGCAGCAGAATGCGCAGATCATGCGCTTTGCAGCCGACAACCCCGACAAGCTGCCGATGATTGCCCAAGAGTTTCAGGCGGCGGGCATCGACCTCAACACCCCGCAGGGCAAGCAGGCACTGCTTAACGCCATCGCGGGCAAGTATGGCACAGACTACGCAGACGAGAGCGGTAACATTCGCCGCCGCCCCGCCTTTAATCCCAATAGCTTTGCGCAGCCGAATATCCCTGGCGGGGCCATTGCTGAACTTAAAGCCAACCCCGGCACCGCTGCGCAGTTTGATGAGATATTCGGTCCCGGCGCTTCGGCTCGCGTTTTGGGAGGGCGGCCCGCTGGCAATGGCCCTTTCGTGCAGTAGGCCTCCCCGGCGAACGTGTAACTTCAACCGTTCGCAGTCCTGCCCGCAACAAGGCGGTCGGGGGTGTGGCGAATAGCTACCACCTGACCGGACAGGCTCGCGATAGCGTCCCGCCTCCGGGCATGAGCATGGCGGCTTACGCTGCTGAACTGAAACGCCTCAATCCGCACCTCGACGTAATCAACGAGGGCGATCACGTTCACATGGAGCCGCGTTAATGGCGCAAGATAACCCCTACGCTAAGTATCTTCAGCCGCAGGCTCCCGCCGATCCGATTGTGAAACCGGCAGACCCGTATAAGGCGGAAGATCAGCAGTTTCAGCGCAACGCCGAAGCGCGGGCAGCACAGGACCAAGCGTTTCAGCGCGAAAAATTCGCATGGGAGAAACAAAAAGCCCTGCAAGACACGGCAACCAAGTCCGATACGCTGGACCCCAAGACGCAAAGCGGCCAGCGCAACATTGCGGCGGGTATTCTCAAAAACACCGGCGTTGACCTTGCCTCTGGCGTTGATCCTGTTTCGGATCTCATCAAGAAGTCTACCAGCGGCGGCTTAGAGCGGATTGGTGCGCAGGCCTGGGGCTTTGTGACCGGCGATGCTACGGATGGCATGGAAGCCATTAACAGGCTCAAGACCATTAGCAGCGATATGACCCTGCAAATGGCAGGCGGCTCGCTCGGTGCGCAAATTTCAAACACTGACCGCGACTTTCTTGCCGAACGTATGGGCGACATTGCCAACCCGAACAAAACCGCAGACGAGCGCCTTGCGGCGTGGGATCAGGTTAAGCAGCGCCTCGCGCAGGTCAGCGGCATGGAGCCCGGCCCCGGCATGATTGACCAGCAGGTCAAAGCCGCCGATGGCCGGATGATTACGTTCAAGGTCAAGCAAGGCGCTACGGAAGACGAAATTCGCGCTGCCGCACTTGCAGCCCTAAAGCAGGCGGACCCCGCCAATCGCTACGAAGCCAGCGTTTCGGATGCCACCAAGCAGCAGGTGGGAACCCCTAGCTTCTGGTCGGGCATCGGAGCAGGTGTGGGCGACCTTGTTGAGGGCGGCCTTAACAACACTGTCGGCCTTGTCTCCAACCCGGTTAGCAGCGTCATTGGCCGCGCGATGGGTTATGAGGGTTACACCGGGGACATTGGGCAGACCGTCCGCGATGCCCTGCAACTTCCCGAGGGCAACCAGACTGCAAGCGCGATCAATCAGGCCGCAGCGGGCGGCCTTGGTGGCGCTGGCATGGCCCGCAGCGTCGGTGGACTAGTCGGCAGCAATGCCCTTATGCAATACGGCGCGAACCCCATCCTAGACGCTGTGACCGGCGCTAGTGCGGCTGCATCGGGCGAGACGGCCCGCCAAATGGGCGCTGGTCCCGGTGGGCAGGCTCTTGCCACGCTGGCCGGTGGTTTCGTTCCTGCTGGCCTTGCTGGCGCGCGTAATGCCGTTCGTGGTGGACGCCCGCCTAGCGGCCCCGCCCCTGATATGAACGTTGTGCGGGCCGGTGAGCGCCAGGGTGTGCCAATTCGCCAGCCAGACGCCCGCCCTGAAATGCGGGGCGACTTTGCCAACCTTCAGACCAGCCAATACGCTGGCCCCGCGATCAATCAAGCGCGGCAGGCCGATAACGCAATCATTGAGCAGCGCGTTACTGATATTGGTGGGCAGGGCAATGCAGCCGACCCCTACGCGCTTGGGCAACGGGTGCAGGCGGCGGGAAGTCGATACATTGCCCAAACGCGCGCACAAGCGGACCGCCTCTATAAGCGGGCCAAGGATTTGGCAGCGGGAACCCCGGCTGCGCCCACTACGTCAACTGCCCCGGCCTCGCAAACCTCAATACCGCCTTCGCGCGGTGGCTGGGTCATCCGCGACAAAGAAACCGGCACCCCCGTCATGGAAACCTTTGATGAGTCGGTCGCATCAAAGGTCAACACTGCCAAGTATGAAGTTGTCCCCTCTCGGCAGCACCTTGAGCAATTTAACGCCGCTGTTAAGCAAAATGGCGGCCAGCCACCAGAGGGGTGGAATAAGGCGTTTGGTAGCGCCGAAGCGCCTCAAGCTGCCCCCCAAGCGGCAAGCCGCCCCGGTCCCGCTGCCTATAGTGCGCCCAATGCCGATGCCGTTCTTGAGGCAAACATTCAAGAACTTCGCGCCGGTGGCGAGAACAGCAACGGCGCTGCAATTAAGTATCTTGAAGGGTTGCGGGCCGACCTTCGCGGTGGGCTTTCGATCGACTCAATGTTGAACCTTCGCAGCAATATGCGGGGCCAGATCAGCGAGCGTGGCCTTACCGGAACCGATACTGATCGCCGCGTTCGCCAAGTCATCGACGCGATGAACCTTGACCTTACCGAACAGCTTCCGGCTGAAGCATCGGCGGCCCTGAAGGCGGCGGACGGCTTCTATCGCCAACGCCAAGAGTTTATCAATGGCACCCTGAAGCAGTTCATGGGCGACCGTGGCAACCCGCTTCCCGCTGAAACCGCAGCAAGCCGCCTTGTCTCTATGGCACAGGGCAAGGGCAACTTTGAGCGGTTTTCGAAAATGTGGGGCCAGCTTGACGATGGCGAGCGAGCGGACGTTTCCGCGACCATCGCTGCATCGCTTGGCCGCAAGGCGAACGGGGACTTCAGCCCCGCCACGCTGATTAAGTCGCTTGATCCGCGCCAAGGCATAAACCCCCGCACCGCCAAGCTAATCTTTGGCGAAGAAGGGGCCAAGGCGCTCAATGACCTCCGCATCATCGCGCAGGCCAAGACCGACACTGCCAACGCGCTGAACGCATCTAAAACCGGCGTCATGGTCAACCGCTCGGCGGGCGGCCTTCGCACTCTTATCCTTGGCGGGCTTGGGTTCTCAGCTTCGGGGCCGATTGGGGCCGTGGCCGCGCCGATGGCGGAAGGTCTCATTTCAAAGATCGGCCAAGAACGCGCAGCCCGTTTGATGCTCAATCCTGACTTTACCAAGTGGCTGCGCGCTATGCCGGAAGCGACCAACCCGAAGGCGATAAATGCCTACTTTGGCAAGCTGAAGGCGGCGGGGGCGAAGTCTCAGGTTGTCGCAAACGACATTGATGGCTTTACCAATGCAGTTCTGGAATCTTTCAGCCAGTCACCTGGGCGCGCCGCCGCTCAGGAGGAAAACAACTGACGGGTAAAACCACCAAAGCAATAGCGCCCACACCCAAAAGGCGGGCCTCCTAAGCGTCTGCATACCTAACCAATAACACAATCCGGGCTGGGTGCAAACCTTGGCCCTATTCTCGTTGGGAAACGATACACATGGCCGAACTGTTTACCCTTCCCGCAAGGGCAACCGATAGCAATGGCGACACGCTATCTGGTGCGAAATTGTATTTTTACGCCACCGGCACAACAATGGCGCAGAATGTTTACGCTGATTCCGCGCTGAGCACCTCGCTTGGCGCTGTTGTTACCGCCGATAGTGGTGGCAAGTTCGCGGCGATCTATCTGGACCCGGCAAAGACTTATCGCGCCGTTTTGAAAACCTCGGATGACGTAACCACGATTTACGACCTTGACCCGATCAGCAACGGCGGGAGCGTCATTCGGTCGGTTACGGAATTTAGCAGCCATGCGGTTGCCGACGCGGCGGGGATTGAGCTTTACATCCCCACTAACATCACCTCGACCCGCGCAACGGGCGCTTCGGTTGTCGCTAACCAGTGGGGGCCGGGCCGGGTAACGACTGCGGACGGCAACAAGCGCGGCAAGTGGTTTTCGAGCGTCACCGCCGCGCCTTCCGCTACTGGCAACCATGACAGCATCGAGACCGCTTTTAACGGCGACCTGTCGCACTCCATTTTTCAGATTGAGCACCGCATTACCGGGGCGACCACGCTAACGCAGCCGACAACGGGCTATGTCTATACCCCGGAAGCCTATCCGTTCTATGGCGTGATGTATAATTCGTCGGGCTATAATCACTCGACCACTGGCAACACCGGGCGCACCGCCGCTTGCTTTTCGCGGGTTTCGGTCAAGCAATACGGCCAGGGCGATGCGGTTGCCTATAACGCCTCGGCATTCATTGCGTCCGACAAGCCGGGCGCGACCGACTTTCTGGCGCAGCCCGCAGTAGTTTTGTTCAATGGCGATATTACGGCTGGAATTGACCATATCTACCTAAACCCGCGCGAAATTTACATGGACGGGGCGACCTATGACGTTGCCGGGATCGGTGACGTTCTCAATATGGAGCGCAACGATGCCACCGGGGCGCAAAATTGCTGGTGGGGCGCGTATCGCGTCCAGTCGGTCGGTTCGGCTGCAATCAATAACATTCTGTCTGCGACCGGCAAGGTCAACGCCGGCATCGACTTTTCCATGTCTGGTCTGGACTTCGGAACCAACAAGGCCGCTATCTCGCTCAAGGCTGGCGACCGCATTTATCTGAACAACGCCTCGTCAAACGGAAACTATACAACCTCATTCAATGGCGATTATATTGAATACTCTAGCGGCATTTCCGGCTTCAACTTCATAATTGGCGGAAGCAGCCGACTCCAAGTCAATGGCTCACAGATTACTGCTGTCGGCGTTTCTGTTGTCGGGCCGGGCATTAGGGTAAACGCGGCCACGGAAACGGCAGGCGCGGGCCAGTTGGCTATCGGTACGACCACTGCAACGAGCGCAACGGCAGGGGCGAATGGTGACGTTCCAGCACAAGTCGTTGGGTATCTTGTGATGAGCCTGGCCGGGACCGCGATCAAGGTGCCTTATTATGCAAGCTGATGTCATCTTGATTCCGGCGCAGTTGGCGCAGGCAATCCACGATTATCTGCTTTCCCGCCCCATGCGCGAAGTCGAAGGGCTGGTGAATGCCCTGCGGCAATGCAAGCCCAAGGACGAAGCCGATGAGCCGGTTTGACCTTCTGCTTGCCTGTTTCCGCTGCCAAGAATTTTTAACCGCATGATCTCGTTGGGAAACGATAATGGCTGAACTATTCACCCTTCCGGCAAGGGCGACTGATAGCAATGGCAACAATTTATCTGGTGCCAAGCTTTATTTCTACATCACCGGAACAACCACGCCACAAGATGTGTATTCTGATGCCGCCTTGAATACCTCGCTTGGCGCAGTTGTGACGGCGGACAGCGGCGGCAAGTTCGTGGGCATCTACCTAGACCCGCTGCTAACCTATCGTGCGGTGCTGAAGACCTCGGACGGGGCGTCAACCATCTATGACCTCGACCCTATTGGATCGGGCGGAAGTGCGGGTGACATTCAGTTCACCCCCAGCGGAACGGGCGCGGTTATTCGCACGGTGCAAGCCAAGCTGCGTGAGTTGCCCAGCGCCGCCGACTTTGACACACTCGCCAACGCCAAGACGGCGGCGGGGGTTAAGCCGCTTCTGGATGCTTCAAACGGAAGAATTTGGCATTTCGGCGTTACCTCACCGACCTTCGACGAAGCGACCAACGCACTAGGGCGCGGCATTGCCTTCGATAACAACGGCTCAACAGTAACCATTGCGGCGGGTAAGCAGTGGAATTTCACCGGCATTCGCAACGGTGGGAGTGATATAAACTTCACGATTGGCGCAGGAAGCGAAGTTGCGGGCCACGCTTTCTACATGCGCTCGCTGGTCGGCTCTAGCGCATCCTCTAACCTGTATGGTGTCACCGGCTATGTCGCCAACGCTGGCCCAGGCACAACCAAGGCGTTCTATGGCCGCGCCTTGGCGTTAAGTGGGGCAACTGGCACAGTAATAGGCGGGGTGTTCCGTGCGCAACTTGACACCGGTTCAAGCGCCGCCAACTCCTACGCGCTTCAGATCGGCCACGCTGGCGATGTCGCAAAGGTGCTTTCCGGCGTTGTCTTGATCGACACCGAGGCGGCTTCCGGGCAAGCGGTTTACGGCTTCTTGTCTGCGAATACCATGTCTTACACAACGGCGTTTATCCGGGCCTGCACCGGGGGCGGCGGCAAGTTCCTGCAATGGCAGGCATCGGGCGGCGGGATTGACTTATTCCACGTTGACCAACTCGGCATGATTTACACCTATTCGCAGGCGGGTAACACCAAAATGGTGGACCTGCAAAACGGCGGGCGGATCAACTTCACTGCAACAGCAGCGACCGCAACCGCAGGCGCGGGAACGCTTCCGGCAGCCCCTGACCAGTTTATCAAAATCCTGGTTGGCGGCGTCGAAAAGCTCCTTCCGGTGTATAACCCATGATGGACCCGCAAATCCTGATCGCTGTGATTGAGCAGCAGCGCAATGAGGCGATGAGCGCCCTAGCCCAAGCCATTGCGCGGGGTGAAATGCTCGCCCGCCGCGTGGCCGAACTAGAGGCCAAAAGGGAGCCGACCGATGAGCCGGTTTGACCTTCTGCTGGCCTGCTTCCGTTCGGGCCAGATGAGCGAGGCGCAGTTGCAAGAGCATATGCGCGCCGATGCGGTGTTCGCCGCCTACGTTCGCCGGGAGTGCGGCAAATGAGCGGCACAACGCATACCGACTTACACCGTGATTTTGGCCGGATGGAGGCCAGCTTGGAATCCTTGGAGAAAGTTGTGTCGCAGGGATTCCAAGAGATCAAAGACGAACTACGCGCAATCAAGACGGACGTTGAAGCCCTTAAAGCGGCTGAGACGGAACGCCGGGGCGCGTGGAAGGTCATTGTCACGATTGCCGGTGTGGTTTCCGCCGCCGTGGCTGGCCTTATCAAATACCTGTCAAGCTAGAGGTGACTTATCACTGCGCACCCCCTTACGGATGAGCAGTTGCGCGCGGCTGTCGAAGCCAAAGAGCAACACGGAACAGCGGTAGCGGCTGCGGCTGCGTTAGGGCTTCCCCGGCCCACCTTCATGCACCGGCTAAGAGAGGCGGCGCGCAAGGGCATCGCACCGGGGCATTTTGAAGCCGGAACCGCCCCCGGTTACTTCATGGCAAAGGTGACGGTCCAGCGTGGCCCAGGCGGTCAGGTAGAACGGACCTGGGAACGTCAGACACCGGACGACCAGCACCGGGAAGAGGCGATGCAGGCGGCGCTTGCTGCCATGTGCGCCGAGATCAAGCCGGTCGCGCCTATCGCCGCTCCTACGCAGTCAATGGCCGACTTGCTGGCGCTCTATACCCTGACTGATGCCCATGTCGGGATGCTGGCTTGGCACCGTGAAGGCGGCGCGGATTGGGATTTGGATATAGCAGAGCGCACCATTGTTGGTTGCTTCGCAGAGACGATCCGGCAGATGCCCCCGGCGCAGCAGGCGGTATTCAACCAGCTTGGCGACCTGTTGCACTATGACAGCCTAAGCGCCGTCACCCCTACTAGCGGGCATATTCTGGACGCTGACGGGCGCTATACCAAAATGGTCGAAGTGGCCGTTCGGATAATCCGCCGTATCGTTGCCATGCTGCTGGAAAAGCACGAACGGCTGCACATTGTGATGGCTGAAGGCAATCACGACATGGCTTCGTCTGTCTGGCTGCGGACCATGTTCAAGGCGCTTTACGAGAATGAGCCGCGCATAACGGTCGATGATAGCGCGCTGCCTTACTACGTCTTTGAGCATGGCGAAGTGATGCTGGCGTTTCACCACTCGCACCTGAAAAAGAACCCGGCGCTTCCAGGCCTGCTGGCGGCACAGTTCGCGCCGATATGGGGGCGGACCACCAAGCGTTATTGCCACACCGGCAACCTCCACCATGCGGAGGAAAAAGAGCATTCCGGCATGACTGTAATCCAGCACCCGACCCTAGCGGCGCGGGATGCCTATGCAGCGCGGGGCGGTTGGTTTGCAGACCGGGCCATGTCAGCAATCAGCTATCATCGCAAGTTCGGCCAAGTCGGGAGGGTAACGGTATGCCCCGAAATGCTTCAGTAGAATTGCCCTATCACTGGCTCGGCAAGGAAGCGGAATCCGCCGAAGTCGTGGCCGCGTATTATCCGCCCGTTCCCCTGATTGTCATTGACGATACGGAGGAGGTGGAATGAGCCAGCCATTTAGCTTTCCGCTAGACCGGGCTGACGTTCACCTAAGCCCCGATACCCTAGAGGGTATAAAACTGGATTATCCCCCGCAGGGTATATCCGTTAGCGCGGAAGCTGCCGCCAGAGTGCTTACACAAGCCGCCAAGCGTATCCGTAAGGGCGAGTCCGTTAGGGACGTATGCGAAGGGCTGGTTGACGTTGTGATTGCCCTGTCGGGGCGGATTTAATCGCTGCGGGCGGGGCTTGATACCCGCTTTTCGCCCCCTTGATCGAACCCGCTTACGGATGCGGTCAAGAGGGCGAAGGCTACCTTATCCGACACCGCCTAAGCGGCCATAGGCTTTGCACCGTGTGTCCATCCACACCGCCGCAGCCCGCATTCCTTACCCCAAAACCACAGGAAAAACAAGCATGGATAAGCGCGCCTTCTTTGATCTTGTCCGCAAGGGCATTCTCGGCCCGACGCTGGACGCTGACGAGGTTTCCGGCTGCGAGGCGATCCTAGATGCAATGGACGGCACCCCGATTAGCTGGTGCGCCTATGCCCTAGCAACTGCCTATCACGAAACGGCGCACACCATGCAGCCGATCAAGGAATACGGCGGGGATCGCTACTTCTTCCGAATGTATGACCCCAAGGGCGAACGGCCTGCACTGGCTAGCGGGATGGGCAACATCTATCCGGGCGATGGGGTGAAGTTCTGCGGAAGGGGATACGTCCAGCTTACCTGGCGCAACAATTACAAGCGAGCCGGTGAAAAGCTAGGCTATCCGCTGGAGGGCAATCCAGACCTTGCCATGCGCCCCGACATTGCAGCGCAGATCATGCGGCGCGGGATGGAAGAGGGCTGGTTTACCGGCAAGGCGTTTGACCACTTCCTGCCCAAGCAAGGCGCGGCAACCCGCGACCAGTTCGTTGAGGCCCGCCGCATCATTAACGGCAAGGACAAGGCAACCGCGATTGCTGACTATGCCGTGACCTTTCAGCGGGCATTGCAGGGGGCAGGCTGGTGAACGTCATAGAATTTCCCAAGCCCTCGCTCCACGACATTCCGCAAATGCTCCGCAACATCGCGGACGACATAGAGGCGGGAAACTTCGGCGTTCCCGTCTCCGGAGTCATGGTGCTGGAAAGCGATGAAAGCCTATACAACTTCGGTTGGGGCGATGCGGAAGGCTTCAAGGCAATCGGCCTGTTTCATGCGGGCGCTCAAATGCTGATGGGGGGCGAATGAAACTCCCGCCAATCGAAACCCATGACGGACGCCGCGCCTTTGCCTTTTTGGCAATCCTCGGCGGCTGCATGGTGCAAACCCTTTACGTCTCTGTCGTCACTTA
>JAAOEI010001047.1_pt1 | contig 10332 bp, 17 predicted proteins | sample 7059261 | NCBI WGS metagenome assembly JAAOEI01 (sample SAMN14008812, study PRJNA610033) | viral metagenome | isolation source: viral particles filtered from seawater | place: China: Hangzhou Bay, Yangshan Deep Water Harbour | collected 2017-10-31
TGTCCGCCATCGTGCGGTAGCCAAATTTGTGACTTTGTTATGTTGTAACCACGCGACCGAAGCCAATTTATATGCGCATCAATCGGCTGGCCTTGGCTTTCGTAATAATCGATAACCCGGATTTCTTTCCCGATGATCTGACACGCCCATATTGCGAATGCGTCAGACCTTGCGCCGGTTCCACCGATGTCGCAGAATAAGTGGATCGTCATGAGCGGGTCGGCTGACACTCTACCGATCCGGCCGCTTGATCTTGCATCGGCTAAGTGCCTGGCGAAATATGCGCCGGAATTGACGGCAGCATAGCCGCCCTCCCAAATATGATCGTATTGCTCTGGGGTTGTCCGCAAACAGTCTAACCGTTCCTGATTGAGTTCTGACGGCAACATCGGGTTATCGCTCCAATTCGCGCGTACAACAACAGCGCCAGTAGGCAAATCATCGCCGCGCAGCATCATATCAACCGGATCGGTTTTGCGCCGTGGATTCCAGCTAAACCACAGCTCAGAACCTGCCGCGCGAATTGTTGGGCGAAGTAATGACAATGATCGCGCGCTTAGCGTTTGCGCTTCTTCGATCCATGCGCGCCCAAAACCCTCAAGCGACTTTATCGACTCCGCGTTGTGATCTTGCATCCCGACGAACGTGATTACACCATCTCCGGGCGTTTTGATAACCTCGTTAAACACTTTGAAACCGTGTTTCTCACCGATCCCAAATGCGCTCAATTTATCTTCAATCAGCCGCTTGCTTGATTCTTTAAGCGTTTTCTGCACTTCACGAATACACACTGCGCGCATGCCGCGAAACTCAAAACAGTCCTCAATTAGTTTTTCAGCGAAAAAATGTGACTTGCCAGAACCGCGCCCGCCCCAAGCACCCTTATATCGAGCAGGCGCAAGCAGCGGAGTAAATACCCGCGCTGTGCAAAACTCGATTTTCGGCATTTATCCTGCGGATGGATCGATAATACGACGCACGAAAGTGATTGTGTGATCGATTGCGCCACCGTCGCGGCCGGATAGCTCCAGCGCTTGCGGTGCTTTGCCATGCGCTCTGTCAATGATGTACTGAGCAGCTGCTAATCGATTGCGTTCGTTTTCGCCGCGCTGCATGATTTCAACGATTGTGTCGAGAGCGTCCGGCGTCTTAGCTTTGCAAAGCGCCTCAAGTGTTATTTGCTCCGCTGTTTTTTTGGGCCTTCCGCTAGGATTACCACTTTTACCCGCAGAAAAAGGCCGCCCGGTCGCTGTTTTTTTGCTGTTACCAGCCGTTTTTTTTATCGTCATAAAAACAAAAAAGCCCGGAGCTATCGCGCCAGGCTTTCAGTTAACTTATTGTTTAATTAGTTGTTTTGTTTCTTTTACTTACAATAAGACCACTCTATAAAAAACATTGTAGTCTTGTTACCAAGATTTTGCAAATGTTTTAACACCTAACGCCAGCGATGAATTGATTTCCGACCAATCCGGCATCGATCATCTTGCATTCGATAATGTCGATCGATTGCGCGTGTAATTTGTCCATGATCGAATAAACGATTTTTCGATAATCTGCGGCGGCTGCATTGTGGCAGCTTAACGATTCTCTAATCATCCTATGAGTTATCTCGCGCCCTCCGATTCGAGCGCCGACATACGCCAGAATCAGCATCGTCAAATCCCTAGACCGATCCGACAAATGCAAATGTACGCGTGAGACTATCCGCGATAACTGATCTGGATCGTTAAAATATTTACACAAAAGATAAGCTTCGCACACCGGATCATCAATTGATATTATCATCGAGTAAATATTGTCAGCTTGTCGGTGGACTTCTTCTGGTGATAGTCCGATCAGAACATCGTTATCAGTTGGCCTTGACGGCTTGCCGCACATTCTGCTGATCGAAGGCGCTTTATATATCAAAGTTTCCCTAACCTGCGCCGCCCACATCAAAGCCGATTCCGCTGATTTGAACAATATCGCCCCCTTGTTTATTACAACTTAAACTCATCCCGACACCGCCCGCACATCCCATCGACCAGGCGCGCCTTGTATTCCCCGCATCCGTCACATTCGCCGGGTTTGCCTGCCGGAATATTAGCCGCCGCCTTGCGGACTGCCGCAATTGCCGCCTCGTCTGTTTTGTCAATGTGGTCTCCAGCTTTGTCTATGTCGTCCATTATGCAACCGCATTTTCGGCCATCACTAGCCGTAAAAGGTGTATAGCATCTGCTTCGTTATCGTCAACCGGATTAAAACCTGCGCTTATTGCCGCATCAATCATCGACTGCTTGTCAGCATTCCCGCGACCCGTTGCGAATTTTTTAATTGTGCCGACAGGTACGCTCTGATAAGGTATTTCATGATGCTCACACCATGCAGTTAAATGCCCTTCAAACGCTCCGTAAACGTGCGCCGCTGTTATCCCTGCATGATTCCTAACCTCTTCGTAATAAACCTCACTAACGCCCTTTTGCTTGGTTTCTGTTAGCCATCGTTTAAACTTTAGATAACGCATACCGCCACCTTCGTTTCGTTTTGTTGCAAACGATATTGAGCCGCTATCAATTCCAGATTGTGTCTGCAATGCCCAACCTGTTTTTGTGCCCAAATCTAAAGATAGAATACTCATTTGCTTAAAATCTCCGCTACGGCTCATTCTTTAAAATAACTTTGAAAAAATACGGTCAATCACAAAAGAATTTCCTGACCCCAATAAATACAAACACATAATCAAAACGCCAAACAATAACCCGACCAAAAACTCCAAAAATCCATTAAACATTTTCGACCTCACTTGCTTAAAAAGTTAGCGCCGTCATTCATTTTGAAAAACTCGTCCTTGTCAGCTACATGCTCGCCGCACTGATCGCATGAATGCAGATCGATCTCAAATCCGGCTTGCAACAAATGCACACCATGCCCGCATTCGCACACCTTAAAACCTTGCTCTTTTTCTTGATCGTTTACTTGTTTTTTCATTCGATTTTTACATGCTAGAAATTGAAAATTGTTAACTGAGCTGTGTGTTGTTTAAAACGATTTGTTGCTGCGTTGTAATAGTCCGAATCAAGCTCGCATCCAACAAAATCAACACCGAAATTATGCGCAGCAATGGCACTGCTTCCACTTCCGAGATGAGTATCAATAATTCGTTGTCCTGGTTTTGAGTAATTAACCAGGAGCCATTCGTAAAGTTTTACTGGTTTTTGGGTTGGATGAATTTTGTGTTTTTCTGTTAACACCGAATAGCGCCATATTTTTGCGGTTGAACTAATGCTAGTCCATGCCATCTCGCACATTGACAAGCTAAAGTCGTGCGGTTGTATTTTGTCCCAAATTAAAAAACATTGTGTCGCTGAAAGATAGTCTAAAAAATAATTCCCGCCCCATATAATTTGGTTTTTGCTTACACGCATCAATTCATTAAAATATTCTTTATTTGGAATAAATAAGTCCCATAATTTTTTTTCATGCTTTTGCCTTACTGGATTTGAGCTTATGTTTATTCCATAAGGCGGATCAACAATTGCCAAATCAAATGATTTATCAGGCTGTTTCCGCATGTATTCCATGCAATCTATATTCAATATTTCTACGCTCATTTATTCGCTTTTTTCCATTGTGTCTTTACTCGATTAACGATTGATTCCGCGTAATTCTCGCCGTATTTCTCGCGCCAATATTCGATACATGCCGCTCTGTATTCCCTCGTGTGCGCTTTTTTTATCCACTCGACCGCTTCCTTGATCGTTGGCTGCCGTGGATTATTCAATTTTGAGTGCCGGTTACGCTCCGGCGAATCCGCACTGCACTCCTGGGCATGTGGGAAACAGGTTTTAGTGATCCAAAACTAGATTTAATCATTGCCTCGTTTGATCCTGCTGTGTGCCGCCGACGTAGACTTTTAAGCACTCTTCAGGATCACCAACTAGAGTTAATCCGCCGCCTTCTAAAACAACATCCAAATACATTTGTCCATCAATACATTCAAAAGAAACAATATGAATTTCCCTGAATGATCTCCCAAAAATCATTTCTTTTTCGTCAGGCGTCATTTTTGTGCAATCAATGCTCATAAAAATTCCATCAACAAATTATTTTCTTGTTTAAAGTATCGCGGACTTCTGCGAGACGTTTCTTTGACTCTTCAATTGATATGCTTGTCTTTCCCGGCGCTGGTATTGCAACCAACCTTTGCGGCACAAAATTTGGCAAGTCACCTTTTGCGATTTTCTCTTTTGCTTTATCAAAAGCAGATTTCCAGCGCGCTTTAATAGATTGATACGGGTAATTATTCAGATCATTACCAAGATCGACGGCTGCCCAGTAAATGATTGGATTTGTCCATTCGTCCTTGCTTTCTTTTCGCCTTTGCATCTGTTGCACCGCTTCGCAAAAAGATTGCTCAAGATCAATCGTAGGTCTGCATGCAAGCTTGAATTTGTCGCAATCCGGCATAAATGCGTACTGAGTCTCCAACCCACGTTTTATTTCTTCCGGCGTGAAGCCAGCAAGTGCCTTACCCCAAACGCGCTTTGCATTAGCGACTCCCTCATCTTGTCCGTCAGATCCGATCTTTCCAATCGAGTATTCAATAAAAAATTTGTTTCCAAAACGCCCATGGAATTGCTTAAAAATCTCATCGACCCAGTTGCTTGGCAGTGGATTCGTAACCGATTTCATCATCATTTATGCACTTTTCGTTACTTTCGTTATTAAAAAAGGTTCTTGCCGCTATTGATGCAATTTGCTGTTTTGTTTGGTAATTTGATGGCGGCGGCTGTGCTTTTTGATACCAATCGGCCTTGAATCCCTGCCATCCGTTTTGGCAACATACGATCAATGCCGCTTGAAGATTGATTCCTGCCAAAGCTGCTTGTTGCCTTAATCCTGCGATTGCAGATTCGGTAATTGGTGCTTTTTTTTGTTTTCTAAGCGTTGAAAAATCTTTAATGACTTGATCGTCAACGTCGGGAAGTAATTTTTTTAATTCCGGGTCAATTTCTTTTTTTATTATTTTTTCTTTTATGGTTTTAATAGGTTTATTGGTTAATGAGTTCTTTAGTTCAGGTTCGTTTAGCTTTTCGCTGGGATACCCAGAAATAACCTGCTGGGTTTTCTCTGGCTCTGGCATTGGGTTTGCATTGTCATTTGATGTTCTCGGTCTGCCGCCCTTTTTGCCGTTTTCTCGTGAAATTTCGGATTTGTGCTGATATTCTGCAATTTCAGAATCGCATCTTTTATGCGTCCAGCCATTTTCTGTAGGTACAAAAAACTCATTTAATATGATTTCTACCGCGTTTTGCTCTTCCTGGGTTCTTGCAGATAACCTACGAATAACCTGCTGGGTTTCTCTGGGTATTGGAGTTTCTGCTAGGTAATACATATCCAATAACTGACGATAAACTCCATGCTCAAGCAAGGATAAATGCGTTGTGTCGCGCCGGTAATCACCGATATTGTGCTGGTAGTAGTGCATCAGATTTCCAAAGACATTATTCTTAAGCTCATTTATTTAGAATTCCATTTAACAGCGCCGCCAAGCCTAGAAACAATAGATTCAATATCCGTTTTTAAATATTCAAAAGTTTCATCAAGTATTGTGATTTTCTTGTTTAAAAATGTGATGTCAACACGCTCGGCCTTATTCGTGTCAGCAAATTTGTACCAATCAGAAACAAATGATTTCATTCTTGCCGCGTCCGTTTCTTTATGTTCAAGCATCTTCACTGATCCTTTAAAACCTTGCTGACACCATACTTTTGCTTTTTCTGGGTTTGCCTTGCCTTCTATAAAAACTATTGTAAAAACTCCCAACCTGTATGCACTTTCATAGGTAAACATTTGACCTGTTGGAATTGGCACTCCGATTCCTTTAGTTTCAAATATAAGAAAATTTCCTTTGCGCTCAACCACGCCGTCAAAATCCATCGGCTTGATATTCCCTGTGCCAAAACAACCTTGCGTCCATGACCAATCAAACACACCATCAAAACAAGCCGCGGGGGATTTTAAAAACGTTTCAGGGTGTTTTATCGTGTCGGGTAAGCTCATGCCTTCACCATTACTAAACCATGCTGCGAAAACACCTCTTTGAATGCTTCCTGATTGTTTCCGAAATAAATAAACGATTGCCCGTTTGTTGGGCTTGACTTGCTTCCGTCGCGCTTCAAAAAGTTTATGCGCCCTGAGGTGAAGCAAATTGCGGATGCCGTATTTGCGGCTTCATGAAACCAGCTTGTGTCTGTGTTGTTATTCGTTAAAACTATGGCTTCTGTCACCTCACCAGCCTCAAAATGAGAAACCAACTTACTGATAAAAATGTTTATCACCCTAGCCGTATAAGGTGGGTTCATCCATACCTTGCCGCGCCATTCTTTAGTTAATCCATCATCATCAATGGTGTAAAAATTATCGGCATTGATATTTTGCTGCGCCATCTCGTTACTAGCAGGGTCAAGATCAAACTTGCCCATAACTGCGCGCGCTGACTCTATATAAACTGGCGGAGTGTAAGATTCTTCGTCACCGGTGTGTTTTGTTGCCAATACATGCTTGTTTATTGCTTCGCTTGGTTTTTCACCGCCCTTGATATCCTCAAGGATTTCATGCTGTTCGTTAATATCCATTGCAGATATAATTTCAGCGGCATTTATTGAGATATTGTTGCCGCGTACTTCATTGACCAAATCTTCATGGCCACTCGCAAGGATATTTTTTACTTTAGAGATGTTTCGAGCTGACACGCCGGACATTGTTGATAATTCGTCGCGGGTTTCTCCTCTCGTTGCTTCCGGCAAATTTACCGGAAGCAAAATACCACCTTGACCGCACGCCTGCCTTTCTTTAGCCCGCGCAGCAATCAACGGCTCTGCCTGCAAAGCCAATTCCGCCCGTACAAAATCCGATATATTTCTGCGACCAAATTGGTTTTTTATTATCCAAAGTTTTGCATCCTCAGAACTATCAAAGTTTTGCTCTACCGTTTTAAATGACAAGTTGTGTTTCTGGCATATTTCATAGCGATTGTGCCCATCAATTAAGATGGGCTCTCCTTTTAATAGCCAAACAACCAAAGCGTCGCGGCATCCATCAGAAACAATATTTGTTTCAAGCTGCGAATATTCCTCGCTAGATAACCGAGGAATTAAAGACTGAAATTCTCTATTTATGCTAATCATATTCAACACTTTCTCAACTGCGCCCGAGCAAAATTCAGACATTCTTTTTTATCAACTTTCCCCCAGTCGACCCGTTTTTTAGCAGCACTGATATAACGTTCTAATAGCGTCTTTCTGTCGAACTTTGAAGCAAAACAGTCTTTTGCGGAAAACGTGCCTAATTTTTCTAGGAACTTGATTTCGTAGCTGGTCGTATGGTCTTTTGATTCTTCGTATTGAGTCATTTTTTACCTCAAAAAATAGCCAGCGGGCAGTCAGGAACCCGCTGGCATTGAGTTGCAGCGGTGGCTGCTGGAACAAAAAATCTTTGGCGCGCTTGGCTGGAATCGAACCAGCGACACTTTGGCGGCACGTCTGCCGTCGGCTCTACCAACTGAGCTACAAGCGCAAAAATATTGCGACCATCCGACTACGCACGAATGCGCTGGCCGCTGCGGCGGGAGAGTACTACGAAAATCTGTGATCTGTTCTTGCTCCATTCTTAGCCCTTGCGTGCCCTTCTACTGGCAATCTTATTTAGTTGCCCGAGCTGTATCTTTTGCACATCTTCTTCACCGTATAAATATAAGTGGATAACATGCCTCAAAAGCTCAGATTCGGACATTTGAACCTCGTGCGCGAATTTGGCAAAGTCGAGTTTTGTCGACTCGCTGACCCTGGTTTTAACTTCTTCCGTACATTTTCCGAAAATGCTCATAGTGATTTCTATTTCCATTTGAAAAATGCCTTGTTTTTGTGCATGAAAGACGGCAAGAATTACGCCGCCTCTTCTTTGTTTTTTTCTGACTTTATTGCGCCGTATATGTCATGACTAAGATCAATACATGTAACTCGGCCATTGGTTATTTCTTCAACTGCCAATCTGTATTCAGGGGGAACGGTTGGAATACCGGATGGATGATTCAACCATTTCCAGATGTTCTGTTGTTTTATTACCTTATTGCTGCGGCCATTGCGCTCAAGCCAATCAGAAATACCTCTGGCCAAAGCAGATTGCCCATTTACAATTTTTATAGCTTTTTCTAGTGAGTTCATGAGAACAATAATACAACCATTAGTTGTAAATAGTCAACAACTGATAGTTGCGTATGAAAGCAATATTATTGGAGACATGCAAAACAATGAAGAAAAAGTGCTTTTTTCCAAACGACTGAATAATCTGTGCGAAGAGAAAGGTCTTCCATTGCACGGCAGGCAAACGATAATTAAGTATCACTTTCTCTCTTTGGGGATAAGGATTTCACAAGAATCTGTGCGCAAATGGTTGATGGCAGAATCGATACCCAGGCATGAGAAAAAAATCATTTTATGCAAATACTTCAATGTTCTGTATGAGTGGCTATCTACAGGGAAAGGCGACAAACGATTAGAAGTTATAAACGCAGCCCGAGAAATATTCGAAACCAACAACACAAAAAAACAAGATTTAATAAAATTTATATTGTCGCTACCCGACGATGAGGTCGATGAGCAAAGAGTGACATTGATTAAATATTCCGGCCTTATTGATAAAAGATTTATCGACGGATCTGCTCGCATACTTCATGAGATCGCTCAACCTGAGCGCAAATATGATGCCCAAAAAACAGAAGAAAGCAAAAAAGAAGGAAACGGCGAATAGAATTTCGCGATTATCGGATTGGTGCTATGATAAATACTGCAAATGCAGAAAATCATAATTCACACAATAATATAATAGGTTAACCTATGAAAATGATAATTGTTGCATTAGTATTTGTCATTTCCGGATGCGCTTCGTACGGAACCCCGGAAGAGCGTGCAGCATGGAATAGAGACGCGGCATCATATAGTCTATGCGAACGCCTGGCTCTTGCCACTTCCGCCCCAGCGATTGTCCGGAACGAATTGGCGTTAGAACTGGGGAAAAGAGACGAAAACTGCCAAAGATTCTCAGCATCAATAAACGCTGCGGCGTTAAGCGCTGCTGCTGAGCGGGAAGCCCGACTGAGTGCAAGTATGTATATGCTTGGCTCTGGCCTGCGCATGATGCAACCGCCTCAGCAATACGCACCCTCGAATATCACATGCCACCAGAGTGGAATATACACCAACTGCACCCGATGGTAGCGTAGCAATCTAGGCAATCCGCCACTTCACCACAAAACCCGCTTCGGCGGGTTTTTTATTGCATTCGATTTTTTAATCTTCGTGATTAATTTGCATTGGAAATAAATCACAACAAAACCTCCATTTGTTCACGCCGCTAAAATAAATTATTTTTCCGGTGCAGTATTTACGCACCGGGATTGCCCCGGTCGAAGATATTCAGCAGATTTTTCAACATCGAATCTTCCACAAGTCTGGAAGATTCACTGGTTATTTTTCGTTCGAATCTTCCAGCCAACTATCAGTATGGCTCCGTTTTTTCAAAGAAATTCAGCAAATTCATTAGCATCAGATTTTAGTATCGAATAGTCCGATTTCGGATTCCAGTAATTCGATTTCGGATGGCTGGCACTGATTATTAATGTTTTTTCTTGCCTTCAAGACTTCAACCACCACCCCCAATCAGCCCGATTGTTTTAATAATTACAACTTTTAGTTGTTGACATATAACAACCATTAGTTGTAATATTCCTCCCATCAACTGCCAAAACCGCAAGCGCAGGCAGTTGACAACAACATTGGAGAGAAAAATGAGGATAGACGATTTAACGATAGGTCAGGTTAAGGAAATTCGAACGTTGCTTAATCAGCCGCGCGAGGAAGAAGTAAGTCACATTTATCCGGTTGGCAAAAACGTGATCGTTAGAACTGTAACGATGATTTTTACAGGAAAGTTAGAGCAAGTTACCAGATCCGACTTGGTGTTAACACAATGCTCGTGGATTCCTGAAACCGACAGATATGCGGACTTTGTTGCAGCAGGAACGGTTAATGAATGCGAGCCATATCCTGACGATCTTTTTGTTTATATCAATCGTGGTGCTTTGTTGGATTTGTGCGAACTTAAAGCCAGTTTACCGAGATCACAAAAATGAACGCCGTTATTTTAAGGCAAATGTGGTCGTGGTCGCGGTCGGTGTCGCGGTCGGGGTCGCAGTCGATGTCGGTGTCGTGGTCGGGGTCGCGGTCGCAGTCGGTGTCGTGGTCGCGGTCGCGGTCGTGGTCGCAGTCGCGGTCGGGGTCGGTGTCGTGGTCG
>JAAOEI010001048.1_pt1 | contig 10326 bp, 19 predicted proteins | sample 7059261 | NCBI WGS metagenome assembly JAAOEI01 (sample SAMN14008812, study PRJNA610033) | viral metagenome | isolation source: viral particles filtered from seawater | place: China: Hangzhou Bay, Yangshan Deep Water Harbour | collected 2017-10-31
GCTCATCGCAGGCCCCCATCGACGGCCTTGCGGATCATGTTCTCGGCAACCTTCGGCCCGAGGGCTTCGATGATCTTGTCGCAGTGAGCGTCTGTCGCGATCTCGAGGGGCGCATAATGAAGATGGACCTTGCGCACGACCTTGCGCAGGAGCTGGTGGTCCTCGTATTTCAGCTTGCCGATCCAGCTGGTGTCCGTGATCGGCTTGAAGTCGCCGGCAAAGGATCCGGTCGAGGCTTTCAGCGCGCTGGTGCGCAGCAACTCTTGTTTGCTCAGGTTCGTCCTCCGTGAGGCGAACCCTTTTCAGCCTAAAAAATCAGCGCGCCCTATTCACACGTGCCCTCAGAACGACAGGTAAGGCGCAGCGATCCAGATAGATGCTGTACCGCTTGCCCGTCCCGACACCGAAATCCCTGATGCACTCGGCCAGCAAGGCGTTCGCCACGACATCGGCCGAACTGATTCGGTCGTCCATCGCCGACACGCGATCATCAAGGCAGCGCGCTACCTTCGGGTTCGACTCCTCGCACCAGCCGTTCGCCCAGGACGCAGCTGGCAGCAAAAGCACCAACAGAGCCAGTACAGCCAGCAGACGCCTCACTGCGCTTTCCCGACGATGCGGAAGCGAGGGGACTGACCGTTTTCGGCCTGAGATGTGTGCGGTTCCCCCCTCCCCCCAACAGCGCCCTCGTTTTTGAACGGGGGTGCCTGTTGGGCCTGTTCTTCGACGGGTCCCATCTGCACGATCTCAGCTTCGATTGCCTGCGGCGCTTCCTTGCCCGCATCAGCATCGAGATTGAAGTTGATCACCACCGCGCTGCTGCGCCGCTTCTCCGGCTCAAGGCTCAAGCCAGCACGATCCATGATGTCTCGCGCTGCTTCCAGCTTGATGTAGTCGGAGCGCGAAGACAGCAATTGTCTCATAGTTGCAAGGGCTTGGCTGCTGTCCCACCCCAGCACCCTGATTGCCACGGCCTGTCTGTAGTCAGCTACATGAGCCATGCTCATGTGGTAGTACGCCCAGTTCTTTCCGACCCCAGCGAGGTTAGCGACTTCACTGGTTGGCTTGCCTGTCTGCAGCAGCAGGTGGACGAACTCGGCTTCGCTGTCGGACACCTTGGGGTGTTCGTGGCGCAGTTCGTTGCTGGCGGCATGAATGTCTTCGATCGGGATGATCGGCGGTTCGTAGGCTCTTGCGCTGGGGGCTACTGCCCTGCTGCGCTGGCTCTTGGCTTCGGCCTGGGCCTTCTTCTTTGCTGTACGTTTAGCCATGACCTTCTGGGGGCTGAAGGAGGAAGTTAAGAGGAGCCCGCCAAGTTATACAGGTCAAGTTACAATAAGTGAGTGTACTGCGTCCGGGCATCTTTGTGTACTACGGGCATACCTAGCGTGCCTAGGCCCGGATCGTGATGGTTCGCCATCCTGTACTTGTTGGGCCGTCGGGCAGGAACTGGCTTCGCTGCGCTTCGCAACTCGTCATGTGTCGTGCTGATCGCCAGCCCGCTGCGCGGTCTGCCGACCCTGATGAGGGCGTGTGACGCCCGCGGGTCCGGCCCTACCTTGCAGTCAGCACCATCGGTGTGGCGCACTCCCAGCTTGAGCCGTGCGCCCACCGGCCGAGCCGCGCTTCGGCCCTTTGTTGCACCTTCCGGTGACGGTTTTCTCTGTCCCCTCGCCTGCTACGGCCACTGCGCCACTTCGCTGCGCGGGGACCGGGCGGCGCACCTCGACTGACGAGACGTCATCGGCTGTTGGTGTGCCTTTGGCCTTCGCGTGGCCCGCCCTTCAAGCAACAGGATGTCGCAGGATTACCTGCAACATCCTCTCGCTTGATCCCTGCTCGCTGCGTGGCTTGGGCCTGCGCAACGGCAAGGGGCCATAGAAAACCTTACCACCTACGCCGACAACAAAGGACCTCGCAGCAGAGCGGCTAACCCGGCGGCCTTTCGTACGGCTCAAGCAGGGAGTGCATCAACGGTGCTCGTATGACTGCAAGGTAGGTCCGAACCCGCCCCTCCTGGGGCACGGCTTTCCGAAGGAAAGGCCCATGATGCTCGGTCGAGCATTGGGTCTCAAAGGCAGCCGAAGATCACACCTACCGGCGAGCGCGCCTGAGCGCCCGCCTCCAAAACACGTCTCAATTCCAGCGAATGGAGGTTCGCATGTTCGACAACCTGATCCGCGCCGCCTACCTGACGGCGCTCTACTACGACTACTGCGACTTCACCCAAGAGGACATCCACGAGCAGGCGTTCCTGCTCGACGTGCTCAAGCTCGACTGCACGGTTGAGGGAGCCAATGCCGCGATCGACGCAGACATCGCAGCTTATCTCGCAGGCCCCGAGGCCCGCGAAAACTACATGGTGAACGCATGATCCGCATCGTCTGGATCGCGCTCAACTTCATCATCGGCTGCCTGATCGGGTGGTTCGTCACTCTCACAGTCCAGCCGATCCTCGGCGGCGCACTGGCGATGATCGTCGCCCTCTGCATCGCGTGGCTCGCTGGCGAAGCGCTCCAGCTCGTCGCTGCCTTCGCCTCGATCCTCTGGCTGCGTCACCAGCTCCCGGCGCAGTTCGCTCGATAGCCAGAAATCGAGATGCGTCGCTGGCCAGTATGACGCCTTTCACCTTCAGGGTGTGTGATTCAGCCCACACGCCACCAAAAAGATACATCGTCGCGTTTCCACATTTACCGAGCAAGTTCAGGGAGAATTCCATGTCCGTCCGATTTGCGTTCTACTCGTCCCTCGGCCTCGCGGCCCTCATGGGCGCGCTGGCCGCTGTCTTCATCGACATCGCGATCAAGCTCTGCGCTGCCTGCGCAGCCGTCTTCATCGGCTACTCGATCCTCAAAACAGCCGGGGCGAAGCTTGAGAGCCTCGCCCAGCGCCTGCGTCTCAGGAAGGTGGCTCGCAAGGCGAGCACCCAGCCCGCGACGTTCGTCGGTCCGAGCATGGACCTGCGCCCGACCAGCAAGGTGGTGCACTGATGGGTACCGCTGCCGAATGGAGGGAAGACCTCAATTGGACTGCGACCGTCATCGCCAACGATGCACGGGATGACGGCATCACCGCCGAGCAGCTGTTCCAAACCGCGCTGGCGCACGAGGCGCGCAGCCTCCGTTTCAACGCCGAGGTCTATCTAACGGCCGCCTGTTTCCGTGAGAAGCAGGCGGCCTGACGGCCGCCAGCCATTTCGATCATTCGTGCATGGAGGTGCACATCATGGATCTTCAAACCGTCGAAAACGACATCCAACTCGCGATCGCCATGGGCGACGTCGAGCGTCTTGCTGATCTGGTCGAGCAGCGGGACGCCCTGGAGGAACCGACCGAAAACGTGGAGGCGTTTCAATGAAGGTGCTCAACATCCCGGCCGAAAAGGCAGAGGAGCTGATGGACAACAGTGCCGTCCAGAGGTTCAGGAAGGACGCGCAGCGACTGGCGCGGTCATTCGTCAGCCTGTTCGACTTCGATCCCTCGCTGGAAATTTTCCAGTGCAAGATGATCGACGCCATGTGCCGCTCCGTCGAGAAGGTGCGTGACAACACCGAGCAGGCGGGTTTGGCGGCCAATGCCGAGATGAAGGCGCTCGAGCGCGCCAACTCCGACACCGAGTTCGATGTCGAGGCCCACGACCGCATCGTTCGTCGCCTGAACGGTCTGCGTATCCAGTTCTGGACGGCTCGCCTCACCTTCGAGGCGCTGCTGGACGCTCGGGCAGACGTCATCAGCGCCAGCGGCATCGACTGGCCGAGCTACCAGACGCTGAAGCAGATGTCGGCGCAGAACAACACCAAGCGCCGGATGCGGGAAGCCGCCATCCGGGCCAACGCCCTCCTCGGCATGTCCGAGCAGGATTACCGCCGCTGGCTCCGCGACGGCGCCTATACGGCGAAGCACAACGGCATCGACGCCGACGACGAGCAGGGCGCAGGCCAGGCCAACGTCGAGAACTTTCAGGAGGCCCAGCGTCGCCGAGACCTCCTGAAAGCCGACGCCGACAAGAAGCTGGCGAGGATCGACGAGATCGACGACACGCTCGACCAGCTGGATGTTCGCATCAGCAAGGGCAAGATCAGCCCCGAGGATGGAAAGGCCATCGTCAGGGAACTCAGCGCGGAGCGTGAACGCCTGATGGCCTGACCGATCAGGGGAGCCTTCGGGCTCCCCTTTTCTTTCCACCTCACCGAACCAACCGACGCTGTGCCTGGGGCGGGCAGCGATCGGCTAACTGCGGCCTCAAGAGGGCGCGATGAAGCTCGAAACCACCAACCAGGAGCTGCACGACCTCGAGACGGTGCTTGAGCGCACGCGGAAGGGTTCAGTGAACTGCACCGTCCCGAAGCTCGCGCTACAGCATCTGCTGAAGGACCACATCAGCATGAACACGATCCTGTTCGAAAAAAACGGGCGGTTGCCCGACACGACGCCCTGACGGGCGAGCCAGTTGAAGGTTTTTTCAGACGACGAAGTTAGTCGCGTCTACAGCAAAGGAGAAGGCAATGTCGTTCAAGCAGATCACCATCATGGGCAATCTCGGCAAGGACCCCGAGATCAGGACCGTCGGCAACGCCACGGTCGGCAGCTTCTCGGTCGCCGTGAGCGAGAAGTTCAAGAACAAGGAAGGCGAGCAGGTCGACAAGACCACCTGGTTCCGGGTCGATGCGTGGCAGCAGGGCGAGAAGGGCCTCGTCAGCGCGCTGATCAAGCCCTACCTCAAGAAGGGCCAGTCGGTCCTGATCCAGGGCTCGCCCGAGATCGAGACGTTCACCAAGGACGGTGTCGAGAAGCAGGCCTTCAAGATCCGTCTCGGCGGCCCCGGCTCCACGCTGCGCCTGTGCGGCGGCAAGAGGGAAGGCGGCAGCAACGGCAACGATGCCGGCGGCTCGGCCAATGCTGGCGCCTCCGCCCCGGGCTCGCTCGACGACGACATTCCGTTCTGATCGCAGACGGCCCGACGCAACGGCTGCGTCCTGACCACTGCGTAATTGGTGGTCGGGAGAACCCCCGCTGGTCTGGGAGCCAGCGGGGGTTTTTCATTAGAGGAGGACCCTATGTATCGCATCATCACCCTGTCGGAAGTCGTGACCATCCTGTTCGCCGTGGTCTCGACCGTGTTGCTGTTCGCAGCAGCGCCGACCATCGAGAACCGCTATGGCGAATAACGCCGCCAATCGCCTCCTGCTGGAGGAGGCGGATCGCCTGCTGTCGAGCGAAAGCATCTGGACGAAGGGCACCTTTGCCCGTGACAGCGCTGGCAACCCGACGCAGCTTGAAGGAAGCACAGCCTGCCGTTTCTGCATCGCTGGCGCCGTCTACCGGGCGCAACACAGCATCAAGACCGGCAACTCCAGCGACGTGCTGCAGATGCTGTGGGTCACGGTGACCAAAAGCACCGCCTACCTGAATCTTGCCGCCTTTAACGACAACGACAACACGACCTTTCCAATGGTGAAGAAGGCGATCGCCGACACTATCGCTCGCCTCTGACGCGGGAAATTCGAATCGCCGGTGCATAGCAGCCAGCGTTGCCCAAGCCGATCCTCCGGCCGGCCTGGGCTTCTTTTTCGTGACCAAAGACGCACTGACGGGAGAACAGCCATGAGCGGACCCATGACGGCCGACGAAGTGAAATCGTTGCAGGCACGGCTGCATCTGCGCAGCGCAAACGATCTCGCCCTGGACCTGACCGAAGCAGCGGACCGCGGCCTCCAGATCGTCGGAAAGGTCCCGAAGGAGCGTCAGCCGATCTTCGACCCTCGCCAGAAACTGAGCCGCCTTCAGTGCCGGCTGCTGGCGGCCAGCAACGGACTCACCTGCGTGACCCGGGGGTAAAAATGAAAACGAAGATCGACCGTGAAGTCGCCGCCAAGGTCTTGAGCGTCGTCGATGCCGGCCTGTCCCGTGGCCTTGGCAAGCCTAAGCCGGGCGAAATGTGCGTGGAGGCCGCCGTCTGCTTCGCGCTGGGACTTCCCCACTCTGATGATCCTGGCTGCGTCAGCAGCGCGGTGCGCTCGCTGAAGATCACTCTGAACGACAAAAAGTGGTCGTCAAACGAAGCCCGCGCCAAAGGCTTGCGCCGCCTTGCCATCATTCAGCTCGGCACAAAAGACGAGACAGACGACAAGGCATTTGTCGCGGCTGTTGCAGAGATGACGATCCGCAAGATCGTACCAATTGCTCTCAGGGCTGCCGCTTCTATGAGGGGCGGCGGAGCACATAAGAAAAAACTGAAGGCTGCGGCCAAGCGTTGCGAAGATGAAGGCACGAATGCCGCCGCCGACGCCGCCTACGCCGCCGCCGACGCCGCCAACGCCGTCGCCGCCGCCAACGCCGCCGCCTACGCCGTTTACGCCGCCAACGCCGCCGCCGCCGCCTACGCCGCCGACGCCGCCGACGCCGCCAATGCCGCCAATGCCGCCGCCGACGCCGCCTACGCCGCCGCCTACGCGGCCGACGCCGCCTACGCCGCCGTCTACGCCGCCGACGCCGACGCCGCTTACGCCAAGCGTGACGGCGTTTTGGCCGCTTTTGCCGAAAACGTCGTTCAGATTCTCGTCAAGATGGGGGTGAAGGCGGCCGACTGGCTCGATCTTGCTCCACTCGAACAATAGGAGAAGCTGATGAACCGCGAACGCCTGGAACGAGCAGCAACCCTTCTCGAGGGCTTGCCGCCCGAGAAGGCTGCGGCCTTCGACATCGACACATGGGTTTCGCAGAAGGCGGCGGCGCAGGGGTCCGTGGTGATGATCGAATGCGGGTCGACAGCCTGCGCGATCGGCTACTGCGGCCTCGATCCGTGGTTCCAAGAACAAGGACTTTGGCTCGTTTCCGAGGACATACCCGACTCCAAAGGTAAGTTTTTCGTGCAGCCCCGCTACCACGGACGCTCTGGTTTCGACGCCATCGAGGATTTTTTCAACATCAGCCGTGAGCTGGCCGAGTGCCTGTTTCACCCCGATGGCTACTACGACGACATGGATGACAGCGCCGGAAAACCTTCGTCTGCCGATGTAGCCAAGAAAATCCGGCGCTTACTTGCCGAAGGCTGCGCCTACCACGCCACGCACGACAGGATCTACTGACCGGTCAAGCCAGGTCGACACCCTTTAAGTATTCAGGAAGGACACCATGGACGTTCAACTCCCCTACCTCGACAAGATGGCCGAGTACGGCTTCGTGCCCGCCAACCACGACAAGCCCAACTGGTTCCCGGTGGCTGCCGGTGAGATTTACGATGGCCCTGGCCGGCTGATCCCAGGCTACAAGCGCGTCTTCCGCGAAGACACGGGCGACACCATGGCGGTGCACAGCGACAGCTACGCCATCATTTCCTACTCGGACGTCTTCGATATGTTCGACAAGGCGCTCAGGGCCTCAAGCCTCGACCTGTCGGGCATGATGATCGGCACCGACATGACCCACAACGGGGCGCGCTGTTTCCGCCAGTACATCCTGCCGGCGCACCAGATCGACATGGGCAATGGCGACAAGCTCGCGCTGCGCATCGTCGGCTTCAACTCCTACGACGGCACGATGTCGGCCTCGCTGATGGCTGGCGTCTATCGTTTCGCCTGTGCCAACCAGTCGGTGATCGGCCGCCACCTCATGCAGCTGCGCGTGCGGCACAGCGGCAAGGCCGCGGCGCTCGATCTGGAGAGCGGCATCGAACGGGTGGTCAAGGCCGCCGACGAGTTCGTGATGATGGAGCCGCGCTACAAGCGCTGGAAGGAAGTCGAGGTCCAGGTCGAGGGCTTCAAGGCGCTGGTCGCCGGACTGCCGCAGATCACCGATCGCCTCAGCGACCACCTGGTGGCGAAGTTCGCGACCGAGGCCGAGGAAAAGACGCTCTATGGCGGGTGGAACATCCTGACCAACTGGGCGACGCACGCCGAGGCGAAGGCGCACAAGGGACAGGTCGTGATCGACCGGCAAAAGCGCGTCGCGGCGCTGACCGATCACAAGGACTGGAAGGTCCTCGAAGCCGCCTAGAACCGAAGACGACGGCGATTATCCAAGGTTGGCATACCTGACAGCGAAGTCGTCGTGTCGGGCCGCTGCACGGCGGGTAACGGGCAGCGGCACTAATTCAGAGACCGCTGCGGCGGGCGATCGTAGAGCGCGCTAGCCGCCGCAGAGGACCGCTTTGCAGAGGATCAGCGGGTACGATGGCCGACGGGCTGTAAAGACGACACTACCTTTCGTGCGGGTCATTAGGTGTCGTCAAATCCTCTCGAATTTCATGGGGTAGGTGCAGGTGCAGCGTGCAGCACACGTCGCTGTGTCGACAGGCGGCGGAAACGGAACGAGCTAGTGAATACCTCTGCGGCCTCTGACCGGGTTGGATCGACCCGCCTACGCCGCACATGCCCTACCGGGAACGTACCGGCCCCAGCTTTCAATCAGGGAGAAGGTGATGGACATCATCAACGAGCGCCACAAGCTCTCCGTGAAGCAGAAGGTTGTTCACGGCGAAGTTTACTACGCGCCGATCCCTTACTTGGTCTGCAAGGACGGCTTCACGATGAGCGTCCAGGCATCAGCGAACCACTACTGCTCGCCGCGTGAAACCGCTGCGTGGCCCTATGGCGCTTTCGAGGTGGGCTTCCCCTCGGCGCGAGAAGAAGCGCTGATGCAATACGCCGAGGATCCCGAAACGCCAACCAAGACGGTCTACGGCTGGGTGCCTCGCGACACCATCATCGAGATCATCGAGAAGCACGGAGGCCTTGAAGATGGACCTGTTCGGCAAGATGGATGAGCTGCGCATCGAGGGCACCAAGCCATCGGACGTTCTTGAGTACGCCTACAACTGGATGGCGGTCAGCCCGGATCGGTGGATCAAGAAAGCCTTCTTCAAGACCCTGGCCGGTCAACGCGCCGATCTTGAGGGAGCCGAGTGCGCCTGCATCTGGGGCTCGCTGCGCATCGCCACCCGAGACAAAGGATCGCTCGATCAAGCGGCGGTCGAGTACTGCGACAGAATCACTGTGTCGAAGTACGGCTGGTGCGCCGTCATCGCCAACGACGCGCATATCAAGAGCCATGACGAGGTGCTGGAAGTTCTCAAGCTGGCGCGTGAGCTGGCATTATCGAAAGGAGACTGACTTGGGACACAAGACACTCGACGAGATCAGCAATGATCTCCACGCCGCTGTTGCGGTGGCTGTCAACGCCATCCGCGAAACCTTCAGCGAAGCGAACATCGGCAACATCCGCCTCGACATCGAAGCCTCTGGCCGGGTCAATGCCGGCGAGATCCTTGTCACCTACAAGCTCGGCGAGCAGTACGGCAGCAACACGCCGGAAGGTCATCGCCTCGCCCCGGTGCTCGACGAGTTCATGCGCCGCAAGGGCTGGAACGAGCGCCACAAGCCCCTCGCCCTGCCGCCGCCACCGTCGAACGATGATGAGCCGGTCGACGAGTCGCGGGAGCCAGAGCGGGCGTCCGCGGGCTAGTTCGCCCTTTTCTCAAACCGCACGGAGGACTGCATCGTGCAACTCGCAGTGAAACAGCTGGTGGTTCCCAAGGAGAACCCCCGGAAGACAGCGGCCAGCGAGGCGTCGCACAAGGCGCTCGTCGCCTCGATCGCCGCCCACGGCCTGATCCAGCCCATCGTCGTCCGCCCGAAGGCCGGCAACGACAATGTCTTCGAGGTGATCGCGGGCAGCCGCCGCCTCGCAGCCGTGAAGGAGCTGGGCCTCAAGGAGGTCGAGGCGATCGTCAACGACGGTCCCGCCCCGATCGACGAGCTGGGCGCGCACGAGAACATGATGCGCGCCGACATGCATCCGCTCGACGAGGCCGAGGTGATCGCCCGCCTGATGGCGGACGGCGATAATGCCGAGGCCATTGCGGCGCGCTTCGGGCAGACCGACCGATGGGTTCACCAGCGCGTGAAGCTCACCGGCCTGTCGAAGTCGGTCAAGGAGCTGTTCCGCAAGGGCGGCCTCGACATCGCCGCCGCCCAGGCTTTCACCCTCGTCAGCAAGGGCGAGCAGGACGCGTACCTGAAGAAGTGCAAGGAGCCGTGGCAGTTCGGTGCCGACACGATCACCCGGCACTTCACCAAGCAGAAGGTCCCGGCCAAGATCGCGATCTTCGATCTGTCGCTCTACCCCGAGAAGGACATCGTCCGGGACCTGTTCTCGGAAGACGTGTTTCTCGCCGACCGCGAGAAGTTCCTTGAGCTGCAGGTGGCCGCCGTCGAGAAGCTGGCCGAAGACCTGCGCGGGGAGGGCTGGTCGGACGTCCTGGTGATGATGGACGGGCATGACCACGCCATCCTCAACAAGTACGTGCCGGTCGAGGGCCGGATCGCGA
>JAAOEI010001049.1_pt1 | contig 10318 bp, 17 predicted proteins | sample 7059261 | NCBI WGS metagenome assembly JAAOEI01 (sample SAMN14008812, study PRJNA610033) | viral metagenome | isolation source: viral particles filtered from seawater | place: China: Hangzhou Bay, Yangshan Deep Water Harbour | collected 2017-10-31
GACGTCATCCGCTAGATCGACAGGTATACCTCTGGCTCGAGAAGGGGCTCACGTTGCAAGCGATTGCGGAGCAATACGGCGTGACCGAGGGCGCGGTCTCTTCCTGGCTTCTACGGCGCAAGCAGGGGAAGGTGCGGAACATCCAGTTGAGTCCCCACATGAATCACGAGGCGCAGACCACATGTTTTCATGGGCACCCGCTCTCCGGGGACAATCTCTACGTGACGCCAGACGGCACGAAACGGTGTCGGACGTGCCAGCGCGCGAGCTCTGAGCGGTCACGACGTCGCCGACCCTTTACGCGTCGGCCGCGACGTGGGAAGGCAACCACATGAACGATGAGACAGAGCCGTGCTGGTATTGCGATACAGATACTGATGTCGAGACCATCAACGGCGAAAGAATCTGTTTCGATTGCTGGGTATGGCACACGATGTGCGAGTCGCTGCCGAAGCGCTCACCGCATGAGAAGGCGATCAGATGAAGATAGACCCTGGGCGATTCGGCGTGAGACTGGGCGAGGCGGATATTGTTAACTGCTGCACTGACGGACGCGGAGTCGTGTGGTTGATAAAAACTGCGCGACAACAGGCGATTATTCGTATTACTCCGTCCGGCTTGCTTCGCATTGGAGAGCCGACGCGCGTGCAGGAGCACCCGAGCGTCAATGGATAGACCACGGAAGATTGACGGAGGTGGGCCAGGTCAGAGGCGCCTCGAGCCGGGGGGCACGAGATAGTGGCGTATCCGACAGCTCGCCTCCGTCAAGATATAGCAGGAAACGCAAAAAGGGGAAGAGATGCTCAAGAGATTGCTTATCGTCGCCGTGGCGCTGGTCGCATTCTACCTACCACCACAAGAGAACCCGTTTATCGACTGGCGGGTCAATTGGGGCGGGAATCCGTGCAACTGGTCCTGGGTGAAGGTCTGCGGCTGGTAGGGTGATGAGCGGCTCGGCTGGAAGACGAGCCGCCCATCTAGAGGAAGTGTGCTAAGATGGCGCGAACGGCGAGGGGCGCAATCCTCGCCGACAGGAATATGAGGGTGGGGCTCGATACTCCCGGCGCTGTCGGTATTGTATCACCTCCTTCCTATCCCTAAAATTGACAATTGAAGACGGCGCCTGCGTGGTTGCGTCCTTGCAGTGTAGTAGGAAGGTCAAACAACATGTGGGCGCCGTCTTGAACGGTCAAAGGACAAACGGCGTGACCGTTCAAGACGGCGACCGGAGGCGGTGGGCTTGCGAAACTTGACCCACTCCCTAAAGCTGCGCAGACGTCTTTCGGTCGTCGTCTTGAGCTGTCAACGTAACTAAATACGGCGCGAGGACGCGTCACACGGGCAGGCCCGGCCAGCGTGTGGCGTGGAAGGGCCGCTACTGGGCGAATGACCGAGACGGTCGAAGCGATACAGAGGCACGGTGGGAGCGAAGAGGCAGAGCCGATCGCGGGCGGCATGCGAGCCGTTAACGTCTGCTGAACCGTACACAGTCGCATCTGGTGTGCGGCCCATGCGAGCGTCCGATGACTCAGGGCTCTCTGTTGGGATAGGGCTCGCCCCCTACCGGGCGAAGCTCTACCCAAAACTCACATCCTTCAAATCTAGAGCTCCTCTGAAGAACGACAAAGAAGCGACACAAGGAGAGTGGGGGAGGGAGTCTGAGGGAGGGGGGAAATAAGGATGCTAGGAGACATAACACCCAAATCATGGGAAGCCGATTAAAAACCGTCTGGGATAATGAGTGGGTCTTTATCAGAAACATGATCAACACAAGATTCGTGCCTATAAGCCCCGCCTGTGAACGCTGCTGGGCGCTCACGTGCGGGATGGTGTGGTTTAGTCTCAAAACTAAGCGCGTTCGGTGTGAAAAGTGCTTTACCCAGACTTCGCGTTGCTGAGTGGATGCTGGGGACATGATGCCGAGTTTCGGACAGCGGAGACCGACAGAGGCGCTGGGTCTCTGCGCACATCCCCCGGAATCCTGGGTTATTGGGACGGAACCGTATTGTGAGCGCTGCGGGGCGCGCATGCTGACGACGCACAAACACTGGGCGGGTCTTATAAGGGAACGGCGAGAGCGTATCGCGCTATTAGCTGAAATAGCGGCAGCGCGAACACAAATAAGGGGGACGCATGACACAGCCCATCATCGCCAGCGGACCAGCCCCACTCCACAGACTTTCGACTTTTCACGACAATCCCTTTCTTGACCATGTCGACCAGGTCTTGGTCTTCGAGCACCATGTGTTTGCCGAGGCCGACCGACGCGCGCTGCGCGAGCTCTCGGAGAAGCACGTGCCGATTGCGGTGGAGCTGGGCGTCCTGAAGGAATTCGACACGTCTGGTGAGGACTGCCTGCGGAAGCTCGAAAACGTGGCGAGGGTCCGGGACGTGGTAGGCGGCGAATTCGTCATCCGGGGGGATGAGCCGCTCAATATGCTCCGGCATCCGCGGAATATGTGGGTGAGTCAGGAGGTGGGCGGCGGGGCGCCACCTGGAGCGGGGCATCGGGGCTGGGATGCGACCCCGCGCCAGCTCGGGTATGCGGTGGCGCGCTATATGGAACGGTGCGACGAGCTCTTGATGCCCTTTGTTCAGATTGAGGCCTGGCCATGGCCTGGACTGGGGCTCATGTCGGACTATCTCGCCGCGTGCTGGGAGAAAACGCGGCCGGATGGGTTTGTGCTCGACATCGACACGCATCGGATGCAGGACGACCTCCCGCGCTGGACACGATGGGACCGTGCGGCGGCCTGGCTGACGGGCGCCACTGACCCTCGACCCGACGCGCGACGCGAGCAGCGACGAGACGTCGCCGCGGTCGCCAATTATTGGCGCGGTCGGACTGTGCCTTTCGGCGTCATTGTCGGCATGCCGCTCGAGCGCGACTGCCCGAACGACGATGCAGGCTACATGGCAAGCGCGCGTCGGCACGTCGAGTGGATCCGCGAGACGCTCGGCGGATGGCCGGATTGCATCGATGTGGAGAGCTGGGGTATCGAGGGCGACAAGGCGAAACCGTCACCCGGGGCGCTGATGGCGATGACAAAGGAGATATATCGCTTGACACGCTCGCAATAACACGCTAATATACTTCTCATCATGTTTGAAACATCAGACGATCTCATTCCGGAGTATATGTTTCAGTCCACGAACGCTCGTCTTCTCGCGCGCATCATGAGCGGCGAGCTTGACGCGAAGGCGCTCGTGAAGGCAGAGCTGATGCAGCGCCATTGCGGTCCGGATGGTAAATGGGCACGAGACCTGGAGACGGCATGGCGCAACGAGTAGCAGACTACGGGGCATTTCTTTCGAAGAAGAAGCGTATTGTGTATCCGCGTGGTATCGATGCGCAACTTCCATCCTCTGACGGTCTGTATCCGTGGCAAGAAACGATCACCCAGTGGGCGCTCAGGAAGGGCCGCGCGGCAATCTTCGCCGATTGTGGACTCGGCAAGACACGGATGCAGTTATCGTGGGCGCGTGCGATGCGTGGCCCGACGTTAATCTTTGCGCCGTTGTGTGTAGCAGAGCAAACCATTCGGGAAGGCGCCGCGATGGAGATGGCTGTGCAGTATGCCCACGATGGCGCTCACGACGATGCGCCTGTGGTGATTACCAACTACGAGCGGTTGCAGCGGTTTGATATGTCGCGGTATGGCGCCGTGGTCCTCGATGAAAGCTCGATTCTAAAAGCCTTCGACGGCAAGACACGTGGACGGCTCATCGAGGCGTGTCGGCATGTCCCGTATCGGCTCTGTTGCACGGCGACTCCCTCGCCAAACGATATTGCGGAGCTGGCGAATCATGCCGAGTTTTTGGGTCTTATGACGCGGCCTGAATTTCTCGCGACCTGGTTTGTGCATGATGATGGTGGCTGGAGAATGAAACGCCATGCGGTGAAGCCGTTCTTTCGCTGGGTGGCGTCATGGGCGGTGGCGTTGAGCGACCCCGGCGATATCGGATATCCCGATGAGCGGTTTCGTCTTCCGCCGCTGTCAATCATCGATAACGTCGTTGACGCTGGCGTCGTTGAGGGCGCGCTCTTTCCTGAACTTGGCGTCAAAGGCATTCACGGTCGGCTCGCCGCGCGTCGCGGGTCGGTCGCACAGCGGATTGAGCGGGCGGCGCAGCTCGCGGATGACGGCCATCAGTGGCTTGTCTGGTGTGGATTAAACGATGAAGCGGAACGGATTACGCGCGAGATACCGGACGCGGTCAATGTGCAAGGGTCGGACTCCTACGAGACAAAGGTTGCAGCTATTCAAGCGTTTATTGCTGGCCGTATTCGGGTGCTGGTATCAAAGCCAAAAATCTTAGGCTTCGGCATGAACTTCCAGCAGTGCCGGAACATGATGTTTGTCGGACTCTCCGATTCATACGAGGCGTATTACCAATGTATTCGCAGGTGCTGGCGATTCGGCCAGCAGCATCAGGTATCGGCGCATGTCATTGTGTCGTCGGCTGAGCGTCTCGTTGTCGAGAATGTGCGGCGAAAAGAGCGCGAAGCGAAAGCATTATCTGCGCAGCTCTTAACGCAGGTCAACATGTTTCTTCGTGATGAGGTGACCGTATGACACAGACACGCGGCGAGGAGTGGACGCTCGTAAACGGCGATTGTGTGGAGGAGATCGCCGCGCTCACGAATGACTCGGTGGACATGTCTGTATATTCTCCGCCGTTTATCTCCCTGTATACCTACACCGATAGCGAGCGCGATATGGGGAACTGCGCCACGACGGATGAGTTCTTTACGCATTTTGGGTTTCTTCTCGACGAGCTCTTGCGCGTCACAAAGCCGGGTCGGCTCTCATGCTGCCATGTCTCCCAGGTGCCGGCCATGCTGGGGCGCGATGGGTATATCGGCATGAAGGATTTTAGGGGAAAGACGATAGAGGCGTTCGAGTCGCACGGATGGATTTATCACGGCGAGGTGTGTATCGATAAAGATCCGCAGGCGCAGGCGATTCGGACAAAAAGCAAAAGCCTGCTCTTCGTTCAACTGAAGAAGGATGCGTCATGGTTGCGCCCCGCGTTGGCGGATTATGTCCTCGTGTTTCGGAAGCCAGGCGACAACGAAACGCCGATACATCCTGATATTAGCAACAACGATTGGATTGAATGGGCGCGTCCGATCTGGTATGGCATTCGCGAGAGCGATACCTTGTCAGTGGTTGAAGCACGGCAGGATGATGACGAGCGGCATATCTGCCCATTGCAGCTCGGGACCATAGAGCGGTGCATTCGGCTCTGGTCGAATCCCGGCGAACTCATCTTGTCGCCGTTTGCCGGCATTGGGTCGGAAGGGTACGAAGCGGTGCGTCTCGGCCGGCGCTTTTTCGGGATCGAGCTGAAACCGTCGTATGCGTCGGTGGCTGTCAAGAACCTTCGCGCGGCCGAAGAAGCGCGAGACCAGGGGACGCTGTTTGCGGCTGATGGGCAGGAGGAGACAGCATGAATCTGGCATTACACAACTCGATCTCGACCGTAAGCCGCATGCTGGAAGAAGCCACGGCCTCACGAGACCGGTGGGGGTCGTATCGGTCCGCACACGAAGCGTACGGCGTGCTAGCCGAAGAGATGTCCGAGTTGCTCGACGCCATACACCGAAACGACGAGACGCAAGCGCGCGAAGAAGCGCTCCAAGTGGCGGCGGTGGCGTTCCGCTATGCGTTGGAAGGATGGACACGTGACTGATTACGGCAAGATACTCAAGACAGCGGAAGGCCTTGCGGCGCTCTTGTCGGGTGAGCAGCGCATAGCCACGGTGCGCACGGTGCTGGATTTTATTGAAGCCGACATCAGGCTGCGGCTCGACGAGTCGCAGGCGACGGACGACCCGGACGAGGCGCCAGAAGAAGAGACCGGCACGCCGCCGATCGAGATCGTGAAACGCTGGAACGCCCTGACCGAGTCGCCCATCGCGAAGGCGGGGCGTCTCACGGAAGGGCGCGCTCGGAAGATACGGACGCGCCTGAAGCGCTACCCAGAGCTCGAGGCCTGGGATACGGTCTTTCGTTGGCTGAATACCCAGGACTGGTGCACCGGACGGACTGATCGCGGCTGGGTCGTTTCCTTAAACTGGCTCATTGAGAACGACGACCGACTCCAGGGGCTCTATGAGCAGGCGACCGCGCCGCAGCCAGAGGGGAAGGCCGATGTGCTCGACGCGCTCGACGGGCACGCGACCGAGGACCGTGTGCGCGCCGTGTTTGATGAGGCGATGGCGCGCTCATGACGCCCGCGGACGAGCACGCGGGCTTCAAGGAATGCTTCGGGCGTCTAGTGCTGGCGCTCAAGATGCGCAGCGACGAGCGGACCGGAAAGGTCATCCAAGCAAAATACTCGGTCTATTTCGAGGCGCTCCAGGACCTTCCGCTGATGGCGGTCGCAGCGGCGACCCAAGTGCTCCAGCGCACCGGCTCGGGCTTCTTCCCGTCGACAACCGAGTGGCACACGATTGCCCAGGACATTGCACACAAAGCGCTCGTCGAAACGCCCACTCCGCAGCTGACCGCGGGGGCCGACGGGACCGCCTGGGACCGCGCGAAATCTGCCAAGGCGGTGGCGGTCGAAAGCTGGCGACAGATGGCGGAAGAGAAGCCTGCGCTGAAACCGTATGCGCGGATTATTGAGGTGCTTCCCTGCCGAGACCCGGATGCCAATCCAGACCGACCGTATTGTGAGCTGTGCGAGGATAGCGGTCTGCGTCCGTTTGAGGACGACGCAGGAATACAGCGCGTGAGGCACTGTTCCTGCCGTCAGCACAACGCAGTGATACAGCGGCGATGGTCGCTCATGGGACTCAAGAATCATCATACGGGGAGGGTGGCATGACTGAGACAATGAACGTCTTAAACTGCGTGTTGTATGACGTAGAAACGACGAACAATGGCAGTGCCGTGTATGGTGCCGCCGCGGGACAACGACCGCGGACACGAGGCGAGTGGACAAGCGATGAGCTCGAGTTTATCGAGAAGCTCGGCACGTGGTCCACGAAAGGGCAACGTGTGTCGCGGTTTCGTCTCTACGAGGCGTATCTTGCGCAGTTACGAGCGCAGCGGGAGATGGGCGTCGACCTGCCCTACGATATGAACGCCTGTGAGCGGCGCGCCGAGGCGATCTGGGATGATCTCGGCATGAAGGAGCTACTCCGTGGACATGTGGGATGATTTTGCCGCGTGGTTTCTCGACTATTACTGGTCTCGATGGCCATGGCCCTAAGTGACAAGCTTCTTATTGTGTGGGCGGTGCTTGCCCTGGCGTGGTGTGTCCGCGCCTGGTTGATCTGGGCGCAGAAAGGACTGGTGACATGGTAGCGATTGCGTATTGGTATGAAAACCCGGTGTGGCGGTGGATTGACGACATGATTACTGACTTGGCGATCTTTTACTGCGAATACTCACTCCAGGGTGTCTGGACGTCGTCCGGATGTGTCTACTAACAGTGGTGGGAAGCCGTCGAAATACCGCGCGCGCCGTGTCACGGTGGGCGGCGAGACCTTCGATAGCCAGAAGGAGGCCAACCGCTGGCAGTACCTGAAGCTGCTCGAACGGGCTGGAGAAATACGCGATCTCCAGCGGCAGGTTGTGTTTTATATCTGGGCAGGCAGGAAGCCAGCCGTTATGGGCGAGAACACGGCCGGGTATGGGCTTGGGCAAATGGTGCGCCTGCCGAAGAAGTTCCAATACCGGCTCGACTTCCAGTATTACGACATGGTCGCGCACGGATGGGTCTACGAGGATGTCAAAGGCTTCAAGACGCCTATGTATAAGTTAAAAAAGGCACTTATTGAGGCGTCTTACGGCATTAAGATTACGGAGGTGTGAGCGATGTATACAGTCGTGGGGAGCTGTCCGAAGTGCGGTGCGCCGGTATACGCGCCGATGTTCCACATGAGCATCCTTCCGCTGTCAGAAGCTCGTTGCAGAGAAATTGACTGATTACGGAAGAAGAGCGAAGAAAAGCACTGAGCAGGTGACTTAGGCATTTGTCAAAGGACGCTTATGGATTATGGACGAGCATTGCGGGTCGTTCGGTCGGCCCACGGCCTGACACAGCGACAGCTGGCAGACAGGATCGGTATCAGTGCGAGCCACCTTTCACTTGTCGAAAGCGGCAAGAGAGACCCAAGCTTGAAGGTGCTGCAGGAAATTTCCGCCACTTTGGCCGTCCCGATGCATCTGTTGACGCTGCTTGCGTCGGATGTCGGCGATGTGGACGACCCAGAGAATGCTGATCGGATCGCCGACACCGCCAAAGCGCTCTTGCGTGTACTTGTAACAGAGGGACTCGCGCCGCTTACTCGAACGAGCTAACTAATTCAATACAAATGGTTTAAGGTTGTTCAAGGCTAGAAAAGGTGCGACTTTCTCGACTGGCAAACCACGCCGAGTTTCGCTTTGTCTTGGCGTCATCGACCGCCTGGAAAGTAGGCAGAATATGGACCGAGACCGATTGAGCTTTGCGGATGAGTCGGCGGCGCGTGGGCTGCGCCTCACGCGCGATCAGCTCGAGGAAGACTTGATACGCGAGCAGCGGATGACGCGGGTCTTGCGGACGGTCGTCGCGCACGTGGTGCTGGCGGGCGCCCACGACCATAATACCTGCCAGATCTGCGCCTCAGCGCGGGCGATTGCGGACACGGAACGAGGGAGGATGCGATCATGATCTGGGGCGTGCTCTCTGGCGTGGGGCTGCTTGGGGTGGGGTTTGTGCTCGGCGTCTATGCCGTCTGGTCGTATGGCGTGCGTCTGATGCACGAGCAGGAAGAGCGAGAAGCGCGGCGCCGTGTGGCCGCATTCCATCAAGACGAACCGCTCGATATCAAGGATCCTTTATGACGCATTGGACCGAAGAGACTTCTGCGCAACACTGGCGAGAGTGGGCGGTCGAAACCGCGGAAGACTGGGCGCGCGGGAAGAAACTCGCCTGGCCCGCGCCGTATAACTTTCACGGCTGGGGCAATCGCTTCCGCCACTTTGCGACCTTCGAGCGCGTCGAGCTCTCGGAGATTGGCGAGTGGAATGCCATCGGCAAGGCCACGGCCGGGTATCAGGCGACCCTGTCGGGGCGTCCCGTGCCGGACGGGTGGAATATGCACGGCGTGGCGAATATGCTCTACCACCGGATCGCGCTCGGAAGGAGCCGAGAGGAGACGCGCACGGTCTTCTTTGGCGAGCGACCCACGGTAGGGCCACCCGCGACGCAGGATGGGCGAGACATCGACATCCCCGATATGGTGGGCGACATGATCGGGGGGATGCAGGACGACTGGTTCTCGTGCTCACACCTCGTTAAATGGAGCGATGCGCAGCGGGAGGCCTATTTCTCAAGCGAAGTGCAGCGGGGCTGTAATGCGCATTGGGTGTCGCTGTCGCTGGGGCATCGTACAGAATTCGGCGAGCGCCCGTTCGATGCCTTGACCGATACGGCTCGCGTGCATCGGTCGCTGCGGCATATTCGGAGCCTCGGGATACACCCGATTATTGAGATCGGCACGCAAGAGTTTTGGTCACGGCGCGGGCAACGGGTCGACGAGGTGGGCGGAGCCGCAAGAGTTTTGGCCACGGCGGAGTATGCGCGCCTCGCGGCGGAGGAGTTTCGCGAGCATTCGCGAGTCTTCTTTGTGATGCGGGAGATTGGCGATATCCGCTGGCCGGGTGACAGCAACGACCGGGTACGGGCCTATAACACCTGGAACAAGGCACTCAGGCAGGGCCTCGGCAGCCATGAGGCGTATATCCTGGTCCACGAGCGGGCCTTGGAGCCACCCGATGCGCGTATCTTTTCTGGGATTGGCCCGGCTGTCTGGGGTATACAGACCGAGCTCAATGGCGACGAAACCAAGCCATTCGACGGCCAGAAGGACAATCACGAGCGGTATCGATTCCGCGACCAGGCCGAGTGGTGCGCCTATTGGACCGACAATCGACTGAGTGAGATTGGGAATCTCGAGCACGTGGTCCTCCATGAGCACACCATCCATTCGGCCCATCACGGCATCCTGCCGGATACCATTGCGCGCGGGCGACAGCGGGCGCGCTTCCTGTTGTCGCAGACGAACCGGATTGCGGCGGACCTGAGCGGAGGGTATAAGGGCGCAAAGGAAAGGTCCGAACTTGGCTGAACTACTACTTTATGTCGATCGTGACGGGAACACCTCAGACCAAACACGCTGGCAAGATGGCGACATCATTCACGGGTTTAATCGGCGCCGTATCCGGTGCTGCCATGCGTGGGCACTGTGTGCGCCACGGGATGTATCGGGGAAAAGGCCGGTGGACTTTGATGGCCACCGTGTGGACCCGGAAGGCCT
>JAAOEI010001050.1_pt1 | contig 10315 bp, 15 predicted proteins | sample 7059261 | NCBI WGS metagenome assembly JAAOEI01 (sample SAMN14008812, study PRJNA610033) | viral metagenome | isolation source: viral particles filtered from seawater | place: China: Hangzhou Bay, Yangshan Deep Water Harbour | collected 2017-10-31
GAGTGCGATACCACCAGAAGAAGAGCCCCGGTCGCGGCGGAAAGCGCGAGGGGTCAGTGAGGAAGTTGATGTTCGAGAAGGCATCCCGGTTCTGCTTCCTGCTATCGCTCGACAGCCATCGGCGGATAGGTCGGATCGCGTACGAGCGAGACATGGTGCTCTCGGCCTTGATGCGCGAGATCGTGGACGAGTGGCTCGAGCGCAACGGCGGGGCGGCGTCATGAGGCCCTGGCTCCCCACGGCGACCGGCAAGCGGTTCCATCCGCTCGAGCCGGACCCGGCCGTGGTCGACGTTCGAGACATTGCGATCCACTTGTCGAGGACGTTCCGCTACGGTGGCTGCGTGCGGTTATCGGTGGCCGAGCACTCGGTGCTGGTGTCTCGGGTGTGTAAGCCGGAGAACGCGCTGTGGGGGCTACTGCATGACGCAGCCGAGGCGTACCTGGGCGACATTCCGCGACCGCTGAAGCACTCGGACATGTTCGACGCATACCGGCGACTTGAGGGTCGATGGGATGCGGCGGTGTGGAGCGCGTGCGGCCTGTACCCGGCCAGCGCGGCACTCGACGATGTCCACCACGCCGACATGGCCGTATTCAACGCGGAATGCCGGCTACTGTTCCCGGACATCGCGGTCGAGATGATGGACCCGGGCTACCCGATCGCGGATGTCGGCTTCTCGTGTTTCGGAGACGTGGCGGCCCGTGAGTTGTTCATGCGCCGCTACGAGCAACTGACCGGCACCGGCTCGACCCGGCTGGCGAGCGTGACGGCGAAGGGGACGGCGTGAGCGCTAGCCAACGAACCAAGGGGGCGCGCTTCGAGAGGGCCGTAGCCGTCGCCCTCCGCGACGCCCTACATGGCGTCATGGTGCAGCGACACGGCGAGGCGCAGCGTGACGGCCGAGGCGACGTGCCGGACGTCCAGGCGCGGGGCGTGGTGTCTGTCGAGTGCAAGCACCATGAGAAGTACGCCAATGTGATCCGCGAGCTCGAGACGGCAGCGCAGCGAACCGGGCCAGGAGAGTGGCCGGCGGGCGTCGTGAAGGCCGACCGCAAGCCCGCCGTGGTGGCGATGTACTTCGAGGACTGGCTTGAGCTTCTCGGCGCGTGGCACGTCGCGACGCGGGCCACGGTAGGCGACGCGCTGGCGGCTATCGGCGGGACGGTGGAGAGGGTGGACTAAGTGCTAGCCGTTCAGCCACTCCCGAGCGATGCGGTCCAACAGTGCCGAGACGGTGCTGTTCGCCTTCGCGGCCGCAGTCCGCAGCCGTCGCAGCGTCTTGTCCTCGGTGACGAAGGTCACCCGGACGGGAACCTTGAGACGGGGCGGACGACCCGCCCCGTCACGCTTGCCACCGTGCACCCTAGCGGGGTCCGGGGTCGCTGTTCTGAAGAACCTGCATCACGTAGGCGGCAGGTGAGTCGTAGGTGTCGGCCATGTACTCGCCGTTGGGACCGTGCAGTCCAACCTCGCACGGCTTGCCGTCCTTCGGTCGCGTGCCCTCTTCGCCGCCGATCAGCCGCTCCCATCCGCCCGCCTCGTCCTTCACGAGCAGCATGCAGCCGCCGCCCGTGTCTTCCCATCTGTAGCCGTAGTCGTCGATCAGTGATTGGATACCGGACTTCGTTTTGAGCATTGCCATCGGGAACCTCCTTGATATGAATACATCATACAGAATCAACAGGAGAAATCAAGGACTTTTGGAGGCGTCATGTGGCTAGCGTTCCCGTCGTCTCATTCTGCACCGGCGGTGCCGGCCTTGAGCGAGGACTCGAGTTGGCTGGAGTCCCTCTTCGCCCGGTCCTGTACGTGGAGAGGGAAGCATTCGCCGCCGCGTACTTGGTCGCGCAGATGGAGGCGGGTGTCCTGGCTGAGGCTCCTGTCTGGAGCGACCTTGCCGAGCTTCCAGAAGGGCTGCTCAGAGAACTACGGGGCATGGCTGGCCTCGGTGTTGTCGGCGGATTTCCCTGCCAGCCGTGGAGCGTCGCAGGCAAGCGAGAAGGGACGGGCGACGAGCGGTGGATATGGGACGCCATCGATCGGATCTTTCGCGCAGTACGACCGGACTGGTGCTTTCTGGAGAACGTCCCAGGGCTCACTAGAGGAGGCCTCGAGCACGTTCTCGGGACGCTGGCCGAAGTCGGGCTCGATGCGGAGTGGGGTTGTTTCCGAGCGGACGAGGTCGGTGCGCCGCATCGACGCGAGCGGGTGTTCGTCCTGGGGGCAGTGGGGCACGCCCAACTCTCGGGACTTCAGGTCGGGTCGTGGTTTCGACGGGCAACTTCCCCTTCAGGCCGAGACCTGGACCCCCCTGTTGCTGGTGTCAAGTACATCGGAAGGTTCCCCCCTCCGCCAGGAGGGCCGCTTGCGAGCGCCATTTGGCCAGACGTTCCCACCCACCTCTGGCCCGCCCTCACCGCAGAAGAGGAGGCTGAACTGGAGGTTCGTAGCTTGGTTGATGGGTTGGGCGAGTGCCGGATTGATCTCCTTCGATTGCTCGGGAACGGCGTCGTCCCCCAGCAGGCCGCCCTCGCATTCCGCGAGCTCGCAGAACGACTCGGACAATGAACAGGAGACGACATGAGTAGAGAAGACATTCAGAAGGCGAAGGAAGAGCTGGCGGAGTTGATGCCGTTCATCCAGCGGTTCGCCCCGAAGGTGGCCGAGTACCTGACGGCCTTGTTGGGTCGGGAGCGGGAGATCCGCGACCGGATCGGCAACCTCGAGATGAGCAAGGATCGGATCGAGGACGCACTGGCAACGGCGAGCGATGCGTGGATCGACGCCAAGCGAGACGTCGAGGCGCTCCGCAAGGCGGTGGGGCTGTAGTGCCTGACATCGTCACCATCGCCCGTCGCACCGACTTGCACGCGATCCTGCGGGGCATCGCGGACAACGTCCGCACCGGCCAGCGGTACACGTTCGCGCAGCCCCACACGGCGGCAGAGGTGGCGGCTACGGGTCGCGTGGCGAGCCCGAACCAGTTCAATCTGGGGCTCCTACTCCAGATCCTCAGCGAGACACCGAACCGGGCAGCGTCGCTGGCCCTGGCCGAAGCGCAGCTCGACCGCGACGCCCGCCTCGGCATCCACGACTCGGAGATCAGCGTGATCGGCACCTACGTGCGGATCGACTCGCAGGAGTCGGCGATGCTGGCCCGCCCGCATCGAGGCGGGCAGTCGCCGGGCGGGCGCAACCTGCCGCCCGAGATCGCGTCCCGATACCAGGACCGATGCGCTGCCTACCTCGGTCTGTGCATCGCTCACGCGGTGCCTCGGGTGCCTCTCGTCCACGTCCTCCGCAACGTCGACGAGACGATCCGGCTGGGGGCCGAGTCGCCTTCGCGGATGCCCTACCAGATCGGTGGCGGCAACCGAAGCCAGGGCAAGAGCAACTGGCACCGGGTCGGCTGGAAGTGGATGTCGGAGGAATCCTCGTGGATGATGCGGGCGGCGCTCGGCTTCCCGTTGGACGTGTCGGAGGTGGAGGGCGACGCCATCTCGCTCGGGTCGACCTTGGCGCTCGCCCACGGTGGCCGAAAGATCAACGAGGCGCTCGGCTTCCCCGAGGCCGAGCGGCGGCGGCTGCGCACCTACGTCAACCAAGGCGGCAACTGGCCGGCTGGCTGGGCGGCTATCGCTCGAGCGTGCCGGCGGTGGCCGAAGCTCGCGGCGACGTTCGTCGTCGAGCGCTATGCGGACGGCAGCCTGCGGGCGATGCTGTCGGAGACGACGAACGCCAACAAGTGCGGCCACGTCCTCGCGGACTACCGGCCGGCGAACGGCGGGACGGTACGGCTCTGGTATCCGGGGCCGTACAGTTCAACGAATTCGCTCAAGGCGAAGGCGTGGCAGGACCGCAACTGGTTCGTGGCGCAACTGGCGCAGGGCGGAAAGCGAATGCGGATGGTCCGCCCGAATCCGGGTGGTCTGGTGTACGCGATGGAGTTCGGGCCTGATGGGTTCCGGCAACTTCATCCCGAGACGGAGGGCGAGTAGGGTGGCCCAGACCACCGTCCGCATCACCCTCAAACGCGCCGCCCGCATGTCGGACGCTCGGCTCGACGAGGTCGTTCTGAAGCTGGCCGACATGGGCGTCGACTCGCTGCGGGTGTGGGCGTACCACGAGGAGTTGGATCTGGATTTCCCCTGGCTCTCGTGGGGGCAGACAGAGAGGTTGATCGCTGCCGGAAGGCGACACGGTCTGAGGATCCGCCTGACCGTGGCCGCTTCGATCATGTCGCGGCAGTGGTGGGCGACGAATCGAAAGAACGCACTACCCGTCGACCATCTCGGCGGATCGCCTCCGATCCGTTATGGCGACGTCACCGGGGCATCGCCGTCGTTCTGGCATGGCCCCGCTGAGCAGGAGAAGCTGTGGCTCCTGACCCGATTGGCGGATTACGGCATCCTCGACGCAGCGGACCACGTCCTCATCGGTCCGGGGCGCTACAACGAATACTGCTTCCCCGGCACCGGGGCACGGCTCCGCAAGGGGGCGGGCTACTACTGCTGGGAGCCGGCGGCGCGGCGGGCGTGGCTGGAGACTGGCGGCACGCTACGAGAACTGGCCCTGGTCACGCGCAACCCCCGACAAGCGGACCGCGACCTACGCGAGAAGTGGATCGGCTGGTATCTGGAGAAGGGCGGGCACTACGAGAGGCTGTTGCACCACCTGCGAAGCCTGCTGCGGCCCGACCAGAAGATCGACACGTTTGTCGGGGCGAACTACGACGCTGAGTATCCGGTGGGCGGACACGACGGGTGGATCGAGCGTTTTGTGGAAACTGGTGTTGGTGGTTGGCCGATTGCCAAGGGGGCGGACGGCCTAGAGATGCTGAGAGCCTTGGCGGGTGACGGCCTGATTGACGAGGTTGTCTGGGCGGGAATCACGTGGGCCTCTAACCCGCACGGACACATTGAAAACATGGCGGAAACCTGCGATGCGTTCGGCCGGATGCCCCTCCACGTCCAGATCCCCGCCCTCACCACGACACGAGACGGCGTGCGCCGGGTCAACTACCCGGACCGCATGATGGCGATCGCTCGGCAGGCCGGTGCTGTCGGCTGGTGGGACAAGTACGACCACATGCTGATCCGCCGAGCCGACCCGGAGACGGGCGAGCGCATCGGCCCACGGTGGGAACAAGGACTGCGGGAGGTGGAGTGAGGCACGTGGTAGCCCTGTCGGGCGGGAAAGACTCGACGGCGCTAGCGCTAGCGCTGCGCGAGCGGGAGCCTCGCGAGTATCAGTTCGTCTGTACACCGACCGGCGATGAATTGCCGGACATGGTGGATCACTTGGCTTTCCTGCACCGCGAGTTGGGTGGGATAACTCCGCTCACTTGCGGTCGCTCGTTGGCTGGCTTGGTGCGTGAGCAAAAAGCTCTTCCGAATTGGAGGATGCGGTTTTGCACTCGGCAACTCAAGATCGAGCCGTTTCTCGGATACATGATGAGGATTGCGCCAGCGACGGCATACGTCGGCCTTCGGGCCGATGAGCCAGAGCGTCAGGGGACGGTTTACGACGACGTTCCTGGGGTCGAGCAGCGCTTCCCGTTGCGAGAGTGGGGGTGGAATAGGGCCGACGTTGAATCGTACTTAGCGCATCGCGGCGTGGTGGTACCAGAGCGCACGGACTGCGCCCGGTGTTTCTTTCAGACGCTAGGGGAGTGGTGGTTGCTTTGGAAGAATCACCCATTGATCTACGCGAGCGCTGAAGCCGAAGAGGAGGCCACCGGTCACACCTACCGTTCACCTGGGCGGGACTCTTGGCCGGCTTCGCTGCGTGAGCTGAGGGTCGAATTTGAGAAGGGCGCTCAGCCTCGGGGCGTGTCGCAGACCAGCCTGTTCGATGGTGGAGATGCGATGAGACGGGCTACTTGTCGGGTATGCACGCTGTGACGGAGGTGGCGAATGGCTGACGCGGCGAAGCGTGCGGAGCGGGTGCGCGGCCTGGGCGGCGAGGGCGGCACGTTTCTGATTCACGTCCCGACGTTCGTGGCGTGGATCAGGTCGAAGGACGCAACGAAGGCGAGGAGGTTGGGGTGAAGGTCGTACGAATAGCGGATCTCGAGGGGACGGACCGAGAGGTTCACTGTCCCAGGGGTGGATTCGTGAGCATGCGTGCTCTGTTGTCAGACGACGGCATGGGGTTCTCCATCAACAAGACTCTTGTGCCGGCCGGCGAGAAGCAGTTTTGGCACTATCGCAACCACCTTGAAGCGTGCTACTGCATAGCGGGGCGAGGCGTTCTTACAGACCTGGAGACGGGCGAGGAGCACGAGATCAGTGAGGACGTCGTCTACGTGCTCGACAAGCACGATAAGCACACGTTCCAGGCCCTTGAGAATACGGTTCTGATATCGGTCTTCAATCCGCCGCTTAGTGGTGCCGAGGTGCACGACGAAAGCGGCTCGTATCCTCCGGCCGCGAGCCCCGTGTACGGGGTAAGGCCGATACACATTGACGATGTTGTGGCAAACGACTACAACCCGAACAAGGTCGCACCCCCTGAGATGAAGTTGTTGGAAACCTCGATCTGGGAGGATGGCTACACTCAGCCGGTGGTCACCTTCTTTGACGAGTCGACGGGGAAGTATGTCGTAGTGGACGGATTCCACCGCTTCTTGATTCTGCGTGATTGCGAGCGGATAAGGGAGCGCGAAAAGGGCATGCTTCCTGTGGTCGTAATCCATAAGGACATGAGCGATCGAATGGCCTCTACGATCCGGCACAACCGGGCCAGGGGGTCGCACAACGTCGAACTGATGAGTGTGATCGTCTCTGAGCTCGTCGAGATGGGTAAGGGAGACAGGTGGATCTGCGAGCATATCGGCATGTCAGCCGACGAGCTCCTGCGGATGAAGCAGGTCACCGGGTTGGCGTCTCTCTTTCGAAATCGATCCTTCTCCGATAGCTGGGAAGCCGAGTTCGAGGACGGGAGCGATTCTGAGTGAAGTCAGTGTGGCATCCGTGGTGGAAGTGGGAGTGCTTGCCGATGTATGAGTACGGAAGCGTGGACGATCTCGACGCTGCGAAGGTTGAGTATTGCGAGTTTCTATCCTGCGATGAATCTTTTTCGCGGGGGATAGAGAGGGTTTTCGACGAGTGGCCCGTGTCGTGTGAACACTTCCTGACGAAGCACGGAATGAATCGAATCGCATGGCTCGGGCAGGCGTCGGTTTGTGTCGAGCGAGGTATCCCGCGTTCAGCGAGAGGTGGGTTCAGAATGTTGTCAGGCAGGCAGCAAATGGCGGCGAACGCTATTGCCGACCGTGCCATACAGAGGTGGGAGACAGAAAGGTATGCGGGTTGCAACTACTCCACTCCAGGTGTAATCAGTACGTCAAGGCGTGGCGTCGCCGAGGCTATCCAGATGACATTCCCGACCATGTTCCCGAGATTCTGATGCGGGAAGGCTTAGCACCCTCGTACAAGGCTCTGGCGCTGGCGATACTGCGCAACGATCACGCTCTGACGTCTCTTGGCTTTGCACCACCGTGGTCTGAGTGGTACGGCCGGCTAAAGCGAGAAGAGCTGGCGGCTCGAGGTCGACGATGACGATCGTAGACGGACGGCAAGTGCGGCGTCGCTACGTGGAGGACGTTAACGTGCTCGACGCGGCGCGGGAGCGTATCGCCTGGATCTTCGATCGCTTCGAGCGGATCTACGTATCGTTCTCTGGCGGCAAGGACAGCGGCGTGCTTCTGAACCTCGTCATCGATCACATCCGCAACCAGTGCCCGACGCGCAAGGTCGGCGTGATGATTCTGGACAACGAGGCGAATTACGAGTATTCCTACGAGTTCATGCATCGCATCCTGCGCCAGAACTTAGACATTCTGGACGTCTACTGGTGTTGCCTACCGATCACTCTGCCGTGCACGGTGAGCAGCTACACGGTCGATTGGCAATGCTGGGGCGAGGCGGACCGGGATCGCTGGGTCCGGCCGATGCCGAAGGATGAGTACGTGGTTAACCTTGAGAATTCACCGTTCGACTTCTTTAGAGAGAACATGTCGTACGACGAATTCTGGGACCATTTCGGTGAGTGGTACGCCGAGGGACAAGAGTGCGCCAACATGATCGGCATTCGAGCGTCGGAGAGCCTGAACCGGTTTCGAGCGATCATGAACACGCAAACCGAGATGGCGGATGGTCGGATGTGGACGAAGCGAAACATGCCGCACGTTTTCAACTGCTACCCGATCTACGACTGGCGAACCGAGGACATCTGGACGGCGAACGGCCTCTTCGAGTGGGACTACAACAAGCTCTACGACGTCTTCTACAAGGCTGGCGTGCCGGTGTCGAGGATGCGGGTGGCGTCTCCGTTCATGAGTGAATCAAAATCTAGTCTCGGACTGTACCGCGTGATCGACCCGCACATATGGGCGCGGCTGTGCGCTCGAGTGCAGGGGGCCAATTTCATTGCGACCTACGGGAAGCAGTTGAACTATCGGAGCTTGTCCCTGCCCGACGGCCATACGTGGAAGTCGTTCACCAAGTTCCTTCTGGACACCTTGCCGGTCGAGGTGGCGGAAAATTTCAGGCAACGCTTCATCCAATCGATTCGGTTTTGGGGCCGGGTGGGGCGTGGCCTACGTGAGGAGACGATCGCAGAGCTCGAGGAGGCGGGGGTGAGGTTTGACGTCAATGGTACGACGCCGCACGGCAGTAAGACGCTTCGTCGCGTGCGCATCAGGCGACCGCCGGACCACCTTGACGTGCTTTCGGTGGCTCCGTCCGAGGTGACTTCATGGAAGAGGTTTGCCATGACGATCTTGAAGAATGACCACACCTGCAAGTACATGGGACTTCAACCGACGATTTCTCAGCAGCGTCGCCAGAGAGAGATATCGGCCAAGTATCGAAACCTCTAGATGCCTATTCGTGTCCTTGACCGACAACGACCACGGTGCGTAAAATGAGGCGGGGCGAGTATGAGAAAATGACGCGGGCCTTGTTGGTCCGCGAGGTGACCGACCTGCAAGTCTACGATCCACGGCACCTGGACGCCTTCGGCTCGCTGTCGAGGCGGACATTGACGTCTGACGCGACCTTGTTGGCGCGTGACGTTTTCGTGCGCCCGGAGCCTGTGGATTGATGCCGTCCTTCCTGTCTGAGCCCGGTTTCATCTTCGTCGCTGGCGCGTTTTGCGGCTTCGCGCTGGCTCTCTGGCTGGTGCGCGCTGCGGACCGTGAGAGCAGGAGGCCCCCGTGGCGGTGAGCGCACTTCGCCGCAACATTCCGCTGCGTCCCGTCAACGCGAAGCGTCGCCGCCGGCTCTGGCTGCGCAACTTCGGAGCGAAGGCCGAATTTATCCGCTCGCTCCCCTGCTTGGCATGCCCCTACCCGAACAAGGCCGAGGCGGCCCATGTGAGGGCTCGCGGGATGGGCGGCTGTAACGGCTCGTCGGTGCATCTCGTCCCGCTGTGTCGCGGCCATCATCGCTTTCTGGACGACGAGTGCGGCTCGCCGGCGCGGTTCGAAGAGGAGACGGGAATCGACTTGATGGCCGAAGCGCGGCGGCTGGAGGCCGAGTGGCAGGCGAGGAGCGGGGCGTGAAGCGTCTGCCTCCCCTCTCCGTGATCGTCGTCCTGCTGGCCTGGGGTGCGCTTGGCTGGTGGCTTACGGGGCTGGTGACGGGCTGAACGATGGCGACTAACAGCGCGGTGGCGGCAGCGGAGGCGGTCAAATTCGAAGCGGAAGCGCAGCAGGCGATAGCTGCGGCTGAGCAGGCACGGGCCGAGGCTCGCAAGGCGCTGGCCGAGGCGGCGAAGCTCGAGGTAGATGCTCGCAATGCCGAGCTCGCGGAGCGCCACAAGCTCGCCACGGACGAGCACCACCACGTCTATCGGTTCAACAGCGACGTATCGGGCGGCTCGGTCAAGTCATGCGTCGAGCAGTTGTCGAAGTGGCACCGCATCGACCCCGAGTGCCGAATGGAGATCATCTTCAACTCGCCGGGCGGCGAGATCTTCCAGGGCATGCATCTGTTCGACTTCATTCGCCGGATGTCGTCTGAGGGCCACCACATCACGACGGGCTGCGAGGGCATGGCGGCGTCGATGGCGGGGATTCTGCTTCAGAGCGGCGATCTGCGCCTCGTCAGCCTTGGCTGCCACCGCCGCCTTGAGCTGCTGATTCATGTCCTCGGCGAAGTTCACCATCAGCCGGCGCTGCGTGAGCAACGGCCGCACCGGTGCCAGCCGGGCTTCGTCGATCGGCGGCGGCTCCGGCTTGGGGCGGGGGTAAGGCCGCGGCAGCGACGACAGATCGCGGATGTAGCGCAGCCCCCCGTCCGGCGGC
>JAAOEI010001051.1_pt1 | contig 10306 bp, 18 predicted proteins | sample 7059261 | NCBI WGS metagenome assembly JAAOEI01 (sample SAMN14008812, study PRJNA610033) | viral metagenome | isolation source: viral particles filtered from seawater | place: China: Hangzhou Bay, Yangshan Deep Water Harbour | collected 2017-10-31
ATGCGCTTGACTTTTTTTTAAATTCTGATATTCTTTTTTCTGTTATGAGGTTTCACGCTAAATACTTCGTTGAGGTCAAGTCCGCCACTGGTCGGCTTGAGTTTGTCCGTTGGTTCGCCCCGAGCCACGAGGGTCTTGAAAAGGCCATCGCTTGCGCCCGTGAGGCCAAGTCCGCCGTCAAGTGCAAGGTCGCCCCGTGCGACCTGTCCAACTCCCCGTACGATTGGGAAATCGTATGGCAGGATCCCGAAAAAAATTAATTTTTTTCGTTGACACCTTACCCTGCAGCGGGCAGGCGCCCAGAGGGTAATGTCAAGTAAAAAAATAAAAAAATTTTTTTTAATTTTTTTAAAAAAAGGATTGCAATTTTCTGTGGCTGTGCTATACTGTTCCCAGTTATGAGAGATATGATCAAAAATGCTGACTTTGCGAACTGGATGCGCCAAGCCCAAAAAAAAGAATGGGAATCGATTGCTGAAGCTGAACGTCCCACATGGGAGCAGTTTAAGCGCGGATTGAAAAGAAAAAAAATTGAAATTAAGGGTTGACCTTTTCTGAAATTCTGATATACTTTTTTTCGTTATGAGAGATATGTTTGATAATATGTACACGGTTCGGATTGCCAACTCTGGTGATGTTGCTGGTTTCGCGCGTTCTCACGATGGTCTTGAAAAGGCCATTACGTTGGCCGCGCGGGAGGATACTGAGGTGACCTTCGACGGCGAGGTCGTTTGGCCGAATATACATTCTGCCACAGTAAAGAATGGAGGTGCCAAATGATGTCGGCCAAATTGGAAATGATCGGCAGCGACGGATCGCGTTGCGTGGTGGACTTCGGTCTTGAAATGAGAGGTCGTCCCTCCACCGATTGGCGCACACTTGAAAACGTTGAGTCAGCTTATACGTTCAGCGCATCCGGTGAAATCTCAAATGATTCGTTTGGGCAAAATCTCGATGAAATGTATCGATTGAATGGTGACAACTATCTTTTTCGCCGCATATACAAATACTGGAAAAGATATCATCTAAATGATCTTCAGGCTGGCACTCAACAGCAAGCGGAAATTTTAAAAAAATGTCCATCAACAGATTATGATGATCGATGTGAATTTTTAAAAGAAAATGATCTGTATGTTGATCGCGGTTATACATACGGCACAAAGTGGTTGACTCAAGTCATTCCCGACAATATAGTCAGCGAGATAAAAAAATTGATAATTGAAGTGCGCGGTTGGAGTTGAAATGAAAAAAATAATCTGTTTAGTTGGTGCGATCTGTTCAACAGGTTGCGTGGTTACCGAGAAGGAAATTGTGCATCGTAAAATATCGTTTGCCGATACTAACGGAGTCACTACTGTATATTATCCACAGACATGGGATAAGTTTGTAAGGACAGAATAAAAAACGCACTTTGTGCGTTTTTTCCTTGCATCTTACCCTGCGGCGGGCACCCCGCCAGCGGGTAATGTCAAGCAAAAAAATAAAAAAACTTTTTTATTTTTTTTGGTATTAAGGGGTTGACATTCTCCGAGGTTATGGTATACTGTTTTCGTTATGAGGTTAGATCAACAGATCGCAGAGTTGGCCCAAGTTTCACTTGAGGAGGTTTTCGAGAACGATCCCCACGCTCGCGCTGAATACGAGGCGCAATGTGACATCTGGCGCGACGAGGCCATCGCCGCGCAGGATCGGGAGACCGTCACCATCAACGGTAACACCTACGTTGTGAACAATGACCCCAAGCACCAACGCCGCCAACGCGCGGGTTACTATGGGAGGAACCCCAAATGAGCAGCCCGTTTGCCGATATCGATTGGGCGGACTATATGTCCACCTTCCCCACAGGGGACGCGCCCGCCAAGCGCAAGCCAGATCCGGCTTTTCCTGTGGCCGTGCGCCGTGCCGCTATGATGCTTTGGCTGAATGAATTCAAGCCCACCAAAAGCCCAAAAAAATTGGCTGAACTGGAAAAATGTTCTTTACTTGTTGAAAAATTTGTGCGATAATCTTTTTTGTTATGAGAGAAATGAAAACCTATAAGTTCAAGCAAACCGACATGACGCCGGAAGGTTTGCAGATAATCGAGGACGGTCATGAGTTTTATTATGACCCCGAGGTCGAGCATGAGGATGATGTCAGTAAGATCTGGCACGATATCCATTGTGCTGTCACCACCAAGCGAGTGTTCCATCTCGACTGGTCGCCGTACTCCAAACCCTCCAGTACTGAACTGGAAATGTGGTTTGCGCTGGGCTGTCCAAATCGTTATACTATCAACGACGGTAAAAGCGTCGGCGGCCTGACTAGGGCGCGGCTGCTCGAGGCAATGGGCCGTGATCTTTGTATCGAAGGATACTAATTACAAAAAATAATGCGTGATATAATCAAACAAGCGGAGACCTTTGATGGGGTCTGTACTGATGCCTCCCGTGCAAAAAAGGACATCGACGAAGGTTATAAAAAATGGGCCGCAAAGCGCGGCATCCAAGTTGGCTGGAGAAAAAAGGGCAACGAAAAAGGATTGACATTTAAATGCAATAATAATAACGCGGGGTAGCCAAGTGGTAAGGCGCGGCTCTGCAAAAGCTGCATCGACGGTTCGATTCCGTCCCTCGCGTCCACTCTCAAAAAACTCCCGAAAGGGAGTTTTTTTTTCTTGACGCCTTACCCTGCGGCGGGCAGGCGATTACAGGGTAAGATTTTTTTTATAATCTGTTGATTATCAACAAATTACAAAAGTATAATTTATATAATTATATACTATTTGTTATTTATGTATTTACTATTTACTATTTAATCATTTACTATTTAGTATTAAGTGAATTACAATTTACTTTTTGTCAGGTCAAAAAAAACTTTTAAAAAAGTTTTTTTAAAATTTGACATTTAGTCTCTTTCCTGTACACTTGGGGCATGGAAACAAATAAGAGCCATCAAATGGAATCTTTTCTTGAAAACATGGGCCAGCAACTGTTTGGTCGCAGTCGCGAAGTTTCTTCCGACAACCAATTGTGCATCTCATGCGGCGCAGATGCAAATCATTTCCGTGATGAAATTTCACGGAAAGAGTACGGCATTTCTAAGCTGTGTCAAACCTGTCAAGATTCTGTGTTTGGGGGTTGACATTTGCACCGATAGCTGCTAGATTTTTTTCTGTTATGAGAATGACAATCAAAGAAGTTACACAAAAAGTTGGGTCATTGTCCAAGCCGTCCAAGATGCCGGGCCACGGATACAGCACACCAGCAAAAGATTGCATCACGGGCAGCAAGTTGGCCGAGATAGTGAATTCTATCTGTTCAATTTGCTACGCTAAAAAAGGCCGTTATGTTTTCCCAAATGTTATTGCAGCAATGGAAAAACGGTTGAAGTCTTTAAGTAGTTTGCATTGGGTGGATTACATGGTTTTTCTTATCGGCAAGCAAGAGAAGAGCGGATATTTTCGCTGGCATGATAGCGGCGATGTTCAAGGTGTCTGGCATCTTGAGAAGATTGCAGAGGTTGCAAGGCGATTGCCCAACATTAAATTTTGGTTGCCAACCAGAGAATATGGTTTTGTGCGGGAGTGGATGCAGTTTGCAGACGTTCCAAAAAATTTGACAATTAGACTGTCTGCTTACATGGTAGACGGCAAGCCGCCAACCAGTTTGGCAAAAAAATTAGGATTGACGACCAGTGGTGTCGCTCCAAAAGGTTTTAACTGTCCAGCCTCAAAACAGGACAACCAGTGTGGTGAGTGCCGCGCTTGTTGGGACGGTTCGGTTAAAAACATAAACTACAAAAAACATTGATAACAATACCAATATTCGTTGCAATAATTGCAGGATATTATTTCGTTAAATGGACAAAATAAAATGAGTACTGTATACGTTTGGAGAACTAATAGAACATATAACTCCAGTTTGTTGGCCTCGCATCGAATCCCTAGCCATGTAAACTACTATGTTGGATTCACACACGCGCACGTTGAAAATAGATTGGGTTCACCTGCCCCGCACCATAATATTACCAAAAGACATGAGGTGACGTTAATATGGAGCAAAGATAATTTTAACGCAGAAGGCACGATTGATGATATTGTTTGGAATTGGCAGCTTAATAAAAAATATGCAGCTAGATTAAACATTAATAATCCAAGTGGTCGTGATTATAATTTTGACCCCAAAGAATTAATTGATGCGTTGAACACAGACTACAAAAAAAATGTTGTGAAGTTATGCCGCAAAGCTACAAAAGAACATCAGCAATACATTCTGCGTAGGGCTTTGTATGAATTGCAAGAAGTTCGCGAAAAAATAATAACGCAACAACAAATAGTAGACGACGCACTTGCTAGTATCACGGAAGAAGATACGCATTTCAAAGAGTGTCTTGATGAATTCAATATCGAACATGAACAACTAGAAACCTCCCCTGTTTAAGGGGAGGTTTTTAGGTTGACAGCTTACCCTCGGGCGGGCTGCCCGCCGCGGGGTAATGTCAAGTAAAAAATACATCGATGATGTATTTTTTTTTAAATTTATTCAAAAAAGATTGTTGACAGAATAGCCCCATAGTCTAAACTTTGTGCATGGCGAAACTTTGCGTAAATACTGAAAAGGCCAAGCAACGCTCGTTAGCTACCATCTTGACCGAGGTGCATTATAGTAATGTTGCATTTAACAAGTTCTTGATGCTCGATGGTACTCCGCGAATTAAAAGCGACGATTACACCGTGTATTCAATGCCAGCGCAAGTTTGGGATTTTGAACAACACATGGTGAGCAATGCTCGCATCATGCAAGAATTCAATTTGAAAGGTCGCATTTCTTTACATTGTTTTGAAAATGATCCTGACATATACGACCAAGAAAATAATAGTCGGATTTTTCATTTGGCCGCTGAATCCCCTTTGTATAAAAATCTAGATTATCAATATACAAATGCAAATATTCCCCCTAATCAACATTGTAAGAAGAATTTTTGCGGTTGGTTTGATTTCTGCGGTTGGCCTACTCCTGACAAGTTAGACGTTGTTTTCAATAAAAGTAACTACGTCAAAAATAGTTTGATATTCGTGACGTTCGCAAACAACTGGAGATTGAAAGATTGTATTGATCCTGAAATTTATTCGATTGCCCAAAGAATAAAAGCAGAGAAAAATTTTGAGCAATTATCTGATGCGGCTACCGATGCAGTTGAGGCATACGCCTCAACTGCCCTTCCTAAAGGGTGGAAGATTGTTTTGTCGCAAGAGTATCAAGCCGCACGGACTCCGATGACCATGTTAGGTTTTACGAATTGCAAAGCAGTAATCGACAAGGTTGCAGAAATGGAACCGTTTGGCTGCTTGAAAAGGCGCAAGCCAAAAACTACTGTTCGCAAAAGCTACTACAAAAAAGTCACGGACTACGTTGACAAAAAAGAATTGAACATTGTCGCCAAGATTAAATTAGATGCAGACTTATTGAATGGTAATTATTATCGAGACGAGCTATGCGAAAAGTACGGCATCAATGCCAAACAAGTAAGTGCTGCGTGGAATTGGATTAAGCGTAGAGGCGATGCAGTACCCAATGAATCAGGCTACAGATTCCATCGAAACGGACAGCCCTTCATCGCGTTGCACGATGGAGTTCACCGGTTATATGAAGATTGATTTGACAAGTTTCAGGTAATGGCTTACGATACAGGGAGTGGAGGCATTGTTAATACTGTGCGGCATGATTATCGTGGCGTGCATGATTGGAAGAAAAAAATAATTGTTGACAAGATGAAGAGCTTTGTGCTAATATAGTTTCATATGGATACGAAGTTTGATCGTTTTCTCAACAAAGTCGCAGGGCGTTTTTCGACCCTGACACTCCGGGAAGGCCGGAGCTCTAAGGATTACTGTGCTAAGTTCGTCGGTGCTACACCTCGTTACGTGACGTTTCATGACGTCTCAACCAACGAAGATCGAAAGGTCAGTGTGGATCGAGTGGTTAGCGCACGATGCGGCAAGGCGCGGTATCGAGCGTAAACAGTAACCTCATAACAATCCCTGTAGGCCCATGGCCTACAGGGGCCTAAAAAAAGTTCAAAAAAGTACTTGCAATGTTAATCAGGAGAGTCTATTTTGAATGCCGCGCAGGACGAAAAGCGGATCGTCAATTGTGCAGGGCGCGTGCCCAGAGGTAATAACATCGTAACGGAAAGGTAATTAGACTTGAATAAAAAGCTAACAACCCAAGAGCAGTCGTTGATCGAATCGACGCTCGACGTTATTGCTGCAGCATTGGTAGAATATCTGCCAACACAACGCTCCAGTAATGCATCCCGTCGCACTACAGCAACTGATCGCGGAACGAACATTCGTGCCGCCATCCGTTCTGGGAAGAGCAAGGCATCTGTCCGCCGACAGTTCAAGCTCAGCGATTACGAGTATCGTGGCCACAAGGCTGCGGTGACTCGCATGGCCAACGGCAATTAAGCTGTGGCCCCATTCCCTCCCCGCATTGCGGGGAGGGTCTAATACTCGTGGTTTATAATATACGTTATTCATAGGTTTGGGAAACCCCTTCCGAAAGGAAGGGGTTTTTTTATTGACATCTTACCCTCGGGCGGGCAGCCCGCCGCGGGGTAAAGTCAAGCAAAAAATGCACTTTCAGTGCATTTTTTTTATACGTAATTTTTTTTTGAAAATTATCGAAAAAAGGGTTGCAATTACTTGTCAGATATGGGACACTTTTCTTGTTCGCAATGGTGCGGACACCCTATCAAAAGTTATGACAGGTCTAATGTTACACTGCGGAGCCCAGCAAGTCGATTACGACTTGGTGAAGGATACTCCCACGCCTGACGCCACGGAAACGTGGACGCCAGTGCCACACCACCATTTGGTGGGATTGGTGCGCGAGCAGTTGTCAGCGTCTGACATGGTGATTCGTGAAGAATCCCATGCTTTGACTGCTGATAAGTCGCGCTACTTCGGCCTCTTCTCGATCTCGCGAGGACAGGATAGCGATCAGTATGGAACCATCTTGGGTGTGCGGAATGCTCACGACAAGCGGTTCCCTGCTGCTCTCGCGGCAGGTGCAAATGTTTTTGTTTGCGATAATCTGTCGTTCAACGGTGAGGTCAAATTGGGCCGCCGTCACACCCGTCACATTCTGCGCGACCTGCCTCAGTTGGTTGCTCGGACGTTCGGCCAGTTGTCCAGCAACTGGAACAATCAGCAGAAGCGGTTCGATGCCTACAAGGCTAAGGACTTCTCTCGCATGGAAGCAAATGATTTCATCATTCAGGCTTTCGAGCGCGGTGCTTGCACCGGTCGTCACATCTCCAAGGTTTTGGAGCAGTGGAAAACTCCGAATCATCCGGAGTTCACACCCCGCAATGGGTGGTCGTTGTTCAATGCCTTCACCGAGGTATTGAAAGGCAACTTGAATGAGTTGCCGAAGCGCACCGAGGCTTTGCACTCGTTCATGGACGCCAAGTGCGACCTTCAGTTGGGCGAGCAGCAAACCTTGGCCATGAAAGAGGCCGTGGCAGGTTAACGAAAGTTAACCCTTGACAAAACCCTGCCGAACAGGCAGGGTTTTTTTTGTCATGGAGTTTGAACCCCACGTTTCCAATTTAGGTGCAACTGATAATAGCCAAGATATTATTAAGTTGGGCGGGTTGTCTGCAATCGACCCTCAAGAGTTAGAAAATTTATCTGCTGATTTTGCTGCTGCGTTTAATGAGTTTGCCGACCGTATTGGTTTGAAGCCAGAGGAGGTTGGATATAAACGCGCAAGAAATCCAATGGGATTAAAGTTTTTCCAAAGGTTGTGTGAGATGAATTACTATGAATAAAGAAACAATAAAATATAGCGAGATCCGCGAATGGGTCATTAACTTCGTGGAGAATTCCGGCTATGACGGAATTGTCCACGTTTACAAGATGTTGAATGAGGACAAGGATTTTGAGGTAGATTGGGAAAATTAAATGCTTGACATCTTACCCTGCGGCGGCCTCGCGATTACAGGGTAAGAACAATTATGTAATTAAATTTTTTATATAATATTATCGCGCCTTATTTATTATTATATTATTTATAATTCACTTATTTATATTTGGCTTATTTACAATTTATATATTTACAATCAAATTATTTAGTTATTTAGTGTTTATTTATTTAGCTTTTTATTATTTACAATTCTATTTATTATCCGGCCTATTGTATATTATTACATTGACATACTCATCGTCATCGATATTGTTGAGTGCCATGTTGCCGGTCGCCGCTTCCCACATACGGGAAATGCTAACCTTGCTAGAGGTCGTGGAGCAAAGCTCCACGACCTCTCTTCGCATATCCTCGATATGCTTACGTTGTTTTTGACTTGACATTGTTGATATTGTCGAGGTAATTACTGCCATCTTTTGTGATATGCCGCTTGCCGTCAATCTTGATGAGATTCTTTTTCATCAAATATAATTCAACGTCCCGTTGTAATGCGGTGCGGCTGAGTCCTGTTTTGGCAGACAACTCGTTGAGTGACGCTTGACCATCGCGACGAAGAATAGCAAGAACTTTCTTTTCAATATTATTAACACCAAGTGGATTGATGCCTAATGCCTTGCAGAAATTACCAAAATCTTCTATGGTAAATACTTTCTTGTCGTTTGCGGCGCACCACAACTCAAGTTCTTTTGCTCGCATTACGCAAGATCGCGCATTGCCTCGACTTGTTCGAGCTAATTCCTCAAGAGATTGAGCGTCAAATATGATACCCTCGCATTGAGATTGCAGGATTTGCCCCAACTCAACATCCGAATAGTCATCGAAATCTATTGTAGTTAAACGATCTTTAAGCGGAGCGAACACTTTATCTGGCTCAGTAGTTGCAAACAAAAAAGTCTGCTTCTTGAAGTCAAACGGATATTCGCCATCACGCCAACGCAAACTCTTTTGAGTGCCTTTCTCAGTATTGAACACCGTCAGGAAAGCATTAGTCAAATCCTTGGGTAACTCATGTGCCTCATCAAATAGCACCGTGATTTCGTTGTCGAGAATCAACGGAATGAAGATTTGATCGAAGAATTGCTCCACGTTTTTTATTGTGGAACAATTTAACTCAAGAAATGGGCGGCGTTTACCGTCTCTGTTCTTCAGGGCATAACCAAACTGTCTGGCAAACTCTGTTTTGCCTAGACCTTTCGCCCCAACGAGAAAAAGGAATGGGCAAATGCTAGTTTTTTCAAACGCACTTAAATAGAAAGACAGTCTTTGCTTGACTGCTTTCTGACCAAATAACTCCGCAAAAGGTTTGTCTGAACTCATGTTAATTTAAACGCAATCTTTTCTTCAACCGCACGAGCATTATCGCTTTTTTCTGGAGTCATGTCAACAAGATTCGACTCGGAATTTTGCGTCATAACTTCAATAACTTTAGCTTCATACCACTTGCGACTGACAATTACTTCTTCATCCTCCCCAGCAACTTCAGCTATTTTCTTGCGCGATAACTTGATAAAGCTACTGCTACCTGCCTTTCGGCCTGAGCCTTTTTTGCGTGGAGTTCCATCTTTGTTAAGCGTAATCTTCGCCATGCCAATAATACTACTATACCCAAAACATCATGTCAAATTTTTTTTTATTTTTTTTAAATGATATTTAATATTACTGTATAATATATATATGGCAAATTCATCTGTAAAGTTCCGCAATTACGAGGGGCAACAATATCAAATAAACATTCGTAAACCCCGAAAAGAAGTAAGTGCGGAGGGAATATGTTATCCTCCCAAGGATGGGGGATGCGCTAAAATATTAATAAATCCACATCAAAATGATAACGATTATCAAGAAACATTAATACATGAAATTAGTCATGCATTCTTTTGGGGGACTGATGAGGAAAAAATTACATATTTCGCAAAAAAACTTTCACAATTACTGACTAAATTGGGCCGTTAATATTTAGCAAAAAATCATTCATAATTTGGGTCATTTAATATTTTATTTATTTGTTTATTTGCTTGTCGTAATTCAAATTGCAACTTACCCCTCAAATTTAATAACGCTTTTTCTGCTTTGCTTTTAGCATCATCATCGCCATTTTTTAATAAATTTTTATAAAATTTTATTTGATCATTATAAAACTTATCATTGTATATTATATTTGACGTATTATCATTCATAATTTGAGGTATTTAAAATAACTATATTTAGCAAAATATCGTTCATAATTCCAGCTAGTGCCTATTAATACCGCAAATTTAAAAAAAATTTAAATAAATCTGGGGCTATATTTGGCTAACTATTATTCACTTTTTTCTTCTAACAAATCAATCCTT
>JAAOEI010001052.1_pt1 | contig 10302 bp, 23 predicted proteins | sample 7059261 | NCBI WGS metagenome assembly JAAOEI01 (sample SAMN14008812, study PRJNA610033) | viral metagenome | isolation source: viral particles filtered from seawater | place: China: Hangzhou Bay, Yangshan Deep Water Harbour | collected 2017-10-31
TAATCTTGAGATTCCTCAGGCAGTCTATTAAAAAGTCTCTCATATGCTTCTATTGGTCGGATTTGTTCCGATGTTTGATCTGTTAAATTTCAATTCACTTTTTTATCCCTTTCAATTCCAACCTTGCACCATTCCTTTCACCAGTCGCATATAGCGGAATGACGTGCGTTTCAATATTCCATTCGGATGCTAAGTTATTCATCGCCCTTACTGCGTGTTCTATGTTTTCAAAATTTGTATCAATCATTGTTTTTCCTTTGACTGAAAGCGTTAAATGATATCTGTATTCCGTTGGGTCAATTTCCTCCATTGTTTTGATTTGTTTCGATGTTTTAATTTAATCAGTGAGAATAATGAACCATGCCTCATTCTTTGCTATTTACCCGTTTCCATTCGCTTTGACCTTTAGTGTCCTTATCCCAATCCCAACCTTTTTCTTTCATCTGTCGCACCCATTCGGCATTTGTCCGCTTGTCCGGATGCTCGCCACGGATGAAAAATAAATTATTGTCCTGGCGTAATCGTTTCCTTCGGCTGTGTGTCATAGTCTCTATATTTTTTGATCCATTGCTCAAAATCGGGATACGTGTGATTTTCCGGATACTTGGCGTGTAAAATACCTTCTCGAACACCGGCTAAAAATACGTTGCGCATCTTTACCCAAAATACGTCATTGGCAGAATCAATTACTTTACCATGCTTGTCTCTTATGTCCAACCCACGTATTTTAAGCAAGTCGGCCATGAATTCCGGGATAGTTCGGTCTTTCATATTATTTTGTTTAAGAATTCTTCATCAGTCATATTTCTGCGCCCCGGCCGGCCCCCAGCTTGCGGAGCTTTCATGTTGCTTAACCAGCCATTGAGGAAACGTTTACAGTCGCTTGCGGTCATATTCTGTAACCTTTCCGGTTCAGCGGCCAGGTGTGCGTAAGCCTGGCTAATCGCTTCTTCAATGTTTTTGCCTTTGTGGGTTAGCTTGATGTTGCTTAGATATATTTCGTCAATTTGGCTTTTGAACCATGAGAGAGAGTAATTATTAGTATTTGTTATTAATCTTATATTATTATGTTCAACCGGTGAATTTACCCCGGGCACTTTGTCCGATTTACCCCGGGTGTTTGCGTTAATGTACCCGGATACATCCATGTTAATAAATAACCTGCGTTGAGTTTGTTCATTTACAATCTCATCAAACCTCAAAAGGTAGCCTCTGTTTGTCAATTCATTCACAAAACGGCTTACCGTATTTTCATGAAGATTTAAAAGCTTAGCTAAATACTTATTTGTTGCAAAACAGTATCCTCTTGCATTTGATAAGTTGCCTATTACACCAAAAGTTAATTTAGCATATGGAGACAGCTGGTCATCCTGAACTATTTTAGTCGGAATGGTTATATAGTAACCAAAGCCTAATTTTTCTTCCATAAATTAAAAAAGCCATATGGTAGGTTTCCCGTAAGCACCCGGTACTCCCCACCATATGGCGGTAATGTTATTGTTTCTGTGGTGCTTCACAGTGTCAATCCTATTGACTGTGCAAATATAAAAAAGCCCGGTCATTTTCAGTGCGCGCAGGGTGCGTATAAACCTGGTCACTACCCATTGATTGACGCAACTTGTCTAAATGGCGGTTAACTGTTTCGCGGGCTAATTTCATAGCTTGACCAAAAAGGCTGTTAAAGCCATATTTACAACCAGCAACAGGCTAACTAGCGGAGCTATCCCGATTTCTACCGTCCGGGAATCGATGTTAACCGAAAACAGGCAGATAAACAGAAATAGGATGCCGGATACGAAAAGCGACCAGACAAGTACACCCCCGATGTACCTTTTTTGATGATCATCCATTGCCTTGCTGTTTTTGAATTTCAAGCACCATTTGACGGATGGTTTCACCTACGCAAAAGCCGTCTAATTTGCTTTTAGCTTCAATAAAGGCATATTGATTAGGCGTAAAGGCAACAATTACCTTTTTCGCATTTGGGCCAACGTTGCCCCGCTTACCTCTTTTCACTTTGTCCATTTTTAACTGGTTTTTGGTTTTGATTGGATTAAGAAACATTGAATTTTAACTGTAATTGTCTGCCGTACTGCTTTTGATAGTTGCTGATAAGCATATTAGCCCGGACGGCTATAGGCTTGGCTTTTTTACGCAGATATTCCACGGCATCCAGGAGCTGCTGATCCGATTTGATCAGCCGGTAGCCGTTTTGAGTGCTGGCAATGCAACAGCCGAACGTCATCACCATATCCTCTATCATCCGACGCATTTCACGGTCTGAGACTTTGAATCCAAGCCGATAAAGGTGCATAAGCATATCGCTGCGCTTGACAAATTGGTGCGCCTGTAGCTGGCTGTGAATCTCAGCTTTGATTAATTGCTCGCTCATTTGCTGAAGTCTTTAAGCATGATTTTAAGTCGCTTTTCCAATGCCATCTTGGTCTTTTTGTCATATTTCTGACTGTCACGCCAGTAGCACAATTCACCGCTTGCCCATTTGCTATCCTTAAGATAATGGCAGTTATCCAGGTTACTTCCTTGTGCTTTTATCATAGGTTGTGCAAGCTTAAAATGATTTGTTCATGGTATGCCCGACGTCCAACTGCCTTTTTAACAAGCTCTTTAATCTGCTTGTGTACTTCGGCGTCAGCGTTAACTGACTGTACCAATAACCGGCTTTCCAAAGGCATATTAAACGTATATTCAACTTCACCGGTAAAAGTGTTGCCAAATTCCTCAGCCAGGTAGTAAACCAAAAAACCACGCTTTGCCCCTGTAGCAAGCATCTGCATCTGAAGCTGGTAATAATACTCTTTTGGTAAATCGCCTGGGCTTTCGGCTAATTCTACCTTACGCTCAAAGAAAGTAGCCGGCTGTGGACATTTAACGTCGCAAACTGCAACGATATCAAGTCCGGCATAAAGAACGCCATCCGGGCTGGCTCCGCTTTCATCATCAATAGGCCAAAATTCGGTACTGCTGAACTTCCAGTCTGATGCATCGCCAACGTAGCGCACAAAGGAATCAAAGGCATCCTTTTCATTCATGATACCATGCTCCATTTCCTTAGTAGTAAAGTGCTTTTTGTAGCCTGTAACCCTTTCGATGGCTTTACCCAAAATGTAGTTGTCTGCGGTTAGAGACCATTTTCCGGCCTCCTTATCTGCCTTCGTTTTAGGCTCAGTAAAGAGCTTCCAGATTTCGGAAGCAGTGAATTTACCTGCCCGATCTTTTGCCCATGTCATAGCTGTTGTTTTCTAATAGTTAAAAGTTTTTTCAGGGTCGGGTCAGCATCAAAAGCCTGCTGATTAGTCTTGTAAAGCTTGCCTAACTCATCCAATGTTTTACAGTTGTTTATTTCCTGCTTCCATTCGTCCGCAATGCTTGCTTTTTCGTCATTAGATGCCCCGTGTGTATTTGTGGCGTCGCTATCGGCTTGGCCATTGTCAAGACAAAAAAGAGCGGATAATGCGTATTTACGGGCATAGCTGGCAGCTGCTCCGGTGACCTGGCTACCGTCCATTCCCTTCTTGCTTTCCTCCTCTCTTGCATATGCCTTGCTTACATAGCTATTTTGGCCATTGGTAAGCGTTACGGTTGACTGTACGTAGTAGCGTTCGCCTATTAGTGATATTTCATCGGTCATCAATAGCCAATAGCCCAATGGATTAATAACCTGTTTAACCGCCTCAATTATATCCTCAGCCGAACGGTAACGATACTTACCAAATGCGTTAAACTGGCCCTTTGGCGCTTTTATTTGGCTTTGAATATAGGCCAGAGTCTTAGCCGGAGCCATTTGTTCCTCTGTCATTTTAGCCATTGTAGTGATATGTCAAAGTAATTCGGTAATCGCAACCGGTACCGCCTGCCTGCGCTATAATTTGGTAGTGCTTATTGTTTTCCATGATGTTAAACCACGGATAACACAGGTCATTGCAGACATCAGTAAAATAGTCTTCTGCGCTGTGCTGATTGTAGAATTCCCGCACGTGGATTTCCTCAAATATTCGAGGCTGGGCGATTCGCTCACGTGTGACTTGAAAGTAACCTTTGTTGTTCATGTGAATTTGGGGATTATGTTCTCTGATTTTATATGAATTTTGGTGATTAGCCTAATCATTAGCCATGCAAAAAACGATGACTTTACCTTTGATGCGTTGCAATCGCCTATGGCTGGCTGCAATTGCCAATGCCTTTTTTTTGTTTGGTGCGATGATTTCAAAAGATGAAATACATTCGCCATGATTCTCAATTACTACTTCGTAATTACGCATAACTTGATAATTCATATTATTTGGGTTTATAGTGTTATTCTGATATGCCATTTAAAGCCATGAATTCGTCAATCAATCGGCCTACAACCACCTGCAATTCATTGGCTTTTGTGGTGTTGCCATTTTTTAAGGCTTGCGAAATAAGCCATTCGATTGAATTAATGTCTTCCTGAAGTTGTGCGCTAGTTTTCATATTAATTTGGGGATTATGTTCCTTGATTTTATATAGTTTTTGGTGATTAGTGTTAGTTTACTGTTTTTGCAAATTCGTTAGCAAAATTTATGGGTTGTGAAAAATCGATAATTTGAATACGGCAATTTTTACAGCCATATTTTTTCTCCAAAATTTGAATGCAGTTTTTTGCTTCTTCATAAGTCTCACAGGTTGTATGCAGTATGTCTTCAATAGTACCGCCTTTAGCTGCATCAATTCCCCAAATAATAAATTCTGTTTTCATTTGCGTTGCTGTTTGATGATGTAAAGCTATACAAATGATCTTGAATGTCAATAGGGTAAATCAAAATGATTGAAATATTTTTTACCTTTTTTAAAAAAGCGGGCAAATCGTGCTATTTTTGGGCTTTACATAGTCTAAAAAATGAGCGCAGAAATAGCGGAAAATATGAAACCGGGCGGCCGACGCCCTGGATCAGGCCGAAAACCAATACCCGATAGAGGCGAGGTAAAAGAACAGGTCAGCTTCTATATTGAGCGTAAAAAGGTAGCCAAACTTGGCGGCCACGCTCGGGTCAAGGAAACAATTATCCAATTTATCAACGAATTGTACAGCACTTTATGAGACACACTAAACCCCAATTATATGAAACGTTTTTTGCTGGTTCTTTTAGTCATGTCCTATCTCACACTTTACACACCAATCCTTAAAATGGTAATCCCTACAAAAAGCCAATTTGATGAATTAACTGCCGAATTGCTACACGCTGGCCTTAATGACCCACGGCTACGCCTTGCCATCTTTTCGCTGATTGGCACAGAAGGCGGCTTTAATTTGGCAGAGGAAAGAAGCTATGGCAAAACGACTGTAGCACGGCTTAGAACCATTTTCGGCAAGCGCATAGAGCATCTTAGTGATGACCATTTAGACACGCTTAAAAAAGATGACGTTGCTTTTTACGACACCATTTACGGCAACAGGTACGGAAACACCAATTCTGGCGATGGATTTAAATACCGTGGCCGTGGATACAATCAATTAACCTTTAAGGATGGATATCGCAAATACAGCAACTCAGCTGGAGTAGACCTGGTAGCCAATCCTGAAAAGATGAATGATCCTAAAATAGCCATGCGGGTATTAGGTGCCTATTTTAAAGATGGCATAAAAGCGGGGCAAAAACTTGGACTACTACGCAGAAAGTTTGGGGTAGATGACATCAGCCAGCTAAAGACTCAGGAGCAATTTAACCGGTTAGTATGTCAAATAAATGCCGGCTGGGGAACAAAGATATCAGGCGGCATATTTGACGCTAAAAATCAAAAAATGGATCAGAATGCCGAGGCAATTGCCGCTAAATACATAAACGCATGAACTACGAACAGCTAATAAACACGCTAAAAGCCGAAATTGAGCAGCACGAGAAAAACGCAGCTCATGAGATGTTTCAGGCTAAGGTAAAAGCCTCAAAACTTCGAAAGCTTGAAAAGCAACTGCAAAAAGTTGCGGACATTATAGGTAATCCAGCACAGCCGTGAGCAATTACCGGCAACAGTTCGAAAATCTGCAACCTGAAGAAGTTAAATACGTCACAGGTGCGTTGATAGTCCGCGAGCGGCTATTTCCATGTGAAAACGCACAATTAGCCTATATAGAAGCGCTGGAGGAATGGATGGAGCGCAATACCTACGAAACGCTAAAAACAGGCACTCGGCTACACATTGATACGGTTTACGGTGATAACCTATCCATCGGCTGCAATTGCTCAATAGGTGGTTTTGGCTTTGGATACAAGCCGGACGGCCAAACCTTTAAGAGGATGCCTCATCATGGACACGTAGTCCTGGGCGATAACGTCACGATTCATAATAACGTCAATATTGACCGTGCGGTGACTGGCGTAACCAGAATAGGCAGCGGTACGGCTATTGATTCAGGCGTTCACATTGCCCACAACGCACAAATAGGCGATAACGTGCTAATCGCAGCAAATGCAACCGTAGGCGGATCAGCCATCATTGAAAATAACGTATTTATCGGCTGCAATGCCTTTATAAAACAAAAAGTAAGGATAGGTGCTCACGCTGTAGTAGGTGCAGGGTCAGTCGTTTTAAAAGATATCCCCCCCCATGCCGTCGTGGCGGGCGTGCCAGCAAAACCAATTAAATAACAATCAATAAAAGCAATGGATTACATCAAAGGACTATTTATCAAGGAAAAAGAAGGCAAGTACGGCAAGTATCTAATCATCAGTGCAACGCAGGAAGGCGTGGACAACATCGCAAAGCTTAACCGCAATGCTGATGGATTCCGTACGCTTATCGCCACGCCCCGGAAGGATGACCCGAAGAAATTTAGCATTAAGCCATTTGTAGAACGTCCCAAAGAGGACACACCGTTTTAATGAATTACCTATTTATAGGCGCTCACACCGATGACATCGAACTGTCATGCGGTGGATGGATTCAGCAACTGTTAAAGGCTAAGCACCAGGTTCGATGCTATACTGCTTCATATCTAAACAATGTAGACCTGTTGCAGGAACATATGGACTCAATGGATAAGCTGGGTGTGACAAACTATACGGTAAGCATATTTAAAAACAGGACTATAAGCTACTACCGGCAAGACCTGCTAAATGAGTTCATCAATTACCGTGAAGCTTACGAACCGGACGTAGTGGTGACCCATCATCCTAATGACATCCATCAAGATCATGCCGCAGTAAGTAAGGAAACGATGCGGGCATTTAAAAATAGCAGCATCATCTATTATATAGCGCCTTGGAACGGCCAGCCTGAACCTAACTATTGGGTAACACTTTCTTCGAATGAAGTTGAAAAAAAGATTGACGCGCTCAAGTGTTACGAAAGCCAAAACCATAGGTTTTATATGCAACCGGGAACCATCCGCCACAATTCGTCATCTGGACGATGGCCGGATTTTATCTACTGTGAGTCATTCCAAATTGCTCAATTGTTTTGTGGCTTCAGTCATTGAATATAAAGCCAATGATCTAACAAAGTTTGTCATTAACTACCTGACGCTGCATGGCCATTTTGCTTCACGTATCCAGTCACAAGGACAATACCACCCAAAGCATAGCCGCTGGGTCAAAAGCAAGGTGCGAAAGGGCATCGGTGACATTATCGCTTGCATAGGTGGTAAATTTGTGATGATTGAAATCAAAGCCGGTAAAGACAGACAAAGCGAATATCAAAAACAAGTAGAAAAAGACGTAAATGACTCAGGCGGCTATTATTGGATCATCAGACAACCCGATGATTTCCTTACCAACCTATCACGACTTCAAGCCGGTGATAGTCATAGCCACGCACAACCGGACGGAGATAACCAAAAGCCTGTTAGAAAGCCTAAAAAGCACGCATAATAATCTGCAGGTAGTCCTGGTCTATACAAAAAGCATAGAGCGCAAATATTATGAGTCCCTTAATCACACTTTTCTTCATTTGGTTAATAGCCCGAATAATCCACTCGGGAACAAGTGGCAGGCCGGTGTAAGGCAAGCCAGGGTGCTGAATCCTGACTGCCTAATTATCTTAGGATCGGATGACAGGATAAATGACGAATTTATAGCCAATGCCTACAGATTACTTGATAAAGGCTACCATTTCATAGGCTTAAGGAGGTACAGCATCATTCACCGGCATAAAAAGTATCTTATTGACTACAAGCCCATCATGCCGCTTGGCGGTGGCCGGGTCTATTCAAGGCAAATGATGGAAGCAATAGACTGGCACCTATTCTTAGCCAAAGAAAGGCACTTAGATGACTACGGATGGCTACAGGTAGTCAAATCCGGACTAAAGGCCATTTGTATAACAGACACGGAAAAATATGGCATGGAAATAACAGCCATAAAGGGCGCTTGGCCTATGCTTAACCCGTTTAATCCAAATCATCCCAACCTACGAATAATCAAGACCACAGATGTGCGCAATTAGCGGTTATATAGAGTTCAATCCGGAGCGCATTGCCCAAAGGGAACAATGGCTGCAACAAGCCATAGAAATGCAGGAACATCGTGGCCAGGATGGTACAGGAACCTGGTTTAATGATACTAAATCAATAGGCATAGGCCACAACCGGCAAGCAATCATAGACCTATCCAGCAAAGGTCTGCAACCCATGAAAAAAGGCGATTGGGTAATGTCATTCAATGGCGAGATATACAACTACAAAAGCCTGCAAGGATATTTGTCTACCAATGATGACTTGGCCGGTCAAAACTACGGAAATGACGCTGCCACGCTGCTTTCTTACGTTGCCAAATTCGGTATCAAAAAGGCGCTAAATGACGTAGTCGGGATGTTCGCAGTAGCGCTATACAATCAGAAGGAACAAAAGTTATACATAATTGCCGACCATTTCGGGCAAAAATCTGCACACATATCCCCCCACTCCTCAGGAATATTCTTCGCCACACAAATAACGCCATTGCTGAAGACCCGGAGCAACTGGATTCTCAATGCCGATGCCTTAGATACCTACTGGATGCTTGGCGCTGTAATTGGCCGGCAACAGATAGTAAACGGCATAGAACGTGTCACAGCCGGTACAATGGCTATCTATGACCTTAAAGCCAAAGAATTAAGCTACGAACGCTGGTATTATCCAAAGGTGCATCTAAATACACGTGACATCAAAGAATATATATACCATGCCATTGATGAGGTCAAAGTAGCAGATACACAGGTTAATATATTCTTATCCGGTGGCATTGACTCCAGCATAGTAGCAAGCCGCTTCAAAGAGTCTACAGCCATTCACCTGTCATCACCTGAGCAACAGTATGCCCAAGAGGTAGCCGACAAATACCGGTTAAATCTAAAGGTGTGTAATCCTATCAATTACCACATCAATGATATATTAACAGACTACGTTACTAAAACAGGTGAGCCGACAATGGCAGGCGCTATACCTTGGATAACATCCAAAGAAGCACGCCAATACGGCAAAGTAGCAATTATAGCCAACGGAGCAGATGAACTGTTCTTCGGTTATGATCGTTTACATAATGACAACCTATCCGAAAGCAGAGCGCAAAACAACCATATGTTTAGAGGCTCAGTATTTAATCACACACGCCTTAACAAATACCGGCAAAAGCACGGGATTATCCATTCATCACGCCTAACAGAATTAGAACTATTCGTACAATATGACCTGAACCGTACGCTGGACGCAGCAAGTACTTGCAATAACTTAGAGGTTCGCAGCCCATTCCTGAACCATAACCTGGTAGAAGCAGCATTGCATCTGCCGGAATATGTTCACCGCACTTGGGGAAACAAGACCATATTAAAGCAAATACTATTATCCGAAGGCTTTACCCATGACTTTGTTAACCGTCCTAAGATTGGCTTTTCCCTACATTATACACCGGAAGGAATAGAACAAGCAAAGGCAGAAGCCTGGCAGTTTGTATTAAATAATGGCTTTTTAAAGGTAAATACTATGATTATGTCAGGACGTGATCAGCAATACTTACAAAGCGCAGCATTAGGCTTTCATTATTGGTATAAAAATCATATAAAATGAAGATAAAAAAGATAAAACGGCCTTGGAATAATGAATATAACTTTGGTATGCGTCCTCGTGTAGAGTTCTATCATACCTCATTATGGCGTAAATTCCGCCAAATTCACATAAATGGCACTACCACCCTGCCAGATGGACGTATTGTTAGCAATGCTATCTGCTTAGAATGCTATTTAGAGGGCAAAACCACACCAGTTCACACGGTTGACCATATTCATCGAATCCGTGCAGGTGGTGATGCGCTAAATTTAGTCGAGGGCATCTACGGCGAAATCACGTTCGAC
>JAAOEI010001053.1_pt1 | contig 10302 bp, 11 predicted proteins | sample 7059261 | NCBI WGS metagenome assembly JAAOEI01 (sample SAMN14008812, study PRJNA610033) | viral metagenome | isolation source: viral particles filtered from seawater | place: China: Hangzhou Bay, Yangshan Deep Water Harbour | collected 2017-10-31
TCGCTTGAACAAAAGATTAAATGTCCAGCGCAAGCACATTCTGACTATGTTTATGATAAGATTGATACTTATGGTAATACGATAGATATTATGATTGAGGCTAAACGAAAGGAACTAGCTGTTCAAAAGTATAAGGAGTTACATTGTTAGGAAAAAGAATATTATTAGATAAACCTATGTGTGATAAAATCACTACTGAGTTTTTTACACTAAGGAGAATGAAACAATACCAAGTTTGGAGAGTACCCAATTCAGCTGCTTTTTACAATCCAGCAGTTGGTGTGAGGATACTAAACAATCCTGGTATTGTGAAGTCAATATCCGATATTGCTGGTGTAGAGTTGATACCAAGCTATTGTTATGGTAGGTTATACACAAAAGGTGATAAGCTTGAAAAACATACAGATAGGAAGGCTAGTGAGTACGCTGTTAGTATTACAACAGGAACCAGTGGTGGAGACTGGCCTTTATGGATTGAAGATGGGGATGATGTAGAAGTAATCACAAAGTTAGGAGAGTGTGTAGTATACAAAGGGCATGAACTTGTACATTGGAGAGATGAGTTAGAGTTTGATTGGTGTACGCAATTGTTATTGTTCTATGTTGATAAGAACGGAAAGTTCAAAGATTTAGCGCATGAAGATAAACATCGTAACTTTATACCATCTAGACATTGAGGAATAATTGGGGTATCGTCTAACGGTAGGACACCTGGTTTTGGTCCAGGCAGTTGAGGTTCGAATCCTTATACCCCAGCAAAATATGGGGCTGTAGTTCAGTTGGGAGAACGCTTCCCTTGCACGGAAGAGGTCGCAGGTTCGAATCCTGTCAGCTCCACTATTCAAGAAAAAAATCACTTTTTCAAGAAAAAAAGTATGCAGATAGCAAACTTTTTTACTCCAGGATAATGGTTATGAGATATTATAAAACAAGAAATAATTGCAAAAAAAGCTTGACTCATACCTGTTTTTATTGTTAGCTTTGTATGTAATGAAAAAGGAGAAAAATATGAATTCAAATCAATCAGACATAAACTTTCACATTTCTGAGGTTTATAGAATAGCTCAATCAATGGGTATCGATAATCCATTCGATAAATACAAATTCAGAGAACTTCAAGTAGGTTCTATTTTAGGACACACAGTGTTCGAAGGCGCTTCAAATGGTGGTGGTAATGATGAGACATTTGGAGCTGACGCTCATGAAGCTGATGGTTCTAAAGCTGAGTATAAGTCTGTTACTTTAGACACTAAAGAGTTAGATAAGTTCTTAGGTAACAATCCTCGTGGGACTACTCTGAAGATATCAGGTGTTTACAATGGTGCTTACTCTACTGAAAGTATTGAGAGATACAGAGACTGTAATCACTACTTTTCAATTCACTATGGTGGTGATGTTGTCGCTATTGTGAAAGTTGATACAGATTATGTTTGTGATACATTGTTAGAGAACAACAATAAGAGAGAAGCTAAGACATTGGCTTTGATTGCTGAAGGTGCTAAGAAACTTCCTACTACTAATTGTAATTCAGTAAAGGTAGAGGTTGTTGATGAGAACCCAGTAATTGAGTTTGTCTATGTAAATGAAAATTACTAAAAATAAATTTGTATTTGGGATTTTATATAGATATATATTATTGCGGTGGAAGTGTTATAGGAAACACACTTTGATTCCATCGAAGAGATGTAGGTTCGACTCCTACCCACCGCTCAAAAATTTTGGCCATCGAAGGCTATTTACTAATTACTAATTGATTATTATAGAGGACTATTATGGGTTTCAATGACTTTTTTGACGAACCACAGTTTGACTTCGATAAAGAGAAACAGAAGTTTATCGACAACTTAGACTTTCTAAAGTCTATGTCCGTTCAGGAACAAACATTATATAAGAAATGGCTAGAGTTCAATGCTGATGTGTATTCAATGACACAAAAAGCAACTAACTTTCCAAGATTAGAAAAGGCTATTTGGACACCTACCGATATAAATAATAAAGAACAAACCATAAAAGAGATTGAAGCATTAGAACCTTATGTTGAGATGACAGAACAAGGTAATGCTAAAGACAATGAAGAATGGACTTTGGTTCGTAGACTAATTCATACTATGGAGTTTACTGCTAATCCTGGCAGAAACATAAAATTTTATGTAAAAGATAAAGTAAGTAAAAAGATTTTAGGTATCATCTGTTTAGGTTCTGATGTAACATCGTTGGGAGCTAGGGATGAATACATTGGTTGGAGTAAAGATAATAAGTTCAAAGATGGTAAGTTGAAATATACTTCTATCGGAACTACTATCTGTTGTGCTCAACCTTTAGGTTTCAATTTTTTAGGGGGTAAGTTAGTAGCCGCTTTAGTCACCTCATCGGTTGTAAGGGATGCTTGGAAGAAATTATACGGACAGACGCTAGTTGGATTATCGACAACATCGCTATATGGGATTCACTCTATGTATAACTCTATACCAGTATGGAGAACAATGGGAAGTTCGAAAGGTAGGATTGCGCTGAAGCCAGACGATGAAACATATGATGTATGGCACCAATGGTTGAAAGAAAATAAGGAAGACGAATATAAAGCGGCTACTACACAAAAAGAGGGTGTTGCTGGTCCTCCTACTGGTGTGAAACAAAGAGTAATAAATATGATATTCAAAGTCGTAGGAGTAAAGCCATCAGACTACCAACACGGATTCAAAAGAGGTATCTACTTTGCTGACATCTATGAGAATGGTAGAGAGTTTTTGCGTGGAGAGATAGAAGAAAAAGATTTGAAGATGAAAAAGAAATATGCTGAAGATACAGATTACATTATGAATTGGTGGAAACCAAAAGCAATCAAAAGATATTCTAAGTTGTTTGACGAAGGTAGACTAAAGCCAGAGAAGTTATTCTATGGAGATATTGTAGGTACTACTTGGGAAGAAACAAAGAAAAAATACTTAGGAGAAGTAGGTAGATGATTTTAGAAAATAAGGATTGTTTAGAATTTTTATCAGAGTTAGACAGTGAATCTGTAGACTTAGTTCTAACAGACCCACCATACTTTATAGGATTTGATGGTGGAAAAGGATGGGACTCTGCTTGGGATACAGAAAAAGATTATTTAGATTGGTGTATGGAATGGAGTGAAGAGTGTGCTAGAGTACTAAAACCAAATGGTTGTATGTATGTTTGGGGTACTACTAAAACAGATACATTTTTGAGATACAAGTTAGATGTACTAAATTCACTTGAGGATATGGTTTATCAGAGTTGGATAATATGGTCTTATGATTGGGGTGGTAGGACAAAGAAAAACTTTGCTAGAAAGCATGAAGACTTACTTATGTATTCCAAAGGTAAAGAATTTATGTTCAATAGAGATGATGTTAGAATACCTTACATTATGAAGAAGAGTGTTCGTAAGGGTGTAGATTTGAATCCACTTGGTAAGATACCAACAGATGTCTGGCCTAAGAATAATCATACGACATCAAAAGAATATGCTGGTTGGCATCCAACACAAAAACCTATTGAGTTATTGGAAAGAATAATAAAGGCTCATACAAATCCTGGTGATGTTGTGTTAGATATATTCAATGGAAGTGGTAGTACAACGATAGCTTGTGCTAATACGGATAGAGAGTTCTTAGGATGTGAGTTGGATAAAGAATATTTTGAGAAGTCTCTAAAAAGAATTGAAGACTTAGTTGGTGTGAAAAAATTTACAAGTAATAAATTGATTGATATTTTAGAAAAAAATGCTTGACTTATATGCGTTTTTATTTGTAGCTTTAGATAATAATTGGAGAATAATAAATGAATGTGAATAATGAGTACTTAGTAAAACCTTTTCTGAAAGAGGTTACATCTAAGAAATTTCCTGAATCCACTAACCTATTGAAAATGATTGTAGGTACTACTGGATTAGGAAAAACATTCTGTACCCATAATGAGTTTATACCTTATTTGTTTGAGGAAGAGGATGTAGAATTAGTTCTGTATACATATCCTAATACAGAAGTGTTTAGTATATTAGAAGCGAATGCTGTCATAGCAAACACCAAAGGTGTTGTTATGGTAACTAACCCAAGAGAAGTAGAATCCAACTTACGAGCAGGCTATAAAGTATTTTTAGCTTGTACACATCAGATGCTTTTACACAATGAATATCTATTGGATAGGTTTATTGGATTGGGTAATACTATGGGGTGGTTTATAGACGAACCTCATACTTGGTTAGCAGCTTCACATAGGGATAACTATAAAGATACTACTGGAAACTACAATGTAACTTACGATGCTAATTTATATCGTATGGTTTCAAAAGTATCTGCTAAGAGCCCTTACATATTTGCTACTACAGCAACACCTACAAATGAACACAAACATCTTGTAGAACCTTTCGGTGATATGAAGTTCAAGATAATAAACGACTATCCTACAGTGAAGGATATGGTTCCTTTTTCTGGATGGATGGGTGGTGTATCATTTTTTGATTTAGATAATCCTGATAATGTTGTGGATACATTCTTTGATGCTATGGAGTCACATAGAGAAAAGAACGAATTGTATGGTAAGAGGACAATGATAGTACAAGTTGAGGCTCGAAATGGTAGCGGTGGATACAATGTAGAATATGTGTTGGAGATGATAAAGCAATACCTAATAGGAGCAAAGAGTACAGGCTACAATGTTGAAGATAGAGTTGCTATATTGACATCTGATGAGAAGTCAATAAGAAGTCTTGTAGAAGTTCCAGGTTTACCAGATAGGCATGGTATGGCTGAAAGACATTATTGTGAAGAAGATATCATTGGTTTCCTAAACGATCCTGACCACCCAGCAAACATTGTCATTGTCGTGAACAAAGGAAAGTGTGGTATGAATATTCTGAATGCTAAATCAGAATTCGTCTTTAGACTTACCGATAAGAAGGCAAGTAAGGACTTGGGTTGTGTAGAGATAACCGAAGGTGCTGTACAATTCATAGGTAGACTTCAGAGAATATGGACTGGTGTGTCTAAAGATGACTTCGTAAGAGATTGGGGATACAACCTTACAGACTATACTAAGTCTCTAAATACCAATCAACGAAAGAGACTGTTAGAGTTGAACTCTTATGACTTGTGGCTTCCTGATGTTGATATGCAGAGAGAAGCAGTTCGTGTTGTTAGGGAAGTAAATCCCACAAAGGAAATTGCTAACAGTTGGATGAATAGTTTATGATGAAATTCTTTGAAGAATCAGACGAAAGTAGAGAATATAAATATAGGTGTTTAGTATATCCTAATATAACCTTTCAGAAGGACTTTACTAAGGATAGTTATTATATTATAATGTCTAACATACTAAAGCATTTGACAGCGCTGAGAGAGGATATACACTTCACTGTATTGACTCCTGAGATAATGCCTGGCTTTCAACATAGCAATACGGAACAAGTGTTATATAAACAACCAACATATCCAAATGAGATGAGACAACACTTTGATACATACCAGTTCAAAAAGATTGTAGATTTCAAAAATAAAGATTGGGACTTTGTATATTGTTATTTACCAGAACACGCATTACAGATAGAAAACCATTTCAAAAACATAACTAATTGTAGACCAGTGATGTTTGGATATGATGCTTATATAGAGATACCTAAGACTACAGCATATGAGGCTAGTCTACTTAGACATCATTATTCTGGTTTGATGTCTATGAATAGTATAGGTGTAAATTCACAAGCAGTAAAAAATACTATTATAGAACACGCACCAACCTGTTTACCTGATATAGATGTTCATAACCTAAAGTATAAGCTATCACCTTTACCTCGTGGTTGGGATAATGTAGAAGGCCCAAGAAAGAAACCACAAAAGGAACCTAAGATAATTGTTTGGAATCATAGGGCTAACAGTTACAAAAGTTATCCTTGGTTTCTACAACAGATGGATAAGTTATGGGAACAAAGAAAAGACTTTACAGTATGGGTTCCGTTAGCTGATAAAATAGATAGAGAATATATCTATAATGATAAATTTGATAGACAAGGTTATTTTACAGAGTTATCTAAATGTTGGGTTGGGGTTTGTGGACAATCACATCATACAGGTTGGGCTAACTCTGCTTCTGATGGTATGGCAGTTGGTGTACCTTACATCTTCTATGATGCTCAATACTATTCACAATATGCTGAGGATGCTGGTATCTATTTCAAAAAAGACGAAGAGTTTATGAAACAGATAAATAAAATATTAGACCAAGAAGCTGTTAGGATAATATACTCTGAAAAATCTGAAACTATGGGACAAAAGAATTCTTGGGAAAATGTTATAAAAGAATACAACAGTCATTTCGTAAAAGCTGAGGATGAACTAAAGATGGTAAAGAAAGATACGGATGGTTATAAAAAGATTTTTGATTACATACATAAGGTAGGTTCGGTAACTAAGATACAGTTGATGGAATACTTAGGATGGGGAAGAGGAATACCCTTTGACATCTACAGAAATAGACTAAGAACAGAACCTACAATAAAACTAACTAAATATGGATATGAGGTGAGATAATGAAACAGCTTACAGAAAAACAGATAATAGAAAATTGGGATAAGTTGATGAAACTTATTGAAGATACATTTGATGGAGAACGAAAAGAAAAGCTCTTAGAAATGTATAAATACTTTGAGGACAGAATGTCTATAGCACCTGCTAGTGGTAAAGCACATTATCACAATGCTATGGTGGGTGGTTATGTAGAGCATGTGTTGCATGTTGTAGATTGTGCTTTGAAGATAAAGAAGTTATGGGAAGAGGATGGTGCTACCATAAACTTTACAGATGAAGAACTTATCTTTGCTGGTATGCATCATGACTTAGGTAAGGTTGGTGACTTAGAAGAAGATTATTATATACCACAAGATTCAGAGTGGCATAGAAAGAACCAAGGTTCTATATTCAAACATAATCCTAAACTACAATATATGTCTGTAACAGATAGGTCTTTCTTTATCCTACAACATTTTCAGATACCAATGTCAGAATGGGAATATATCGGATTGAGACTTACAGATGGAATGTATGAGGATGCTAATAAGACATATTATATGAATTACAATCCTGATTGGTCTTTGAAGTCTAACATCGCATACATATTACATCAGGCAGATATGATGGCTACTCATATCGAAGGTGACGAATGGAACAGATTGGATGAAGAGGCTAATGTAAAGGTTGCTACAAATATGAAGAAAGCAGTTGAGACATCAAAAAGTGATGATAGTGATAGACTAAAAAATAAATCACAAGACTTATTTGAAGAACTATTTGGAGAAAAGAAATGATTCTGGAAATAATCCTTGGAATATTGGCAGTTTTATTCGTAGCTTCCTGTTATGTAATATGGAATACGATGAAGAAGATGGAACAAATGGAAGACTGGATAGATGAATATAGTACGAGAATGGTAAATGTCAATAAGACAATAAAAGAACTTGACTATAAGGAATACTTTGAAGAGGATGATGAGGTAGGAATTATATTCAAAGAAATTGAAAAAGCAGTAAGTGAACTAGACATAGAAGAGGAGTCAAACTAGTGGGTAGAAAAGCAAAGAAAGGAAGTAGTAGATATTACTTCACAATGGATACCGAAAAAGCAATCATCAGATATAACGAAGCTGAAGATAAACCAAGATTGAGAAATAAAATTTACAATGAACATATTCGAAAGGCTTTTGAAAAGCTAGTGGAGAATATAATTCATACATTCAAATTTTATTACTTTGATGTTTCCTCTGAAGAGGTAAAGCATGAGGTTGTATCTTTCTTAGTTATGAACATGCATAAGTTCAAAGAAGGTAAGGGAAGGGCTTTCTCTTATTTTAGTATCGTAGCCAAAAACTATCTTATCCTAAATAATAATAAAAACTATAAGATGGGTAAGATTCATTCCGAAATGGATGTTTTAGATTATAAAAGAAATACACAACAAGAAAGAGCAACTGAAACATCACAAGAAAGTTCAACCCTTTTCATAGACGAATTACATAGATTTTGGGACACAAATCTAACTAATGTATTTCGTAGAGATAAGGATATCAGAGTTGCTGATTCTGTATTACATATCTTTCGTATAAAAGAAAACATTGAGAACTTCAATAAGAAGGCTCTTTATATTCTTATTCGTGAGATGACAGGCTCAAACACCCAACATATAACTCGCATTATCAATGTAATGAAAAAATACAATGATAGATTATACCATGAGTTTGATAAGCATGGGATGGTTGATGTAACCTACACAGGTTCTTTGATTCGAAATGAGAATCAAGCTACTGCTTAGATAAAGAAAGGGAGTTTTTACTCCCTTTTTTTGTGCCTCATAATATTTATATATAACCAATAATCCACATTATATATATGGAGTCTAATTATGGCTAATGAATATGAAATATTTGAGGGTAAATCGCTGTCTGATTTGTTCAAGGATATCTATACAAACACAGAGAGGAATAAAACACAGTTAGAAGTTCTTATGAAAGAAGTAACTTCATTCATCAAAGATGGTGATACTGCTGTACAGATTATTCCTATGCTAAAAGAATATTTGGAAATCAATGTAAAAAATGATGACCAATTAGTAAAGATGGCGGCTATCGTACAAAGAATTATGGCTTCCGAAAACAAAGGAAGTTCTGAAGAAGAATTTGGATTATCTGATGCTGAAAAGGAACAGTTACTAAATGCTGTTGAAGATGTGGCAAATGATGTACAAAAACACTCAGATGAATTAGAGGATAAGTATGGGCATAGAGCAAACTAAGGTACCAAATATACCACCATCAAGTCCAAAGACTGGACTACTAAAAAGAAACGAAGCACTAACTCTAATTCAAGAACAAATAAGTGGTACTGAATACAAACAACACGTAAGTGCTAGAGTGACTAAGGTTTTTGTTCACGAAAAAGATTTACCTAAAAGAAGAAGAAAAGATGGTGTTATTACAAGAGCTTGGAATTATTTTGGAAGGGTGGATGTTGTAGTAAATCATAACGGTCAAGAAATAAAAGGAGTAGGACCTTTGTGTTCACATTTCAATTGCATGCCGTTGGTAGATGAAGAGGTAGTGCTAGTAGATCATGATGGACAGATATTCTACTCTTTTCCTTTGAATAGAATGGGTAAGGTAAACCATAACAGAACAAAAAGGGTATTGGGAGAAAAAGATGTATTTGAACCAACTACATTTTATGCTAGAGCATTAGCATCAAAACCTGGTGACTCCACATTTCAAGGTAGGTTTGGTAATTATGTAAACCTAACATCTGAAAAAGAAAGAAACGGAAAACCAGCATATCCTATGATAGTCATAGGTAACAATCAAGACAAAGATTTGATTCAAGTACAACATAAAAACTATGACGCTAGTTTTCATCACTTTCATAATGTCAATACTGTTGGTTCTTGTATCGAAATGACATCAAGTCCCTTACCAGCAGGAATACAGGTATCTGCTTTAGAAACTGATATGAAAGATGTTTTCGATACTGGTGGTGACTTGATTACAATAACCTCTGATAGTATAATTATGAACTCAAGAGAAGGAAATATAAGTTTACATAGTTCAGATGATATAACACTTACATCTATAGATTCCGTAAACATAGTTGGATTAGGTAGAGTTTCTCTTGGTGCTACTGATTCTGTTCAACCAATAGTGAAAGGTCCTAAACTAAAAAATTGTTTATTAGAATTGTTCGGTGCTATGGAAGGTTTCTGTGGTACGATGGAACAAAGACCTGATGCGGAGGAAATAAATGTTACACACATTCAGCTTGGAGCAGCTGTAGAAGAATTAAAAAGTAAGGTAAGAACAATAAAAGAAAAATATTTAGATAACGAATCCATACTAAGTAACAAAGTTTTTTCGGAATAGATTATGCCAAATAGAGACCCATATATAGCAACTGCAATTAGAGAAGAGATATCAAACCTTAGTCAAAATGAGGTTGATTCTCTAAATAGGTTCTTAGACGATACGATAGAAAAGATTGATGAGAACAATGAACTTTACGACCAATACGCTACACAATGGATAGGGCTTAGAGAACAGGTAAGTGATGTTAACGATTTTTTTGCTGATATGAGGATAAAAAGAATAAAGGCAAAGAAACTAAAAGATACTGGTAAAAAAGCTGTAGATGTTCAAGAGGTGGTAGAAAAGGTAAACACAATATCGATGTCACTCAATCCAGTAGCTGCTGCTTTACAATTTGCTGCTAAAATTCTAAAGACGGAGTTAGAACACGAACTGAAAGGATTA
>JAAOEI010001054.1_pt1 | contig 10287 bp, 12 predicted proteins | sample 7059261 | NCBI WGS metagenome assembly JAAOEI01 (sample SAMN14008812, study PRJNA610033) | viral metagenome | isolation source: viral particles filtered from seawater | place: China: Hangzhou Bay, Yangshan Deep Water Harbour | collected 2017-10-31
CCATCCCCCAGTCCGGGAAAAAACATCGTCCCCATCGCCGCACTGTCGAGCGCCGCTTGTATCCGCTCCGGTAGCCCCATCGGCGGGGGTGTCACCGGGTGGCTCATCTCGCGAGCAAGCTTGCGGCGGTGCTCTTCTTGCAACAGTTGATCGACGTGAGCCATAGCCCGAGCGCCGGGCTGCCCGCTCACCTCACCGACTCCCTCGTCGTGTCACCCAACTTCTCCGTGCTCGCCCGCGGCGACCGCTCGCGCGCGGAGAATGAGTGCTCGTCGCTCATCCCGAGCGAGTCGAGAAACAACGAGTAGTACTCGCCGGCCTGATTCGCGTCACCGCGGCTCGCCCAGTACTCGGACACCGCGAAGTTGACCACCGCATGCCGGTAGGCGTCCCGCACGCGCACCTCCTCGTCGTCAGTGGCGTAGCGCGCGGGGATCATGGTGACGTGCAGGTCGATCACATCCTCGGTGGCGGATGGTTTCGGTGAGACGCCGATCACATCCAGTCCGACCTGGAAATACTCATCGGGCGTACCGCTCCACACCATCCACCGGGGGTTCGTGGCGTTCAACCGCTGGAGCGTGGTCTGCGCCAGCCGGCGCTTCTGGGTCACGGTCCACGCGCTGTCCACCCACGCGAAGTAGCCGCGGGCAAACCGCAGGCGGTAGAGCGCCTGCCCCGATATCAGCGGGACGTGAAACGTGGTCGAGTGCCCGCCGGCGACCATCGCGAGCTCGGCCACGCCGTCATTGATGGCATCGCGGATGGGGGCGATCCCCGACGAGGTGTCGGTGAACACGTCCGGGGAAGCCGGATCTTCACCGATCAGCCGCAGTACCTGCTGCTCGATCTTGTTCACGTCACCTCACCCCAGGGTAGCGTGAATTCACGCTAAGTCTCACGCGTCGAGGCGTGAATTCACGCTAAGCCTCACGCGTCGAGGCGTGACTTACGCGTATACGAACCTTTCCCGCGCTTCGGTCGGTGCGTGCGCGGGCGGTAGCGCCCGCCGCGTACCAGCGGCACCAGCGGGTTAGTTCTTGTGCCGGGCGTGGCCCTTGAGGAACGAGTCCACGAGCACATTGCCGGTGGTCCCCTTCTTCGAGCCGCTGGACTTCTTCGGCGCGGCCTTCATGGTCGGGTTGTCCCACATCCCGGCGCGCTGCTGGCCGATCATCCGGGTCACGTTGTCGATATGGCGTCCGACGGTCTTGCCGATGGGCATAGTAGTGCTCCTTGTTAGGCGGGGGCGCTCGCAGGATAGGGCTGCGCGCATTAAGGCCTTGCCACCCCCATAGTCGTAGGCCTGCGCGCGCTGGGTCAGATCCCGTCGCGGGGCATGCCGTAGCCGCCGTGCAGGGGCGGGTTGTCGCCGCCGCCGGACAGCATCCGGTTGAATGTGTGCACGTCGGCGCGCTCGATGGCGTCGATCTTGACCGTCTGGTCGTCGAACTCGAAATTTGCGATCTCCTTGTGCGTGTCGCCGAGGTCGAATCGCTGCATGATGAAGGGCTCGACGGCCATGCCGACCGCCGTCTTGATCTCAGCCCAGTCGAGCCACGTAATGTAGCCCTTGGAATCATCGTAATAGATGGTCCGCTTTACCACTCCGCTCATCTCATTTCTCCGCTAATGCCATTAACGACGGCGTAGGGCGGTGACCTACCGCCGTTTTGACCACCGGGTTTTTGAACCCGGCGCTGGTAAGTGCCCGCGCCAATGACTGCCGCGAGTACCCGTATAAGTGGCGCATCCCCGGCCCATCCTGGCCGTAGACCGCCCGCATGTGTCGATCCCACGTCTCGGCGTCCACCGCCGCGTCCTCGGACTGCCGTAGCGTCTCCCACACCGCGACGATGTCGGGACACGACAGGAACACGTGCCCGCCGGGGCGCAGCACCCGATGCCACTCCTTCAGCGCGTCCAGTGCGTCGTCCTTCGCCAAGTGCTCGATCAGGTGGTGCGATTCGACCAGGTCGTAGGAGTCATCGGCCATCGGCAGATCGCGCGCGTCGGCATTGATGTCCGCTGCCGGGTGGTGCAGGTCTACGTTGGTGTGCGAGGCCCAGTGGTTCTCCCCACAACCCACGTGCAGCTTGTCGGCTGCGCCCTCCACCACCGCCTTGACGCGCTCGCTCCACTGGCCGTAGTGCAGCACCTCGTTGCCCGACACGCCGCGCTTGGCAAACGCGAACACCGGGATGTACATCTTGCGGTGGATGTCGCCGCCAATCCGTTTGCGCTGCTCGTCGAAGGCGTTGATGCCGGCGTTGAAACCGTGGCAGCCGTACCGCTCACGCAGGTCGGCGTCCTCGCCGCTCGTGTATCCGCGGTTGTTCTCGTCGTACCAGAAACCGCCCTGCTCCTTCGCCGTCGCAAGGAACCGCGGCCCCATGTACACCATGCGCCCGTGCTGCCCGCGGTTCTCCACGTCCTCGTGGCGCGAGGAGAACACATAGGCGCAATCGACGCCCGATGCGGCGATCTGATCGAAGATGAACTCGGGCTCCTTGATCTCCCCGTCCACGATGATCGGGTTGATCTCGATGTCGTCGTGGCAAAAGAGCACCCCGCGGTGCCCGTTCCACAGGTTCATCAAGTAGTCGTTATACGCCCCCCACTCGAGCCCATTGTTGAAGCGGATAGAGTAAGGGAGGTCGAACTCCCGCAGGTAGTCGTCGTCGCGGTTCGCGACCACCCACACCCGGTGCTTGCCCGCGTGGTGCACCCGGTGCAGCGCGGCGTACCACTCGTCGTACTGGCGCAGATACCAGCCGCACACGCAGATATCAATCTTCACGCTGCATCGCCTTTTGGATCAAGGCCGATGTCACGATGGCCTTTTCCTTGACGAGGTGCCCCAGCTCCAGCGAGGTGTCGCACCACACCTCATAGCCCGCGGCGCGCACCTGCTTGCACAGTTGGATGTCGGTGCCGTACTCGTGCTCGGGCGCAAACCACGGCTCGGCAATCCGATCGAAGACCGAGGCTCGGATCATCATGCACCCGCCGCCGGTCACGTCGAGACGCTGCATGCGCCCCGACACCTCGGCGTGGGTCAGGAAAAACGGCTGCCCGTCGATCTCCTGCATGATGACCGGATAGCACTCCGCGCCACGCTGATAGTACAGCGCGCCGACCACACCGATCTCCGGGCGCTCCTCCAGATGCCGTACCAATTTCGCCGGCAACGAATACGCCTCGCTCGGCACGCTGGTGCGCCCGATATCGAAGATGTGGTCGTCGTCCAGCATCCAGATGTAGTCCGAGCCCTGCTGGAGCGCCGCCTTGACGATGGCGTTGCGTGCTCGGAACTGCTCGCTCTTGCCCTTGAGCGCGAGTTGAAAGTCATACTCGGGGCAGCGTCTCCCGAGGTGGTACATCAGTCGGAGGTAGTCCTCCGACACCTGATCGTCCAGTCCGTTGTAGGCGACGATCCCAATACAGATCGACTTACGCCTGGACATCGCGCGCCTCGAACAACGCGAGGAAGTCGTGCAGTCCCCAACCCTCGACCTGCGCGCGCTCCTCTTCGCTCAATACCTGGACGTTTCGCACGCGGCGGTTGCCGCATGCCTGACAACTCCCGACCTCGTGCAGCACCGCCAGTCGCAGAAGCGCCTGGCAAGAATCGCAACGCAAGACCGGGTCGATACTGGTTTCGTTCATCGTTCCCCCTATCGGAACACGGGAGCCCCTATCGCTCCCGGTAACAGCCTCAGCCGATTACAGGCACTTCAGGAAGACCGCAATGGCCTTCGTGGTGAAGCTGGCCTGCGCCGCCAGCGCGAACCCGCACGGGTGCAGCACCTGCGCGGTCTCGGCGGGGGTGATCCCCTCGAGGCAGAAGACGGCGGTGATGCCGCCGACGAGCGGGGTGCCCACGGCGACCGCACCGCGGCTCTCGTGGTACACGTGCCCGGTGGCGGTCAGCGAGCGCACGCGCGCGGCGGAGTGGTAGCCGTAGACCTGCAACAGGCCGTACTCGCCTGCCGCGATGGTCTCGACGGCCACGCCGGCCACGTCCTGGCCCGCGGACACGTTCTCGGTGGCGGTGGCGAGGGTGACACCCACGCCGTCCTTGTCGGTCGTCCAGTCCCAGATCACCACCTGGCCGTTGGTCAAGCTGGCGGTCGTGTAACTGTTCTTCGCGACGATGAAGATCTTCTCCGGATTGGTCCGGTTGATTCTCGAAAACAACATTTCTCAGTGCTCCATTTTGTGACTGACGGAGCGCCCTATCCGCCCCCGTTTTGTTGGGAGTGCCTCTACGAGGCGATGGTCTGGGAGATCCCGTACACGACGCCGAGCTTGCGCAGATTGCTCACGCAGGCGTTCGCCATGAAAAGGATCTTGGCGGTCTTCGCAGTCTGGTTCTCCGGCTCGACGAACGGGGTCGTGACGATGTCCGTGTCCGAGTCGATGACCAGCTTGTAAAAACTCGTGTTCAGGAAGAAAGCCGTGCCGTCGGTGATCGCCAGCGTGCCGGTGTTCACGTCGGGGGTGGTCTCGTCCCAGATGACCTCCGCACCGCGCAACTTCACGGTGTCGAAGCCGAGTTCTCCGAGGCGCGTGCTCTGGAAGCGGATGTTGACATCCAGCGCGTTCTCGTAGGTCTCGTAGGAGTTCTGATCCATCACGACCAGGTTCGGCGAACCGCCACTGCCACGCGAGCAGTGGTTGTACATCCGGCGCAGGGCGACCTTCAGCCCGGCGTAGGTCGTCACGTTCAGAGCGAAGGCGTTACCCGTGTCGGTCGAGGCCGAGTCCACGACGGCGGTCTTGTGACGCCACCACGTGTTCGACGCGGCGATGTTTCCGACGTTGCCGCCCGAGGTCGGGTTGGCCGTGTTGTCCTTGCGCAGGAAGTACCCGAGCGGGTTCAAGTCCTTGCTCAAGTTGCCCGGCACGAACTCCGCCGAACTGACGGTGCCGGCGATCAACTGATCGTTGATCGTCTCACGCATGGACATTTCGGCCTGCTTGACCTTGGACTCGAGCAGGTTGATCAACCGGCCCTCGCCCGAGTTCTGCCGCTCTTCCTTGCGGCTGATCGAGATGGTCCCGGCGAGTTCACGCCAAGTCTCGAATGCCGTCGTAAAACCGTCCTGCGGGGTCGTGTCCAGCGTCTCGTAGTCACTGTACGATTTCACAGTGCTCGAGGAGCCGTACATCAAGGGCAGGGCAATCCGCTCGCCCCCGTCCTGCTTCTCGACGCCGCCGAACTCACGCAGGGCAGCGAGAAAAGCCGAGTCCTTGAAAATGTTATCGTATAAGGTCTTCCTGTACGCGAAAAGCGTCGTGCTGAGCAGAGCGTCGTAATTGACGGTGTTCTGACTCGGCACTCCGCCGGTGCCAATGGTAGCCATGGATTGTGCTCCGTTAAGGAGTCATCTCAGGCAACGTCCTTCGCCACTTGTGCTCGGGCGAAATCAACCGCCTCCTGAAACGACATCTTGCGATTCGGGTCTGGCGCGGGCTCGCGGCCCGTGGTGGACCCGCCGGAGGCTTTGGCACTCTTGCCCTTGCTCTCGAGTTTCCGCAGCGCCTGCTGCATCGCGCGACCTTCCACGACCTCGCGCGGCAGGGCCACGCGAGCGAGCATTGTCGGGTCGTTGGCGAGCGAGGGATGCTTGTTGAGCGTTTCGATCATCGCGTCCTCATGGATACGCCACTCGGGCGCTTCTTCATCGAGTACTTTCTCAATGGAGGACTTTTTGATCTGACGCACCTCGTTCAGCACGGGTGAGAGTTCTTGGAGGATCTGAGCTCGCGCATGCTGAGCCGCGCGCGTGTACACATCGTTCCAGGTATCGGGCTGCTCGTCATCGCTTGCCTGGGCCACCGCCGCCGCCGCTTGCGCAGGCGACAAATGAAGGCCGTACTGATTGGCGATGTTCTGCAACGTCGAAACGGGATCGCGCATGAACGCATCGTACGCCTCGATCTTGTTGCGTGACTCCCGAATGCCCTGGGTCTTCTGTGTGAACGCACGCTGCATCTGCTTGTACGCAGGCAGCAGTTCCTCCGGCAAAGCCTTGGGGTCGAAGAATTCCTCGGAGGCTGTCCCGGCTGCATCCGCAGCGGCGCTTGTTCCGACATCTCCCGCAGTGGTCCGCACATCAGCGCCGGAGTCCGCGCCGCCGCCGTCCGGTCCCGCTAGGGTTGCCGCATCGGTCGTGGGCTCGGTTGCTCCACCGCCTTCGCTTGGGTCTGCCATAGGTTCCTACCTCAGAAATGAAAAACCGCCTGAGAGGCGGTTCGGGTGCGGGCTAGGCCCGCGGCATGGGGTTGTCGCGCTTAAGCGGCGCGCGGTCCCCGTGGTCGTCCGCGCTTTCGGGGCGCGTCTGCCGGCGGTTCGCAGATGAACCGTCGGATCTGTTCCAGTTCGTCGGTGGAGAGGTGTAGCACCTCCTCGCCGTTGTTGATATCCAGTGTGTGCGGCGCAGGGACTACCTCACCGCGGAGCGCGTATGCGCGATCGCAAATTCTCACCACCAGCCCTTCCCTATCTTCTGAACGATGCCGTGCTTGCGCTCGAGGTCGCGTAGCTTGCGGCGCGAATCGACCCTGATGGGGTCGCCCGTGATATTGTCGGTGACAAAGTCCACATCACCGACCACGTAGTGGTTGCTGGTGATCAGCCGCTTCATATTGCCGCCGCATTCCGAGCACGGGAGGGTCAACTCCTCGATCCCCGCAAAGTGCTCCTCGGTGTGCGAGCAGCGCGCGCACTCGAAGTCGTACAGCGGCATCAGCCTATCCCGGGTGCCCCGCCGCCGTTGACCGCCCCGCCCTGCTGGCCGAGCGCCGCGCCGAGGATCTGAGTGATGGGGTTTTCTTCCTGCACGCCCGCCTGCGAGCCCTGCTGGCCCGGCTGGGGTTGCTGCCCGCCCATGATCTTGTTTCCGATCTCAATCAGTTGCTGCACCAGCACGTCGTTGTCGATGTGATGCATCTCCGCAAGGTGCTGCATCATCGCCGGACTCGTCATCAAGTGCGGGAACTGCGATAGCACCTGGAGCAGCGCAAGGAGTTGCGCGCGTTCAATCTGAGGCAGCCGCGGCTGCGTCGAGCCGATGTTGACCGAATACTCGAAATCGCCGGCGATCTTCTCGTAGTCGCGCACGCGCACTAGCGCCCATGCCTTGCCGCTCGGCCCCATGATCTGCACGGCCTCGTCGCGGGTGATGTTTGCTTGAACGAGGTGATCCATCTTGCGCGCACTGTCGCGCAGCCAGTCCACCACCACCGACAGCCGGTCGCCCTCGCGGACCTCCAGCCGACGGTCGATGAGGCTCGCCTGGGTCGCGGTGTCAGCGCCGGCAATGCCGCGTTGCTCGTCGCTCGAGCCGAGCAGCTCGATCAGGTCGCCATTGAGCGCGTTGAGCTCGAGGTAGGTCTGCTGGTCAAGCGGCGCGTCGGAGATCACATCCACGACCCGGTTCGGGGTCTGCTTGCGGATGATCGTCCCGTCGTCGCCCACCTCGAGCTTGCTCAGTTCGGACTCGTCCTCGAGCGCCGCGACGTTGACCTCGTATTTCCGGTTGAAGCGTTTGCGGTGCCGCAAGATCCGCGACCGGCTGAGGTTGTACTCGCGCTGTGCGTCGATCCCTTGGGAGATCGGCGGGATCGGGTACACACTCCGGTCACGCAGCGTAAACCGCAAAATCGAATAGGGGTGGTCTTCGACGCCCTCCGGCAGCGACTCCGGCATCATCGCCGGGCGGTCTGCGCCCTCGACCAGCATCAACCATTTCTTGGCCTTGAGGTCGTAAATCTCCCACAAGACGTGCACCTGGTCGTCCTTGCCCTTGCCGTCGTCCGGCTTGCGCAGGCCCCGGTTGCGCCCCTCCTCGCCGGCCTCCGCGGCGGCGCGGCCCTTCGTGGGCGCGTCCCGCAGCACTTCGCGAGAAAGCCGCTTGTCCTTCTTCGCCTCCTCGGGTGTCAGCAGCACCCGCTCGGCGATCCAACCCCACTTATCCGGCAGCGGGCCGGCATCCTCGTCCCACATCAAATCGTCGGGGTGGACCCGCGTCCAGTGGTAGCGGTCGTTGATCGGGATGGTCTCCGGCTCGATGACCGGCGCACCATCGTCCCCGATCAACTCCAGCCCATCCTCGCCGGTCATCGGGTTGCCGGCGTCTTCGTTCGGCACCTGGTCAACGCTGAACCGAGTTTTTAAAACGCCGTAGCTAAAGTGCGCGTCCTGAATCGCGAGCCGGGCGGCATGCTTCAAGCCGAGCTCGATTTTCAGGTAGTTCAGGTACTGCTGGCGCACCTTGCCGCGAGCCTCGTAGGCGGCGATCGCCATCGGGTGCGGGTCGAAACTGCGCTTGACCTCGACGTAAAAATACGGGTCGAGGCTGTACAGCGAGGGCAGCGCCGACTGGAGGTGCGAATAGATCTTGTTGATGGTGATCCACTCGGAGTCCGGCCACCCCGGATTCTGCTTACCGTCGAAGTAGTCGCGCGCCATCTTGACGCGGAAGTGATCGGCCCACTCCTCGCGCACCTTCGCCGCACGCTTGATCCGCGACTCCCACTTTTCTTGGAGTTCGTCGTTGCGCGGGCGTGCCATCGCTTACCTCAATCTCGTGTAGGCGGACTCAAGCGATTCGCCCGTGCGGCGCGCCATTTGCCGCGCGCGCAGCAGCCGCTGGCGCTCACGCGCGAAACTGCCTTCCGGCATCAGCTCGACTTTTCGCGGCTTGAGCGGTCGATGCATGCACGCATAGCGGAACTCGTCGTAAATGTGATCTTCCGACTTCGTGTCAACGTCCTCGACGTTTTTCGCGTCCGAGGTGAGTTGCTGCATCGTCCGCCAGAAGTGATGGCAGTCGTTGAAGATCCGCACACGGGGCTCCTCGCGCACAATCTCCCCGTGCTCATCGCACACCGGGTCAAGCGCGAATCGCTTATGTACCTGTTGCAGTCCCTGCATGCGGTCGTTGTCCGCCTTCAGGCACGCCACACCGCACTGCATCAAGTCCTCGCCGATGTTCGGCCCGCGCGCCTCGCGCGAGCGGAAGCCGGGGAGGTTCGAGAAGATGCTCGGATCTGCGATCCGAGTGCGTACCTTCTCGGTCTCGCGTTTCAAGATCCCCTCGGCCACCTCAGAGGCGGTCAGCCGTAGCCCCTTGTCCGCCTCGCCCTCTTCGCATCCGTACCATTCGCGATAGCGGTAAAGGACATCGTCGTAATCGATCGCGTACCAACCGATCGAAAACGGCTTCGCGTATCCCCAGTCCAGGACCATGAACTTCGGCCAGTCCGGGGGGATCTCGAACGGCTCGACGCCGTGCACACGCTGGCTCAGCGTGGGGAACACCTGCCCCGCGAAAATATCCCAGTCGCCATCGAGCTGCCGACGGCGCTCGACGTAGGGCAGCGCCTCGAGGCGGCGCGCGTAGTTCGGATCCGACTCCATCAGCCCGAGGTTGTCGTAGATCCGACCGGGGATGAACACCCGCGACAAACCCGTGACCGGGTCAACGTGAGTGTTGCCCGGGGTCGCGATGTCCACGAATCGCTCCTTCACCCACTGATGCCCGATCCCCCCGGGGTTCGTCGTGCACCGGATGTGCAGCGGGATACGCGGGTCGGTCGTACGCAGCCTCGACATCATGTAGAGGTATTGCGATTCCTCGAACTCGGTCAACTCGTCGAAGCCGAAGAACTGAAATTCGTGGCCGTGAAACCGGCGCTCGTCGCCTGGGTTGACCATGTGCCCGAGGGTAATAGTCGCCCCCGAGGGGAACTGCCATCGCTGCTTGCTCGAGCGGTACTCCCCGCCGAGCGAGGGGTACACCTGCGCGGCGCGGTCCTGGATCTCGATCAGCCGGGGGAAGGACCGACGCAGCAGCAATCCCCGGTAGCCGGGAAACTCGATGTGCCTCAGCGCGAGCCACACGAGGCACTGCGTCTTACCCGGTCCGGCAGCGCCGCCGGCGAGCACCTCGAATTCGCCCCGCCGGCAGAACTCCCACTGAAATCCCGGATAGGGTGCCCAGCTCACCCGGCGCCCTCTTTGATGGGCACCACCTTCGCGGGGTCGGCCTCCAGCACCGGGAGGACGAGCTTCGGTTGCTCCTTGCTGACGTTGATGTCTTGCGTCGATTCGCCCTTAGTCAGCACGTCAGCGATGATGCGCTGCGCGGGGATGACCTGGTCGCGCATCGACCCGATGGGGTCAACCGCGAGCGCGACCAGTATGTCGAACACGTCGCCCTTCCCCTCGCGCGCGGACGCCTGGATCGACTTCCACAAGCGAGCCTTTGCCCGCTC
>JAAOEI010001055.1_pt1 | contig 10287 bp, 14 predicted proteins | sample 7059261 | NCBI WGS metagenome assembly JAAOEI01 (sample SAMN14008812, study PRJNA610033) | viral metagenome | isolation source: viral particles filtered from seawater | place: China: Hangzhou Bay, Yangshan Deep Water Harbour | collected 2017-10-31
TCATTCATCTTTGTCATTTTTTAAGTGCCAATCATAAGCAGTTTTCAATATTTCCATAATACCATTTTTCGGTCTAAAATCAAACAATTCTTGTGCTACAACAGTATTAGAAACCAAGATATCAGGATCACCCTCTCTCTTTGGTCCAATACTGTATGGAATCTTTTGACCAATTGTGATTCCAGCCAAATTCAAAATTTCTTTTATTGAGTAACCAGTTCCACTTCCTAAGTTTATTACATATTCAGGTTTAATACTTTGGTTCAACATCTTTTCAGCCATATGTAAGTGCATATCAGCAACATCGCTAACATGAACAAAATCACGGATACAAGTTCCATCTAATGTGTCGTAAGTATCTCCATTGATTACAAAATTATTTAGATTTTGGAAGATCCTAGGAATCAAGTGCGTTTCTGGAAAGTGGTTCTCTCCAAGTTCACCTTCGGGATCAGCACCTGCAAGGTTGAAATAACGGAAAATACAGTAACCATTTCCTGATTGTCTGATAGCCTGTTCTGCGGCTAACTTTGATCCAGCGTATGGGTTATTTTGCCAATCAACCGGATGAAATTCAGATAATTTCTCTTTTTCTGGAACATACACACCAGCTGTCGAAGAATAAATGATGTTATTGATACCCAACTCATGCATAGCATTCAGCAGGTTGACTGTACCACCAACATTCACTTCATAGAATTCTGTTGGATACTTTACTGATTCACCAACTTCAATACGACCTGCAAGGTGAAACACTACATCAGGTTTAATGTATTCAAGGCAGTTACGCAACTCACTACGGGTGCGAATATCATATCGACCAAAAGACCAATCACAGTATTTGTGTTGTGGATTTTTAATGTCATATAGTGCGACTTGCCATCCATTTCGTTTTAGTAACTTGCAAAGGTGAGAACCAAGGTAACCTGATCCTCCTGTAACAAATGCTTTTCTCACGGTAGACATTCTGGTGCTTTCTCGTCACGTTCTGATAAAATTGGTTTCTTTGATGGCCACCATATATCTAACATTGGTGTATTCCAATGGACAGAAAATTGTGATTCTCTATCATACTCTGCACTTAACTTATAACTGAAAACAGCATGGTCAGAAATGACATAGTGTCCATTACCAAACTTTGGTGGTACCAAAATCTGCCTGTAGTTAGATGCTTTGAGATAAAAGAAATCACTCTGTCTATATTGAGGAGAATCTTTATCTAAATTCACAACGACCAAATAAATCTCACCAAACAAAACAGATATAAGTTTGGTTGTGCGTGAATCACCATGAATACCACGCAATACATTATGGCGTGATGAACTTATACTATCAACAATGAATTTTGTACCAAGAGATTCATAGACACTTTCATTATATGTTTCAACATTCATACCACGATGGTCAAATGCCTGTGTGTCTGGTGTTATAATTAGAACACCATCTAAATCTGTTTTGTCAATCTTTATCATAGTATGATTTTTATACCTGGCGCAACCATGATACCATTATTTTTCCATGGAAACTGGCCGCCATATTTGTTTTCGTTTACTGTATTACCTTCATCAAAGAATTGTTTGTTTACTGAATTTTCATTCCCATCTAAACGATAACATAGAGTATGAGCATTCGTGCAATCAAACTTACTAAAGTTCTTTTTCAGGTTCATAAAGAATTGTCTATCTGCACCCCATTGGCCATACCAACTGTGACCTATACGAATAGCAACATCACGCCGAATAGCAAAAGATGAGGTATCAATATGGAATAATTCATGGTTAAAATATACAGGCCATTTGCCAAGCGATTCACAATTGTCTTCACAGAGATATTCTCCCTCTTTACTATAAATTTTTCGTAGTGAGTAAACCCATTGGTTACCTTCTTCTAGTCTGTTAACCATTTTCTCAACATGACACGGTTCGAACCAATTGTCTTCATCGAGGTAACAGATAACATCAGCATTGACCAGAAACGAACAAGCAGCATACACTCGGTGTCCGTACCATCCTTTGCCAACATTTTCTTCCAGTTCTACATATTTTACTCCAGAACCTTCGGTGTGATATTTGACTTCACTGCCATATTCTTTTCCATCTATAAAAAGATAATGAGTCAAATTTTTATATGTCTGGTTACGAACACTTTTGGTACAATCAAATAGATGTTTAGAACCAATAGTAGGTGTTACAACGGCAACTTTCATGTAGTCCATTTCTTTAAAATTATGGATGAAGAATTCATTTTGTCACTACCACCAACACCGTAAATGTGTTGTATTCCTGGCACATCTATTTCAGCGTTGTTGGTTTGATTACGGTCACCACCATTCGCAAAGATTATGGTGTCGTTGCCGTGATATTTACGAACTTCGTGGAGTAAGTCACAAGCAGTATTATCCGAATCATCAAATTCCCATACTTCATCAATGTAACGAATCGAATTTAATACACACTTGCGCTCATGGATAGACATGAATGGTTTACCTTTTTTACGGGTAAGCCATTCATCTGAATTGATACCTGCGATTAGTTTGTCACCTAACCCAGCAGCGGCACGAAACAATGCGATATGACCAGAATGAACTGGATCAAATCCACCAGACACCACAACAATTTTCATGTTAAATTCCTGGAAATGCTTCCATAACAATTTGTTTCGTTAGGTATTTTACACCCAAATCTTTTTTTATGAGACCAACAAGCAATGCAGCTTCATCTTTATGTAGCGATTCGAGCAGAACAATTAAAAGAGAAACCAATTTCTTTTCTGTCAAATCTGGAGACCGTTGTGGGTGATCTTTTATGAACCTATACAATTTTGGTACTTCATTGTGCAAATAGGTATAATTGAGTCCTGCTGGTTCAATTGCTGGTCTGTATTCTGGAACAGGAACATCAAATACTACATTTGGATTAAATGCTAAACGGAGAAATTCACGAAACCTGTCGTGGTCGTATTTTCTTAGAACAGCGATACGTTCAGGTCTTGTTGTTGCTGCACGAAATTCATCCATTATTTCGGAATATAATCTATCATAAATCATCAGAAATCATCCATAACTTCAATCAAGTTTTTGAGACGGTTCGCAATCATGTAATTCATAAACTCTTGTTTAGAACGGCATGATGCGTTCTCATAGGTATGTAGTATCTCTTTGGCTAGATTTTCAGGAACCTTTGTCAAATCAATCAACATTTCATTCCGCTTGAAGTTTCGAAGCATTTCTTCGGTACAGAATTCTTCTGGCTTCTGATTCATCCAGTTAATTATTTTAGCTTCGGTTATTGGTTTCTGCCGAACCGAAGCCACAAAGCAATCATCAGCACTAAGAATATTAGGAATGCCATCGCCTTTATCTCCACGAATAATTAATTGTTTCAACTGCATTGACGGCAAAGGCTCTTTGATAAACTTTTTTAGAATTGGTGAATACTGTTCAACATTAGGAAACTTTTGCAACTGTGCAAAGTCTTTATCTGAAGACAGAATCATAATCTTTTGCGTTGCCGAATATTTTTGCACTAGAGTACCAATAATATCGTCTGCTTCGCAGGTGTGGACAGTAACCACTTTATATGGTGAATGTTCCATCAACTCATCACGAATAGTACCTAGACAATTAAAGATAGAATTCCAATCGTGACCAGAGGCTTCGCGAGCTTTCTTACGACTGGCTTTGTAATGTTGAAAGATATCACGGCGCCAATAGTTTTTGTTATCGCAGGCAATAACAACTTCTGGTCCATGTGATGCTTTGAATTTTTTTACATAAGTTCTAATTGTATTGAGAATCATATGGCGAACCAGACTCTCATCAACAGAGGTTTTAGAAGACCCGATTTGTTCCATCAGGTTGGAAATTGCAACTTGGTTGTAGTCAAATATAATCATAGTGTGAGGATAGTATCACAGTTTCGTATCGTAAAGAGGCAATTATTTTTGTGGAAATGGCCAGTTAGGTAATCCAGTTTCTGGATCGGTAGTAAACTTGCCTTCCCATGGTTTAAAATACAATTCATAAAGTCCATCAAGAATATTCATCACTTCTTCATTAGTCATATCGTGTTCAGAGGTTTCTTCCAAACCATTGATAGACCAATCATTGCTTTCAACATCATACCATGCATAGATACAAACTTCTTCTTTCGGGCGATGAATCAAAGCCCAAGGTGTCATTTCATGTTCAGGAAATACAAATTCTTCCTGTAGTGCATTCTTATGAATAAAGATAGCGTAGGATTCCATATTGGTGTTGCCACGCTCAACATACTTATATTCACCATCTTCTTCAGTCTCTAAGTCGCCATAACCATCAAAGATAATTTTCACTTCAGGCAAATCAGAGATATCACGACCAATTTCTAAATCATCAGGATCGCGCCACATTGCTTCCAGCATCGCAAGCAGAATTTTATTGTAACGCGAGTAATCATAGTCACCCATTATTTTGTCACCTTCAATAAAATAGTATCAGCATTCAGGCGACCAGTCAATTGACTTTCAACCGCACGAATGTTTTCAATTACATTTCGTAGAAAAACTTTACCACCATTCAATACATCAGGAAGCATTTGTTCAGGCTTGCGTAGTTTCTTTTGCACAGATTTTTTCTCTGCAAAATTGATAACACTAGAACCTTTAACAGAAAGTCCACTAGCATCTTCTGCATTATAGACACCAAGTTTACGGGTCTTTGTGTTATAGACCCACAACTGCGATGCACCAATAATACTTGTTGGCGGTACAGATTTCAATTTCAACTCTTTAAACTCATCACAAATTTTTACTTTCGTGACCAATTGATCCGGTGTCTTTACCTTGCGTTTGCGAGGCTTGCGAGATTTGGTTGATACTTCTGCAAGACGGCCACAATCTAAGATAACTTGGTCACAATATGCAACAATCTTTTTCATTTTTGGCTTCGTGAAATTGGAATAACCCTCTTTCATGTCAGCATCTTTTGTAGTCATTACTTCATCAAACTCAGCACGGACTTTTTTCGCCCATTCCAAAATACTTTTAGTGTGAGCACCTTTGATACCCATCGTATGAAACACCGAATAAGGTGCAACATTAGCAGTAAAATCAGATTCAATCATTTCATCAATCTGACCTTCAAGTTCACCAATGCATAGACTTGCTCGTTCTTTCAAACGGTCTTGTATGTTTGGTTTATCTTCTTTTGTTTCAACATCAACCTTTACCACAACATTCAATGCTTTACGAACATCTTCCACTTCATTATCAAACCAAATTTGATTTTTTGTTGGTAGAGAACCACCGTTTGATAGTATGCGACAAATGAAACCAAAAGTAGTGCTCTTGTTTTTCAGTATTTCGGTAGCATCAAGTTTCAGTTTCTTTTTGAAATAGTCACACGAATACTTATATGCGTCCTTAGAATCTTTATTTTGCGAATACCAATTCAAAGTCTGAATGAGGTTAGTTTGTGTCAACTCAACCGAAAATTTCGGTTCATGTCCAACAAAAACCAAATTTGCATCAGTAAAACGAGCCATAGTTTTTCTCCATAATGAAATGACAGTATACTAGATACCCGTCTGTTTGTCAAGCGCTATTTTTGGCAATTTACCTAGTTTTCGTCTTTTTGGTTTCTTGGACAAATGGGCTATTTTCATCAAACAACACCCAATAGGTTACTCCACAAATACCAATAACGATGATAAATGCAAAAAATATGGCAAAGGCAATTTCTACTTTTTGCAATGTTGCCTCTTTTTTTCTTTTGATTGCCGCTTCTGCCAGTTTCTTTTGCTTTTGAGAATTCAGTCGGTTTCCTCAAATCTTCTCTCTTTCTTCGCATAGCTTGTAATACAAATCAATACGACCGGTCAAACTAGACAAGTCCCGCAGTTCCTGTTCAGCCTGCTTCATTTCCTCAGCCTTCATAACAATATCAAACGCTAAAGCGGTGGCATTTTCATCCGTATTTTCTGGATCGTCTGCTTTAGCCTGTGCTTCTATCTTTGCTTTTTCTACTTGACCTTGTGTCTTGAAGAAACCAGCAAGTTCACTACCAAGCGATGCTATATCATGTCCAAGATTGACTACTTCACGCACATTATGAACAATGGCTTTCGCACCCGCTACAGCAAGCCCTATGCTGACTGGATCAATCATTGGTTACTCCCTCTATTATTGCCTATTTAGAATTGGAGTATAAATAGAAGGGTATGATTGTCGTTATGTCTTCTTGGTTTTCGTTATTAAAACCACAGGAGAAAGAAAAAAAAATGAGAAAAATACTGGTCGCAATCTTTATGATTACGGCTTGTTCTGTTTCTTTAGCAGATACAATCGTTACTGATTCAACATCAAGAACCGATTCGACAAGCACCACAACTGTAAAATCGCCACCACCTACTGCTGTGGCGCCAACAATCACTTCTATCAATAATGACTTATGTACCGTGGGGTCATCCGGTGCAGCACAAACACAAATTCTAGGTCTATCTTTTGGTACAACCTCAAGAGACATGAATTGCGAAAGAATTAAACTAGCAAAAAACCTATATGATATGGGTATGAAAGTGGCAGCCGTTGCTACGCTATGCCAAGATGAGCGCGTATTTCTTGCAATGATGAATGCAGGAACACCTTGCCCAATTGATGGTAAAATAGGCGAACAAGCAAAAGAAATTTGGGATGAAAATCCAAATCGTCAACCAAGAAACGCAGAAGAAAAATCAGTTATTGCAAACCGTAGAACAGCTGGAAAACCATGAGATATTTTTTAGCAGTTCTGTTATTGTGTTTGTCGTTTGATAGTGTCGCACAGGACTTAGTTTCACCTAACTTAATTGGCACAGGTAGTTGGAGCGGAACAACCGCAACAACATCTACTGGCCAAGGTTTTTCTGGCGGAAATGTTCCTGGTTATAACTCATCGACAAATACAATAATTTTTGGTTATAGTCAAGCAACAGCAAGATATGTCTATGGATTCAGTACCGCTTTGCAAAATAGTGGTATGTCTATCACTGGTTATAATTATGCATGGGAGTATCTGAATCAGGATACAAGTAGAGGAACACTTTCTGCAAACGTAAACTTTGCTGCTATTGATGGCACTTTATTGCATTCTAAAAATTGGTCATTAGGTTCAACCACAAATTGGACAACGATTAGTGGAACAGAAACTTTTAATAGTTCATTAGCTGCATCAAACATATCAAACTTTTCCCTAAGTTTTACAGGTAAAGATGATAGATTTTGGGCAGGTTATTATGGGCCGCAAGTTAGAAACCCATCGCTATCATTGAATTATACTTTTGACGCTTGTGCAAGTAATCCACTATCAAGTCCATCATGTCCTGGTTATGCTGCTGCTTTACTAACACAACAATGTTCTATTAATGCACTCTATGATCCATCGTGTCCTGGTTATGCAACAGCGTATCTAACACAACAATGTTCTGCTAATGCGTTATATTCACCGAGTTGCCCAGGTTATGCCGCGGCATACTATACTCAGCAATGCAGTTTGAATCCTTTGTATGATTCAGGGTGTCCTGGTTATGCCGCTGCATATAAGACACAACAATGTGACGCAAATCCATTATATGCGACAGATTGTCCTGGTTATACTGTCGCATATAAGACACAACAATGTAATTTGAATGGACTGTATGCAACAGACTGTCCAAATTATGCAGAAGCATATGCGAAGAAAAATATATTGGGTGTAGGTACAACAACTACAACAACGACAACAAGCACCACTACCGTATCAACAACCGAACCAACTGTTCAAGTTAGATCAGACGGTAAGGTCGATTCAACATCTGTTCCTTTGGTAAAAGATTCTAATGTTAATAGTGTAATTACATCAACAACAACATCGGCAACACCATCAGCAACAGCAGCGGTACCCTTAGTGTCAACAACACCACAACAAGGAGCCACAAATGCTAGTGTTCAAACAAGTACCCAAACAGCCGCGCCAGCTTCAAGTTCCAGACAAGAAGCACCCGCCACTGGAAATACAAGGTCCGCCGAAGCAAAAACAGACAGTAAAGCAAACCAGCAACAAATGAAGGCAAACGCCACAGAGAAAGCAAAAGAAGAAATGAAAAAGGCTTCTACTGCACCAACAATGGAAGCACAAATTGCTACACAAGGTGCTGTATTGGGTATGATGAGTTTTGTTCCAGGTTTTGACAGTTATCAAACAGCAACAATTATAGATGTAAATGCTTTGAGAGTGCAAAGATTATATGGTAAAGACGTAGTAGAAAATCGTTTCGTAAACCGCAGACTATTTGGTGGCAGCGACAGATTACACCAAGAAATGGTCGAACAACAATATCAACTAGGAAGATAAGAAATGGCAGAAGAAATAAAAGATGTAAATGCTAAAATTGATGCAGCAGAAGCCGCAGTCAAAAAATATGCAAGTAAAGATACTGTTATAAGTATTGGTGGGTATGAATTTACACCAGCAAAACTAATGGTTGCTGCAACCATCGTATCAACGGTACTTGGTGGTCTTTATGGTACATTTGAGGTATATAAAGATTATATGAGTATGAAGAAAAAGATTGCTGAGTATGTCACACCAGATTTAACCGAGATATACAAAAAGTTAGAATTGGTACAACAAGCATCAGATAAAGGTACACAATATACTCAAGATATCAAAACAGATTTGAAGCAAGACATTCGTAGAAATGAATCTGTAGTGGATAGTATTGAGCGTAGTGTAAAGGCTGTGCAGCGCGATTCTGAACAAGAAATGCGACAAGCAAGAAAAGATATCCGTGAGGATTTGGAGAAGGCGAGAGCTGAAGTAAATGGCATTCGCAGAGAACTAATTGACGCTCGTAGAGAAATTACTAGAGAAATTGAAGTGATGAAAAAAGAAGTAGATAACAAAATACAGAAAGCAATGGATAACCCATTAGCTAAGTAAATGGCCCGGCGTGAGGGAATCGAACCCCCATTCTAGGTTTAGAAGACCCATGTCCTGTCCATTGAACGAACGCCAGATTGGTACCCCTACTCAGATTCGAACTGAGAGAACTGCTCCTTTTGAGAGAGCCGACTTTACCAATTTGTCCATAGGGGCATAATGATGGAAAGAAAATATATTGAAACTGTTTTGAGTGAAAAAATCAAACAGCGTAAGTTTAAAAGTTTGAGTGAAAAAATATGTTGGGAAAGGGGTTTTCTTTTGGGACTACTAACATCAATCCTAAAAGAAGACCCCAATCTTTTTCTCCGTATCAAACGAAGAATTAAATAGTGGTGCGAGCGGCGGGATTCGAACCCGCAATGTTTCTTATGTGGGAGATTTTAAGTCTCCTGTGTTTCGCCAATTTCACCACACTCGCGTTGTTGGTGCCAACTCCAGGGATCGAACCTGGTTCATGCGCTCTTCAGGCGCCTGCAATGACCACATTTGCTAAGTTGGCGTTGGTGCTCTCAACAAGAATCGAACTTGTAATTCATCCTTACCAAGGATGCGTTATACCACTTAACTATAAGAGCGTTGGTGCCTTGTGAAGGAATCGAACCTCCGTCTGCGCCTTGTAAGGGCGCGGCCCTACCATTAGACGAACAAGGCAATTTGGGGTGTCTAATGAGGATCGAACTCATACTCTCTCGTTCACAGCAAGAAGTGCAGACCACTACACTATAGACACCATCGAATTGGAGCGGGTAGCGAGAATCGAACTCGCACACTAACCTTGGCAAGGTCACAGGCTACCATTACATCATACCCGCACTTCTAAGTATTCGTAATTCACCGTTTCGGGATTATCACGGAACACTATTGCACCGTTTCGTGTATGGAACTTTCGTGCCATATCAGTCTTCGGTGACAATGTTACAAATCTTGTTATTTCTTTTTTGTTTTCTTTGATATACTCAACAGCATCAAATATCAATTGACGCCCGGCACCAGGTGCATAACTCCATATTGTATAGAATACTGCTACTGTTGGTGCAGAACACTTTTCAAATAACTCCGATTCTGTTGTTGGTACATTACATTGGTAACTAACACAAGTAATTGCTTTGACATTTTCATCATCGTCACGAAAAACAAAAATATCTTTATTCTCACCTACGCGCTCGAGGTGAGGTATCGTAGGTCTTACTGGATCATCCAGCAGTAGGGCTAGAAACTGTTCCGTTATCGTCTTTATCGTCTGTATCATTATCTTCTTTCAATTTCTCCAAGGCTTCTAGCACACAATCTTCGGTCGATAAGAAGTCTTGATAATCTGTTGTTTTTTCTTTTTCTTTTGTCATTCAATT
>JAAOEI010001056.1_pt1 | contig 10275 bp, 13 predicted proteins | sample 7059261 | NCBI WGS metagenome assembly JAAOEI01 (sample SAMN14008812, study PRJNA610033) | viral metagenome | isolation source: viral particles filtered from seawater | place: China: Hangzhou Bay, Yangshan Deep Water Harbour | collected 2017-10-31
CACCAATTACAAAGCTTGTTCCAGTAATTTGTCCTGCTGATAATGTTCCAGTTGTAGTAATTGTACTTGATCCGTTATCTATTGAGCCAAAACCACTTGTAATGCTTCCTGCATCAAGTGCACCCACAGAGGTTATTTGTGTTTGAGCAGCATTTACACTTAATGTATTGCCAGATTTAGTAAGCCCTGTACCAGCTGTAATGTGACCTGCGTCAGAAAATTGTGAGAAGGTAATATTATCTGTACCTACCGTTACTGATTCAGGTTCATTTGTACATACCCATCCAGTATCCGCATAAGTTGTACCGCCCTCAATAAATACAAAGCTACTAGCTACTTCTTGTGGATTATCGAAATCTGTTGCTCTTGACCAAGCCCCTGCAGCACTAACATATATACCATTTTCCGAAGCATCTGTTTGGTCTTTAACCAGAACTCTGGAAGTTGAAGTTGTAACTCCATCAATGCTCTGTTCACCAGATAATGTGATATTTGCTGTTGTCGCTACCGCACAAGCAGTCTTAACATTTAAACCTTGTGCTACAGAATCTACATATGCTTTTATAGATTGCTGTGTAGCAAGCTTTGTAGCACTATTAGAAGCCATGTCATCTTCATCTACAACAAAAGACATTGTTGCCGTACTTGTATCTGACTCCATAACCGCACCAGCAGCATTTACATTAGTTGCATCTGTCACATCTGCATTTGCTTCAATACCATCTAGCTTAGAATGGTCAGCGTCAGTAAATACGTTTGAGTCTGTTGCATTTTCTACAGCAGTCCTAATTTCTGCGTCTGTTTGATCTGCAGTTGAACCATCTTCTACATTTATCATAGTGCGTAATGAAGCAGGTGAAATCTCTTCGACATCACCAGCACCTGCAGTATCTCTACCTAAAACTCTATCTGTTGCAGATACATTTTGCATCTTTGCATATGTTACTGCGTCATTGACAATAGTAGCATTAGACACTGTACCACTTAAATCACCCCCAACAGGCTCATCGCTTGCGTCGTGATCTTTACTATCTACATAGGCTTTAATTGCTTTGGCACTCGCTAATGTATCGTCAGAAGCAGAAACGCTAGATAAATCAGTATCGAGAACACCTGCCTTTAAATCTGCAACATCAATGTTTGATATACTATTTCCAGTACCCTCCACATCAAACGTTTTGTTTGTAAATGTCATAGTATCAGATGCAACATTGGCATCTTGAGCATCTGCATAAGCTTTAACAGATTCAGCCGATGCAATGGTCGTCGCAGAGGCAGTTGCCATTGTGTCATCATCAATAAATCCAGTAACGCCATCAAGAACATTAAGCTCTGCTGCAGTGGACGTTACTCCATCCATAATATTTAATTCAGCTGTACTTGCAGTAATTCCATCCATTGTGTTGAGTTCAGCAGCAGTTGCGCTAACCAACACACTGTTAATTTTTAAAGCATCTGCATCTAATGTTGCATTTACTGCTACTTCACCAGTTCCATGAGGAGTTAGAGAAATGTCTCGATTTCCTGCACCTGTAGTAATATTGCTAAATACTTCTAATGTACCAGATGTAATTGCAAGATTTTGTGAAGAATCTATTGTTAAGGCATTTGATATTGCATTGTCGTCAATACCTGTAGATGCAAATGTTGAAATTGTACCACCATCGATCTTATCTCCGCTAATTTGATTGTCTGCCAGAGTAAGCGTTCCTGCTGATACATCTAATGTTTTTGTCGCACCAACTGTGATATTTGTACCATCTATTGCACCACTATCAATATCAACATTGGTCATATTGCCATTGTTAAAATCAATATTACCTGATACGTCTGCTGTCACCGCTTTAGATGCTTCTACAGTGCCAAGAGTGGTAATATCTAAATAGTTTATCTCTGTTGCAGTAGCTGTTACACCATCTAGGATATTTAATTCGGCAGTAGTAACAGTAGCACCATCGAGTATTTCTAATTCCGCTTCACTAATTTCTGCACTGCCTATTGTAATCGTACCAGTAAATGTAGGACTTGCAGTAGGTGCTTTTGTATCAATTTGTGTTTGTATGGCAGAAGTTACTCCATCTACATAATTTAATTCTGTAGTAGATAAAGTTGCACCATCTAAAATATTTAATTCAGTAGCTGTAGCGGTTACAAGAGTAGTACCTAATTTTAAACCCTTTGTCAATCCATCGTGTGAATTAATTTGTATAATTTCGTTAGATGAATCTACAGTAAATACATCGCCCGTATCGCTTGCCTTTCTAACTAATAATGCCTCTACATCAGTAGTGTCAATTAATGTTCCTCCCTGAACTTCAGTATCATAAACATAGGTCGAGGAACCCTCAACAGTTAAATCTCCCTCAATAATTAAATCGCCAGTGATTCGCCCACCAGCTTCTACGGTTCCAATTTTTTCAATTAAGCCTCCCGATAACATTATGCTATCACCAACCTAACTGTCGAGTCCGTAGCTCCTTTGCGTTGCAATTGAAAATATACTGTATCACCCATGCCTTGAGGAACTCTAAGTATATAAATATCAGAACCGCCTAATAAAAATAAGTCGTTAGATGTATTTAAGGCATCGGCAGCAGATGTACTCCATGTAAAATAAATATCATGCGTAGCTTGTACATACACATGAGAATAATCTTTGCCAACAAGTATTGATGATGTTGAGGTTGAGGCGGTTACGGCAGATTGCACATCGTATTGTGCAGCAGTCTCAGTATTTAATGCCTCTACAACTGAGTGCTTAACTTCTTTTTTTGCCATCTTGGTACTCCCAATAGCTTACCGAGCAGGGCAACTCTCATAGCTATCTCGCATTAATTTTTAATAAAAATCTTTTCCGAAATCTTCCCTTAATTTTGAATCGGAAATTGTATTCATGTGGATCATTGGTGCAGAGATAAGTCTCTTTACATCTTGCGAATCATTGCATTTTGGGCATACCACTACAGCATCTGCAGTAACAATCTGCTCAAATTTATGCTTGCAGAATTCGCACCAATAATCAAATCTTTTCATTTTTTCTTAGTTTTTTTAGCTTTAGGTTTTGATTTAGCATTTCCATTTTCATCGCATTCAATAAAACCGTTTGCTTTATAAGCTTTCATTTGTTCTTGAGAGGGAGATTTTTTTCCTATTACATTCCCCTCTTTATCTTTTAAGTAAATCATTTGGACTCCTAGAATGGGCGGTCAGAAAAACCAACCGCCCACCAGATTACAATCTTAGATTAAGGATTGTTAAAGTTCACAATACCGAGTGCAGTAGAAGCAGCTGCGTGACTCAATGATGCTCCAAATAGAACGTCTGCAACCACAGATGTGGCGAGATAATCTATATCGTAGCTTGATTGAACACGAGGCTCCATTTGCATGGCAAAGTAAATAGATTCACGCTTGATGATACTTGCTGTCTCATCTCCAGTTCCGCCGTCATCGTCCCAATCCGTAGAGACTAGGACTGGCATTCCATATACGTCACCCACTTTTCCCTTGACCTGACCAGCTTCGTCACCTCTTTTATCGAAGTGTACAAACTCATCAAGACCAAGTAAGTAGGAGTATGCTTCAGGAGAAGCATATAGCCATGTATTGCCATCGGTATAATCGTGACCAGCATCAAGCAATTTAACCAAACCACTTCTCAAAAGAGCAGCAGTAAGTTGGTTATCTGTTGAAAGCGTTACATCGTTTCCTGTCGCAGATTGTGCGACATCTACTGCTAAATAGTTTTCTACTTTTTTAGCAATTGCATAACCCATAGAACGGGTGTACATATTAAATAAATCGGCAGATTCTTGCACCATTACAATATCTTCGATTCTTTTTGCTTCGTAATGATGTTGATCTACACTAAGATCAATTTTACCATCAGTATTAGCAGAGTAAGTTACAGCAGTATCAGCAGCTTTAGCAGCAGCAGTTTCTTCTGTCACTTTAGGGATATGCAAGGTATCGCCACCGCTTGCAAGCATACTTGAAAAATCAGATACTTGATTGCGAAGGCTGAACTGTCTTTCTGCATAGTCCAAAATTGCACTAGACCACAGTTCGGGAATAAAATTCGCCGCTGTGGTTGTTGTGATATTAGCCATTGTTGATTATTCCTATCGCTTATAAGAATCCAATATGCTAGACCAGTTTTTTCTTCGTTCGTTTTCATTCATGCTTTTCCAAGCTCCTTTATTGATTTTTGTATCAACAGTACCTGCTTCATCAGGTGGATTTGGTTTAACTGAAAGTTCTTCAACGACATTTAATAAGTCTGCTGTATTAAGATTCTTGAATTTTTCTTGTTTTTGCTCAGGAAGCTTATTTAGTGCCTCTTGCCTAATCTTCCCATCCAAAGCATCATATCGTTCTTTGTATGGTTTATAAGATTCAATTTCTTTTTGAAGTTCTGCATTTAGCTCTTGCCATTTTTCTTGTTCAACAAGTTTGGATTTTTTAGCTTCCTCTTCTTTTAGCTCATAAGCTTTAATTTGATCACGCAGAGAATTTCTCTCATCAATAACCTCATTAAGCCTTGAACGTGGGATGGCATTTTCTTCGGGTTTTGTCCCTGATTCCGTTTTAACGTCTGTTTCGACTGTCTCTACTTTTTGTTCTTCTGACATTTTGACCTCTTTAGTGAGTAATAAATATACAAGTTACTACTTGCATTAAAAGTACACTATAATGTACATTATAAACAATTCTAATGCAAGAGAAAAAATACGAATTCAAGAGAAAGTGGTTCGAGTATCTTGGATACAAGCCTCACAGTGGGCAATTAGCTCTACATTACCCTAAGAAAGAAGATGTCAGATTTTATGTAATGGTATGTGGTAGAAGATTTGGCAAAACTTGGGCTAGTGCTATGGAAGCGACATATGTGGCATCTCAACCAAACAAACGTATTTGGGTCGTTGGAATGTCATACAAAAAAGCTCGCCTAATATTTCGTGAGATTTGGCAGCGTATGGTTATCGGACATAGCGATGATATTGAAAAAGCATCAGAAAAAGATATGTATATCCGCTTTAAGTGGGGTACTACTGTCGAGGGAATGTCTGCGGATAATCCAGATTCTCTTGTGGGGGAAGGTTTAGATTTTTTGGTTATTGATGAGGTAGCCAAAATGAATAAAAAAATTTGGGATATGTACTTATCTCCAACAGTTGCTGGAAGAAAAGGTAAGGTAGTGTTTATTACTACTCCCGAAGGCAGGAATTGGATTTATGATCTCTATAAACTTGGTCAAACTGATGATGAGTGGGAAAGTCATTCTGCTCCATCGTGGATGAATGAACATGAATTTCCTCTTGGACTTAATGATCCAGCAGTTCTTGAACGTAAAAGAAATATGTCGAAAGAATTGTTTGCACAAGAATTTGGTGCAGAATTTTCTGTGTTTCAAGGAAAAGTTTGGGATTTTGATAGGGAACAGGACGTTGGAGATTTTCCTTATAACCCGAATCTTCCTACTTATTGCTCGATAGACTTTGGTTATAGAATGCCAGCAGTTTTATTTATGCAAACCGAAATGATTGACAATGTAGAACATATAAGAGTTTTTGATTCTATCTTACATAAAGAAAATATCAAAACAGAAGATTTAATCAAAATGATAAAAATAAAAGGTTATCCAGTTGTTTCCTATTATGGCGATCCAGCAGGTTCGAGCATTCAGGGTCAGTCAGGTGCAGGAGATATGGAGATATTCCGAAGAAGCGGCATTAGAGTTTTATGTATGACTGACAGATTAAGTCGTAATATAGCATCTAGCGTTGCTTACACCAGAGGATTCTTTTCCAGTGCAGATGGCATGAGAAGAATTCATGTTGATAGAAAATGCAGTGATGTAATTCAAGATTTTGAAGAATATCGCTACCCAGAAAACCAAGAAGGAAAGCCAATTAGGGAAGAGCCGATAAAAGATGGGCATCACGATCACGGAAATGATGCATTCAGATACTTTATTATTAATCGCTTTCCAATGAAAAATAACACTATGAGAAGGATTCAAAGATGATTGATCAGATGATTCGAGATAAATTAACAGAGGCAAAGCTGTATAATTCTCAATTAAGACGTGAGGAAATCAGAAAATTTTTAGATTACTATAGCGGTACATCTACAGAGACGTATATTAAAAGATATTTTCAAGGAGATGCTTTTGGTGAGATTCCACCGTCTGTAACCAATTTTACAAGAAAATTTATTAACAAAATAAGCCGTATTTACACTTTAGGTGCTAAAAGAACAATTGATAACGCTACCGAACTATATGAGTCTCTAACGCCAACTAAAGACGTGCGTATGAAGCATTCAGAGCGTATGACTAGATTGCTAGGGACTATTGCAAATAGAGTGTATTGGAATAACGATAGATTTGATTATAGACCAATTTACTATTTTGAAACATATTTTGCTTCTGATCCATTCAAGCCAGAAGCAATTATTTACCCCTTACTTAACAAAACATCAGACCTATCAGATACCACGGAATTGCAATGGGGTTACTGGGACAAAGAAAAGTATGCCGTTTTGACAGAGGATGGTAAGATTATTAGCGAAGAAAACAATCCTTATGGTATTTTGCCCTTTGTATTTACTCATCGTGAAGATCAAATTGATTCATTTTTTGTTGAAGGTGCAAGTGACATTGTAAATTGCAACGAGCAGGTTAATATTGGATTGACAGAATTAAATCTTGGCATGAGATACAATATGTTTGGTCAGCCGTGGGTTACTGGACTTCGCAGCGACAATGAAAGGCAACGCATGGGTTCAGATGTTATTCTTGATATGGGCGATGACGGAACATACAACATTACCTCTCCCCAAGGCAATGTCATCGAAGCTATCAATAACATTAAATTTCAAATTGAATTAGTAGCATCAAATAATCACCTATGGATTCAATGGGCTGAATCTGGCGGTGAAGTGCCTTCTGGTATTTCATTGATGATTAAAGACCTCGAACGCAAAGAAGATTATTATGATGATATTGCGTTGTGGAGATTATATGAAAAAGATTTATATGATGTAGAGAGAGTTATAGCGGAATATAATAATATCAATCTGCCAGAATCATTTGGTATTGATTTTGAAGAAATAGAATATCCTACAACGGTACAGGATCAAATTCTAAAAGATCAATTCGATTTATCGCAGAACTTAATTACTAGAGCTAAAATTATGGTTAGAGATAATAAAGATTTATCAATCGAACAAGCACAGGAAATTATAAATGCCAACAGACAACGAAACGAAGAAGAAACGCAACAATCAATTTTTGCTCAATTCGGTCAGGAAGCTGGATAAGATTAACGATATTGATGTTACCGTCACTGGCAATATTGATGCAATTATAGATAATCCTATCGCTTGGGCTGAAAAACAAGCTGAAAAATTTATTTTACAGTATCAGGATAGATATTTTGAGGCAAAGCAGTTAGGAGAGGAGTTTTGGAGTGATCTCAAAGATAAAAGTTAATTTTAATTTTAATGAATTAGAAAAAAATGTCAGCAAGCTTGTTGAGCAATATGTGTCTGATACATCTCATGAGGTTGTTGATTTTTCAAAAGAATACATCAGAAGTGGTAGAGTTACGCCAGATATTTTAGAATCTACTAAAAAAAGAAGAAAAAGAGCTGGTCTGCCTGAATCTCCTCCTTTATTTGCAACGGGGAAATTACACGATAGTATCAAATCTGTAAAAGGTAATATTCAATTTTTAGAATACGGCAAATATCATCAATTCGAAAGAAATACAAGACATAAAAATTGGCAAAAAAGAGATTTTATCATTTTTTCTCAATCTAAAAAGTCATTTCGTAAATTAATAGAATCTATGAATAAAGCTTTACAAATCAAATCACCGCTTGTATTAAAACTCTAGTATAGGTAAATTATGGCAGAAGATAAACAATTAGATGACAAAGATAGAGAAATACTTTTATGGGTTGCTCTCGGACTGTCTTACGATGTCCGAATCTTCTCAGAACGACTTAGACAAGAAATTGACAGACTTACGAGAGCTGGTGTTAGCCAACAATCAATTGCTGGGACTCTTAGTGCAGACCTTGCTGGGCAAGGGAGAATTTTCGGAGAATTCAGGAATGCAATTAAGCGAGGAATTATTGGAGGAATTAATCAAGCATTCCGCAGAGCTGGAGAAATGGGGCGACAGTTAAGATGGGTTGCCATTTCAAAAAATATATGTCCAGATTGCGAAGAACGGGCAGGTCAGGTAGATAGTTGGGAAGGATGGATAGCTAGAGGTATGCCAGCATCAGGATGGAGTGTGTGTAAAGAATATTGCTATTGCCAGCTAATACCAGCAGGTATTGCAACTGACGATAAATTACAAGTATGAGAAAATTTAAAACAATAATATGGATTTGCAACGATTGTGAATGGGATTGGGAAACTGTAACAGTTATTCTTGATGGAGAGCAACCTTCGGAAGAATGCCCATCATGTAAATCATTTGACGTTCGTGAATCTGTAGCTGCCCCTTCCGTGCGATTTCACGGAAATGGGTTTTACGAAACTGATTATAAATAGTTTCTTTGCTGTCGCTCATGGTGAGGACAGCTTCACTTGCATAATAGGAGTAAACAATGAAAATAGCAAAAGTGCCTATTCATTTCAATCGAGATGAATTTTTAACCCCTTTCGATACACTGTTTGATAGAATAGTTCAGACTCAATTTCCTGACTTTCAGAAAGAGTTTGGCATTTCTTTTAAACATGGTTCGTTTCCAAAAGTTGATGTAGTAGATTACGATGATGCCGTAGTTATTGTCGCTGAACTACCGTCAATGACAAAAGAAACACTCAATATAGACGTTGAGGATGGTGTTTTAACAATTAGTGGCGACAAACATCAGCTAGAAGATACTGACGCTCGTTATATTGTTAAAGAGCTAAAGCATTCCGCTTTTAAACGATCTTTTAAACTAGGTGATAATTTATCTACTGATATTACTGCCAAGTTTGAAGATGGAGTTCTGAGAATCGAGATTCCGAAGAAGGAACAGATGGAATCAGACAAAAAACGGATTGATATAGTATAACCTATGCCAATATATAAGAATCATAACATAGTTATTATAGAGTATTATATAATATATACTTTAGTATATATAGTTAATGATATTCGGACATGGCTTTGGCATAATTCTTATGTTTTCTCGACGGTGGGGTATCGGAAAAACACCCTTACCCCACCCGATAGATTGAATCTGGCTCATACAATGGGGTATGCCGATAAATCAGACATGGTTTTGCATCTGTTTTTCTTTTTGCAATACCTTATTTCTCCACTCTTGTTTCTGCAAAGGAGTCTTTCTACCTTGCGGCAGCAACTCTACACCTACTCTTTCAGCTCTTCGCCTCCACTGAGCCGCCTCACGCCTTTGACTTAGTGATTTCTTTTTATTTTTTATCTCTCGTAATTCCTGAGACTTTGTTTTATGTTTTTTCTTTTTTTCTACAATAGGTCTTTCTGGCATTACAACAAATTCTGCATCTTCGATATTGTTGTCCTTTGTACCGTCTTTACCTAAGAACTTTTCAAAAGGACTTTGATAATTATTGACCTCTACTCGTTTAATCAGCTTGCCAGAATGCTCTAATACCAATCTACCTGCCTGTACGTTACCTGCTTCTGCTTCACGCACCATAGCATTTAATATAGATGGCAATTTAGCACCAAAGGACACCATGTATTTTTGATAGAATATTTCTACGAATTCAGGGTCTTTAAGCCATAGATGTATAGTAGCGGTAGTTACACCTGATTCCTCTGCTACCTCTGTTATTTTCGCATTAGGATATGCTGTCAGGTATTCTAATGCTCTTATCTTAGATGCTTTCCATTGAGCTGGTAAATTAGCACTCATACTTATAATTCTCCGTAATAATGCACAATATATACGACTTTTATATTATAATACAAGAAACTTTCTATATCCAATAACTTCTTCTGCCTGAATCCATATTAGGCAGAAATACTACTATACTATATACAATACAACAAACAAGACTTTGTTTTGATCTTCTTTTTTTTCAGCATTTTCTAAGTCTTTATATTACACGATTTGCGAGGAATGGGTATATCCCCACCCTGTCAAAATGTCATACGCCCTCACCCCCTGCCATTTTGTCATACCATAAATAATTATCGAGAGCGGGGCGGATGGATGCACCCAAACGAATAAAAAAATCATAGGAACCGCTAAAATTCATAAAAAAAATACTTGCTTTTTA
>JAAOEI010001058.1_pt1 | contig 10246 bp, 5 predicted proteins | sample 7059261 | NCBI WGS metagenome assembly JAAOEI01 (sample SAMN14008812, study PRJNA610033) | viral metagenome | isolation source: viral particles filtered from seawater | place: China: Hangzhou Bay, Yangshan Deep Water Harbour | collected 2017-10-31
CTACCCTCAACCACAGGAGCCCCAAGTGGCACTCAAGCCCCTCAAGCCGTCGAAGCAAAAGAAAAAGGACCAGCAGCGCCTGCTGAAGGAACAGCAGTGGAAGGCGCTCCCGCTATTACTGCAGCCGCCCCGTCCGCAGAAACAGCAGCCGGTGTAGAACTTTCTGCTATCACAAAAGAAACCAATATTGATGCGTTACAGACGCAAGTTGGTTTGCTTGAAAATCGTGTCCAAGAGCTAGATAGAAATAAACCTCCTGTTTCTACAGCGGATTACTTTAAAGGCGAAGACCTTTCCCCAGAAGAAGCTGCTAGATCTGCTATCTGGCGATTAGAAAAAACAATCGCAGAAGACAAGCTCAAGCTTGCCAAGATCAAAATAAAGACGCTTAGAGGGGAACCTGTAGATTGGGGTTTTGACTTCCAACCGGATACACCTTATAGGTCTATAGAGGGTGTTGCCAATTCTATACGCGACCAAGAGGCGAGACTTGAAGCAAGGAAAGAACAAGCCCGCGAAGCTGGAATAGACACAGAAATAACCGGTGTTGCTCCCGCCCCGTCCGCAGAAGCACCCAAGAAGCGTGGACCCAAAGGCCCTCGGCTAACTGAAGAGCAACGTGCAGCTAAAGCCGCAGAGCGTAAGACCACTAACGCCGAGCACATGCGTAACTCTCGGGCGCTACAGGCAGCAGAAAAACAGCTCGATGCTGCGCTGGCTCCTTTAGATGAAGGTGCGTTTGAGAACGAAGCGGCGTTAGAACAAGCTCGTGATGACAAAAAGATAGCTCGCCGAGCGGCTGTAGAGACTATTTTTGCACTGCGTCAAAAGGCTGGACCTAAGAGTCAACGCGAGCAAGCCGACGCACTACTTACAAAAGCTGGCGTTACCGAAGCTGAGCGCACGGCGATCAAGGACGCTATTACCCGTAGAAAGAAGGCGCTGGAGGCAGCTAAAGATCTGGTGCAGGGTGAAGTCACAGTTAGCCGTAGCGGAAAGACAACCACCAAAAACGTTGGTAAGTCTATCGCAGCCTTCTCTAAATTCACTACGGGCTTGCAAGCGCTTAATTACGTAGCCAAGACAGGCAATCCGTTCTTCAAAATTGTAGCTAACCGCATTCGTCCGTTTGTGCAGGGCGTTAACTTTGTGGTGATAGAGAAAGGCGAGCCCCTTCCTGAAGCGCTTAAAAAAGTTGAATCCGACTGGAATAAAGCGCGGGGGTTGTTCGTATCTGAATATAAACCAGATAAAGATGGTGTGCTTCAAGAGGTTCGCACTGTATACGTACGGGGCGCATCTTTTGGTGCTGATCAGGGTGTCAATAACGTCATAGTATTGCACGAACTACTACACGCAGCGACTAACAATAGGATTCGCACTGGAGCTATTGCGGTAGTTAGTGGGGATTTTGATTCTGATTTAGCTAAAACGTTCTTGGCTTTGCGTGATCTGTCTGCTTATGTAGGTAGCGTGTACGGATACGTAAAAGCAGCCGGTAAGGTGCCGGTAGAACTTCGTAGGGTTGTTGAAGCTACTTCTATAGCAGATGAAGATGGTACAACTGTGTACGACATCTTTGAGGACCCCCGAGAGTTTGTAGCTTATGGCATGTCAGACCCGGAGTTCCAAAACTTCTTAATGAGTTTAGATGGGTTTGCCCCTGCCAAAAGCATGTTTGGGCAGTTTGTAGACAGCGTGCGTAATTTCTTTGGGATTCCAGAGCGCGAATCTCGGGCGATGTTGGATTTAGTAGATATTACTGACAAGCTGTTGACCGCTGAACTTACCACTCCTGACGCGGTGCTAAACAAAGACATAGAAAAAGTTCTTGAGCGCCTTAACGGTATATCTCTGGCCGCTAAGACCAACAAAAAGAAGGTTAACGCAACACTAAAAAAGATTGAGCGTTCCAGAGAAGGCACCGAAGCACAGAATACGCTTTGGGGCGGCATATCGTCCCTCGTTAAAGACCGCGATAGCACTCTGCTTACTGACGTGTTGACCGCTAGATGGACTGCATTTAGCTCTAAATCGTTCCGTCAGTTGTTGCCAATGATCCAGACGGATGTGCTAGCTGAGTGGTCAAAGCGTTTGGGTCTGACCAAGCTCTCTGACGCATACAAAATGTTGGTTGATATGAGCGCCATGCGTGTAGCAATGACTGCACGTGCTGCGCCTATTAGTGATGCGCTACTAGAACTACAGGGCAAGGAGCCAGCTCAGTACACGGCGCTCGCCGACGTGATGCACTACTCGACGCTGCAGGCAAAAGACCCAACGAAGGTTACGACGGACAAGGACCTAAACGCGCTGTGGGGTTCATTAGAGCCAAGCACTAAAAAGCTCTATGAACGCGTGCGGAACTACTACGCTAGCAACTACGATCTCTATCACAAAACTCTGATTGATCGGGTGAACAACTCCGGTATATCTGGCTCGGCTAGCGACCCCACGTCGCCCAAGGGCAAGCTAATTGCCAACATCAAGCTGATGTACGAAAAAGGCAAAGAAAACGGGCCGTACTTCCCTCTCATGCGCTATGGGCAGTACTGGCTGCGGATCGGCAAAGGCAAGGCTGGCGAATTTTATATGTTTGAGTCAGAGTCCGACCGCGAAGTGTTCCTGCGTCAGCACATGCGCACACAGACTCGTAGCTACGAACAGTTGGTCACGGATGGAGATATTGATAAAGGTAATGACATTCAAGGCGCTCGCAAAGACATAGCGGGCCTAAGCGACCTCATCAAAAACGTCTTTGCTACGATAGAAGAAGCTGCGGGCAAACCCGTTATGGTTACTGACGACTTCGGCGAATTGAAGGCTCAGTATTCAACTATCGACCCGGAGAAATTGAAAGACGAAATCTATCAGATGTACTTGCATACGCTGCCAGAAAAGAATTTTAGACGGCACTTCATTCACAGGCAGGGCAAGACTGGCTTCTCGGCTGACATATCTCGGAACTTCGCCACGACTAGCACCAACATGATCAATCAGTTGGCGCGGCTACAGTACTCTCCTCGTATCTTAGACACTATCGCGGCGCAGAAAGATGCGCTAGCCAACAACCCTGACAAGCCAAAGTTAAATGAGTTTGTCACTGAGATGCGGATACGCGCAGAGCGCGAAGCTTACCCAGACCCCGACAATACGTTCTTGTCCAAGCTCGCCGACAGCGCCACAAAGATGTCATTCCTCTGGATGATGTCTACGGTTAAGACGGCGATTGCTCAGTTCTCGGCGCTCCCAGTGTTTGCGGCACCTGTACTTGCGTCGCGGCACGGGAAAGTAGCCACCGCCCGAGAGATGGGTCGGTTCCTGAATGTATTTAATCAGATGGGCATGACAGCAACTGCCCCGGATGGCTCGACCTCCTACAGAATGCCGAGTGTGCTGTACTCAAAAGAGGTGCAGAGCGATCCAGAACAGCTTCGTGCTGCACAGTACATGATGGACCGGGGCATCAGCGAGACTACGCTGGCCTACGATCTTGACAATCGACGCAAGAAGCCCACGTATGAGCAGCAGTCTGCCTTCCGTAAGACTGTCGGCGTAGCCACCAATGCAATGACGGGGCTTTTCCATCATTCTGAGCGTCTGATCCGTGAAGTCACATTTATGTCGGCGTTCCGTCTGAACCGGGAGAAGATGCCGAAAGCCACGTTTGAAGAAGTTGCAGCTCGCGCTGAGGATGATACGTATGCAGCGTTAGCTAACTTTTCTGCGATCAACCGGCCCCGTGGTATTGGTGCGCTCGGTGATCGGTCGGTGATTCTTGATGCGCATAAGCCGCTTGGTCGGGCGATCCTCCAGTTCAAGATGTTCCCGGCGTTTGTGACTACTTATTTTGTGCGTAATTTCTATCGTATGGTGTGGCTAAACCCAACCATCACTAAACAAGAGCGGCTTGAAGCAGCCAACCAGTTTTTCGGCACCCTTACTATGTCCTTCGCTATCGCTGGTGTGATGGGCATTCCGGGCTTTTCGTTTGCGCTTGGCATTCTGTCTGGTTTGCGCAATATGATGATGGGCGAGGATGACGAAGATCCGATTGCTAAACGTGATTTGGAGTTCTGGTTCCGTAACGTGTGGCTACCGCAGACATTTGGCAATGTGAAGATCGGCAACCGCACCCTTGATGAACTACTTGATCGTGGTCTAGTTGCAACTGTTACTGGATACGATATTAGTAGCAGTTTGTCGCTCAACAACATGTGGTTTCCTGAGATGAAAGAGCAAGCCACAGCAGAAGCGACGATGAAAGACTATTTCTTCGCCCTCGGAGGCCCAAGCGTATCGCTTGCCGTCAGTCAATTCCCTAAAGCTATTGACTACTTCAGACAGGGCAAAGTAGTTCAGGGCACCGAACAGCTACTTCCCGGTTTGCTCCGTGCACCGCTCACCGCTTATCGGTATTCCCAAGAAGGCGCCACTACTGCGTCTGGGGCAATCATCAAAGACAAAGACGAATTTACCGTTGGGCAGATCATAGGTCAGGGTATGGGATTCGCCACGGAAGGGCTTGTTGCGCAACGCGAGGCAATATTCAAAGCTAACGCACTGATCTTACAAGTTAAGAATGAACGCAAAGCCCTGCTAGCTAGACTTGACCTTGAGACTCGTAAAGAAGATGGCAATGTTGACAAAATCTTGGATGACATTGCGAAGTTCAATATCAAAAACTTTTTTGACCCCATTACGGGCGAGACCATGAATGAGTCTTTGCGCAATCGACTAAAACGCCGTCAGATGACTGAGCGTGGGTTCCCGTTAGACAAGAAGTATTACCCGCAGCTTATGGAGCTTATCAATCCGGGCGTCGTGAAGTTAGAGCGCGAAGCTGAGGCTGTTCGGAAATAAAAAAACCCCGGCAAAGTGTGCCGGGGTAAGGATGGAAGGAGCTAACTTCCTGAAGGAGAGAGAGCACCTAGTGTAGCTTACGCTCTCCACACCCGCAAGCCTTTTATACCTTCCTCTATGGTTACCTGAGTTAGCACTTTGATGCCTAACCTGTTTGCAATCCGATTTATTTCCGCTCTTGCGGCCTTGTGGTCTATGCAGGGTACAAAGAAAGAAAACCCTCTATGGAACTTAGACCAATCAAGCTGATACGTCACTGTTTCTATCTTCATGCCGTATGAAGTTGTCTACCTGAATGAAGTCAAAGTTCTCGGCGTTAAACCGTAACGCACGTACCGCAGGGGACACCATCTTTAACCCTTTGCCCATTCGCTTATTCATGCCTTCTACGAATGCACCAACCTTTTCTAGGTCTTTTAGTGTTTGTTTGTAGTTGATTTGACGCTCTACACAGAAGTCTTTGAAGTCTTTTGCGGCCACGTATAGGTTCTTTGTGTCTGGTTCGTACCGTATTAACAGCTCTCCTCGTGGTTCCAACAACGGTAGCGGCACCATGCTGCTTCGTGCGTCGGCTTCGGCATTCACCACCAATGCGTTGTTGAGGTGTGAGTTAAGGTAGTCGCCAAGTATGGCTATCGGAGTAGTTGAAGGCGGTTTTACATCTTCGCGCATCTCAGCGAGCATTTTTACTAGCCATTCATAGACGCGCTTCATATCGTAATCTATGAGACCCAGATTCTTTGCAATGAGCCCACCTGCTATGTTGCAAGCAGCGGTCGCCGACCAAAAGCGTTCACGACTTGTAAATTGAACCGCCTTATCAATCCTAGCCTGCACTTTGAAAAGTAGGTCTAATCCATCTTCCAAGTTGTTAACTAGCCATTTGAGGTAGGTCTCTCCGGCGTGTCCGTAGTTCTCCATGAGTTGATGGTCAAACATAGCCTTACCAACTGCCACGTCTATAACTTTGTTGGGCTCTATTTTGTACTCAAGCAACCGCATCATCTCGCCATCTGGGCTACTTTTTGCTGCACCAAGTTTTTCGTAGAAGGAAGCATTTGCTGAGGCCAGCGTAATCCCTTGCCATGAAGTATTGTTCACTCGCATCTCATTGCTGTGCGTCTTCATGCGGTTCTTGCCTCGGCCTTGACTGATGCTGTACGCCAGATCAGAGAACTCCATCGGCGAGGTGTTTGTTATTTCGTCGATGGTATTGGCTAGGTTGTTCATCACCCCCAGCATGTGCATCTTGGAGTTAAACGTATCCTTCCAAATCGAAGCTAACTTGACAGGGTGCCCCATGACGCTGTTGCACATGAAAAGTGTGGTGGACTTGCCTGAACCTGAATATGGGTAGATTACGTTAATGATTGCGCCCGACATGCCCGTAAACTTTAGGAGGGGGGAGCCAAACGCGGTAAGTGCTGCAAACGCATGAGGTTCTAAGCCCGGTGCGTTGTACATGTTGAACACTTCTTTCCACTTCTCTAATGTTCCCGCTGCATGAATGTGTTGTGCAACATCTTTCGTAGTGGTTGACGGTGGGCTGTAGAACACACCATCTTTGGTGATCTCTCGGTCGCCAAGGATGAACTTGCTATCTCTTTCTATCCAACCAAACTGTGTACGCATAATCTCTGCCTTCTTTGAAAACTGTAGGTTTTTGACGCTCGATGTGACGTAGTGAAGTATTTGATCCATCTGCTTTGAAGTCGATATGACACCGTGGTGCGCTACAGCTTCCCGTAGCTTTTCTTTCACTACCAATGAAGTCATAGGTACGGAAAACTCCTTGACTCCGTCTCTTGGTAAGTGGAGACGCATGAGCGCAACTTCACCTAATTCTGGATGAGTCATACGCTTGACTACATATAGATCGTGCTCGTACACCAACACTGCTTCATCTTCATCGTCAGATGGCTTTTTGTAGACTCCACCCCTCTTCCCTCGAAAAAACGGAAACGGATACTCAGGTATATCGTATTTCTTTTCTTCACCGCCTTCGACTTTGACGACGATCTCATCGTCGTCGGCTTCGGCGATTTCTACCCCTAGAAGGATTGGTGATTTGATCTTCCCTTTGTGCGGACACTCATCACACCCACCGGGGCGTAGTTTTTCAAATGTATCGCAGGTGTAAGGACCGCCTTTTGACTCGATTTGAGCGAGCTTTTTATCTACTTCTACAGGGTCATAGCCGGGGTACTTATTTGACATACGGTGTGCCGCACCGTCTTTGTCTACGCAGAAAGCCGTAATTGAAAGCGCTGCCCGCCATAATGGTTCTTCTAGCGTGGCTTGGTTTTCAAAGCAATGCAGTAACTGTGCGCACCCGTCGCGGTTCGCCGAGCGGATCATAATTGTCTTGAACCGCTTGACCTTGTTAGACAGCATTGCCTCCATCATGGGACTCATCCCACGCGGAATAAAATCGGGCGTCTCTTCTTTTGGTTCCGGTGCGCCAAGCAGTTCTCGGGCATCGACATAACTTAGCCGGGGCGTCGTATCACTCAGTACTCTTACCTGCAGCGGATTGTTTTTGTCTTTGAAGTTGTATGTGCCGGGGATGCGCAACACACGTGATGCTTCGAAAGCGGACGAATCTACGATGAGCCCGTGCTGTACGCATAGGTCACGCAACCGCTCAGACAACGGTTCCCACTGCTTTCTGTTTAGTACTTCTTCTAGCAGCCAGTACGCATGGACCCCATGCCCTGAGTCCACCAGAATGGGTCGAGGCAAGCCGACCGTCTTGCAGAACTGTTGAAGCGCTCGTAGCCCTAGTTCCTGTGTAAAGTACCCTTTTACACGTCCGCTTTCATCGGGTGCGCCTTTTGTCGGGCCACAGTCAATGTCCATCCACAACGCACGGAAGTACAACGCATTGTCGTGTGTGCGGTTGTTCTGTGGGCCAAACTTAGCGCAACCAAAGTAGGCTTCAACTTTCTTCGCTACGAACTGCTCGGCTATCGCTGAGACTTCTTCTCGCGTATCTACAAAACGCTGATCTGGATACGAACCAATCCCGAACACGCAGTACCGCCCTTCTTGGGGCAGTACGGTATCCAGTAGGTCAAAACTCATGTGTTGCTCTGCTTATTTTTGCTTAGTTATGAAAGCCTTGATGCGCTCTGCTAGTTCTGGCCGGGGGGCCGAAACCCCCCGGAACCAGTTGTATACGGCCATGCGACTAACACCGAACATCTCTGCTACTTCAGCGACGCTCACGTTGGACCGTATACACAAGCGACCAAGGGCTACCCCCAAAGACTTAGCACTAGCACTTCTGTTTGCTTCTACTAAGCTCTGGCTGTACCCATAGCTCATGGTTACTCCTCGTCAGTCCACGCCTTTAACACCGAATCAATGTCTTTCTTCTCGGCGGGAGGCGCTTCTGCCTTCTTAGATTCCCGTTTAATAGGCTCAGGTGCAGCCTCCTCTTTAGGTGCCTCTAACTTCGGGGCACGGCCAGACGCATCAGCCTGATACGGGGTCATAACAACCATCTTCTGAACTTCTACGCTCTTACCAACAGTAGTAAGCGACGCATACTCAGCCTTGTTGATGTAGCGCACAGGGGTGAAGAGCACCGACTGATTGTCGTTGTCTTCGTTGAAGCTGATCTGTGTCACCACGTAGTCCAAGCTCTTGCCGTTATTGGCTAGGTACTTGGTGTAGTTCTCAAACGTATGCGTATTACTACCAACGCTATCGCCAAACAGAGACTTAGATGCTAAGTTCATCTGATAGACGCGTCCTTCCAGTGCAGTGCCGAAATCCTCCTCCAACATAACAGCTAGTCGGCGAGAGTAGCGGCAAGCTTTGGACTGCCCTTGACCAGAGCCTTTGATGTTCTGAGAGCAGTTGTCACAACGCTCCGCTTGTGGATTGGCTGAGCCGGGATCAGGTGCACGACCGTCATTAGAAAAGCAATCCGGTGCAGTGGGTTCAGCATCGGGAGACCACGACTTCATGTAGAAAATGCGACCCACATGAGGTGAAGCGTTCACCACGATAGCGTTAAGAGGGCCTTTTGCCTTGCCCATCTCTTCGCCGCCGACTACTTTGCGGAAGATGCCGTTCTTAGGAACGATGCGAGCAACCCCCGTACGCCCTGCAAGCTGCTTAGTCAGTGCGCTAACACCGGCAGTTTGAAGAAAGTCGGGGAGATTTTGGTCGATTACAGAAACGTCGTTCATCTCTAATGTCCTCATTTAGAACGTCTAACCACCACGGTGTACTCGTTTTCGACATTCAACCCGACTGGCTGAATGTCTGGATTCTCTGAGAGGAACTCCTTCATATGACTCTGGTGAAGGCGCTTCTCTAGTAAGGCAAACGCATCATGCTCACGAATGAACTGATACATAGAATCCCAATCGTTCGTCCAGTACCGTGATTTAACGGAACGAATGATCGTGCCAAAGGGTGTGCGGATGCTGTCGGCACCCAACTTCTTGCAAGCGTCAAGCATGTTCTCTTCGATGAGCGTAGCTTGTTCGTCGAGCAACTTGTCTTTGAGTTCGTACTCTTGTTTTAGCTGAGTGCGAGCGTCTCTAATCTTCAAGTACGCTTCGGTCAGCTTGTCTAGGGGGAGAGTGGCCTCTCCCGCCTGAACTTCGTTCAGGTCGTCCATGTTAGCTCCTTCAGGGTGAACTGCTATTATACCGAATTACTTTACATTGTCAAGAGTTCTTCTTCCTCAAACTCTTCTCTATACAACTCAATTATTTTGTTGTGGTTGTTGATGTTGGACTGCAACATGGAGTAGAGCTTGCCTTCGATCTGGCTACCCTTCACGTGTACCACAGTCATGTTGTTTTTTTGACCCGGTCGGTCAATTCGAGCGTTGGCTTGTAGGTATGTCTCTACGCTAGTAACGGGTGCGTACCATATAACAGTGTTAGCTGCGGTCAGCGTTAGTCCGTGGGATGCCGCTTGTGGTTGAATGATCAGAACTTTGGTCGCATCGTTGGTTTGGAAGCGCTGTACTATGTCACTCCGTTTGTTGACACTGACGGCGCCGTTGATCACTTCGCAAGATATGCGGTTCTTCTCTAGGTGTCTACGCAGTAGATCTATTGAGTGCGTAAACGGCACAAACACAAGCACTTTGTGACTTGCCTCCTCGATAGCCTCCTGCACCACATTCAGTCGGTTGCTTACATCAAAGTCAACTACCTCTCCGCTGTCGGTATAGACCGATCCACACGATATCTGCAGTAGTTTGTTTATTTGTGCTGCTGCGTTAACCGCAGACACCTCTTCGCCAGCGGCTTCAATCAACTTCTGTGACTTTAGCTTTTTGTAAAACGCAGTTTGTTGTGGAGTAAGCGGTGCATCTCTAAACATATGCGTGATGGGGGGCAGGTCCAGACACTGT
>JAAOEI010001059.1_pt1 | contig 10245 bp, 13 predicted proteins | sample 7059261 | NCBI WGS metagenome assembly JAAOEI01 (sample SAMN14008812, study PRJNA610033) | viral metagenome | isolation source: viral particles filtered from seawater | place: China: Hangzhou Bay, Yangshan Deep Water Harbour | collected 2017-10-31
GCGTTCTCCGGCACCGGCAAGCGGGCGCACTACTTCCCGCGCGCCGGTTCTATGAGTCTGTGCGGGAAGGTCGGTTTCTACTACGGCTCTCGGTCCGACACCAACCATACAAGCCCGGACAACTGCGCCGAGTGCAAGAAACGGCGATTGAAGAATCTACCGGCAGAGAAGCCGCCCGAAGGTGAGTAATGGAACTGCCGGAGATCATCGAGCGACCGCTACCGCCGAGCCGCGAGCGACCGGCGCGGTTCTATAGTCTTTACCCGTCCGGCGGGTACTTGGCTCACTACGTCGTCGAGTTGCGGGAGTGGTTCCGTAGTGACGACGCCAACGAGCCGCCCGCGCTCAGTCTGTACGCGGTGCAAGGCGACCGGCTCGACGGCTTTCTATTGCTCCGGCTCAACCCGTTGCCGCTCGCTTTCCCGCTGTACGACGACACGGAAGCCGACGAAGGCCGCGTGTTCCGCTGTACGCTGTTCCCGGCCGCGTGCGATTGCAAGGGTTGGCGTACCTTCCGGCGGTGTTCACACTTGGACATCTTCCGCGATGCGGTTACGCAACATCCGGCTCAAAACTCTGAGCCGGATAACTGCACTACCGACGAAATCGACCGCGAGCTAGAATCGTGGGTACTCGGAGAGGTAACCCCATGACCGAAGACGCCGACGAAGTAAGCCAACCGCCCGACGCGGTGCCGGGCGACGGTATGCTCTGCGTGGTGCCGGACAAGACCGCGGCGCGGGCCGAATGCGGTGCCAAGACGCGGAGCGGTACGCCGTGTAAAAGTCGCCCGCTCGTCGGTCGCAACCGGTGTAAGCTCCACGGCGGCGCAAGCCCGCGGGGCGCGGCAAGCCCGCACTTCAAGCACGGTCTATACACGAAGGTGTTACCCGCGAACTTGAAGGCCAACTTCGACAAGTTGGTTAACGACCCGCAACTTCTCGAAGGGCGGGCCGAAGTTGCGCTTATGCAACTGAGGCTTACGCAACTGTCGGGCCGCGTACAATGCAACGAGAGCGGTTCGGCGTGGCGGGAGTTGCAAGCGATCTTCGCGAGCTTCCGGGTAGCGAACGACGCGGGCGACCAAACCGCCATGCTCGCCGATCTCAACCGGATGAATGAGCTTGTCAACGGCGAAGTCAACGACGAAGCGGCGTGGGCGGAATTGTGTGAGTTCGTGGACAAGGCGACGCGGGTCGCGGAACGGGAGTGGAAGCGCGTACTCGCAAACCGGCAAGTCGCGACAGTGGAGCAAGTGCAAGCCATTGTGAAAAGCCTATCCGGTGCGGTGTTGCTTTATGTTACCGACCCAACGACGCGGCAAAAGATCGCGGAACACGTCAACCGACTTCGTATTATCGAGCCTATCGTTCCCGACGGCGGGCGCGCTACCGCTGGTGATGTCTGACGCATTCGACACGTTCGCGGCCGACGTGAACCCGAAGCCGGAAGCGACCGGAGAGGACACGCTCGCGGCCGAACGATCACTTCGCGAGTACGCGCGGCAAGCGTGGTCGATCATCCGGCCGGGCGACCCGTTCGTTGACGGGTGGGTTTTCGGTTGCTTGTGCGAACACCTACAAGCCGCCTACGAAGGGCAGATTAAGAAACTCGGTATCGCCGTACCGCCGCGGCACGGCAAGAGCTTAGACGTGAACGTGTTCGCGCCTACTTGGTCGTGGACGCGCGACCCGTCGCTTCGGTTCATCTTCACGAGCTATAGCGCGAAGCTCGCCGAGCGCGATAGTATCGCGTGCCGTGATCTCATCAATTCGCCGTGGTACAAAATGCGGTGGGGTAACCGCTTCTCGTTCAAGGACGATCAGAACCGCCAAGACCAGTTCTCCAACGACCGCGGCGGCTTCCGCATCGCAACCACACCGGGCGGTATGGCGACCGGCGAAGGCGCGGATATCATAACCGCCGATGACATCACGAGTGTCGAAGACTCGTTCTCACCCGCGGCAATGGAACGAGCTTGGCGCTACTGGACGCAAACCATGAGCTTGCGGTTCCAGAACGCCGAGACGACGCGCCGTATCGTCTCGATGCAGCGCACCCGCAAAACCGACTTGCTCGGTCGGCTCATCGCAGAACAGTTCGGTTACGAAGTTCTCACACTCCCCTTCGAGGGCGAACCGCACCGCATCTACTTTCTACCGGCTCAGAAATCTGAGCTAGGTTTACCGCCCGACCCGGCCGGAGTTGGACCGCCTAAGCACGCGATCATTCCGACCACGTTACAAGTCAAGCGTGCCGACCTACGCGACAAGCGCGCCGCGGGCGAAGTGTTGTGGCCGGAGCGGTTCACCAACCCGGCGACCGTCAAGGACTTGAAGAAGAGCGTTCAAGCGGGCGCGGGCGGTCAACTACAACAACGACCGGAGAACGACGCGGGCGCGGTCTTTAAGGCGATGAAGTTCCGGCTCTTCTACCCGACGTGGACCGACAAAGGCTTAGGCTTCTTACTCGGCTCGGACAAGAACGCACGGCTCGTCATGGCGCGGGAATGTATGTGGTATCAGACGTGCGATACCGCCATGAAAGCCGAGCAAGCCAACGACGAGACGGCAATCGTTACCGCCGCGAAATCGAACCGCGGCGACCTTCTGTTCTTCGACGTGGCGGCGCTCCGGCTCTTGGTGCCGGAGCAATGGCCCGCGATGAAGCACTTCCGAGCCGGTAAACCGGAGTGGGACGAAGAGCAACGCGAGTGGAAGATTCCCGGTGTACTCCGACCGTGGCCTTCGCCTCTGTCGTTCCAAGCGGTCGAAGACAAGAACACCGGCACCGGCCTTCTTCAAATGGCGCGCGACGAAGGCTACCCGCTCAAGCCGCTCGAAGCGGATAGTAACAAGGTGATGCGCGCCGCGACACTCGCCACACTGTACGAGAATGGCGCGGTGTACCACAACGCCGAAGGTGCGTGGCGTGGTAAGTTTGAAGACCAGTTAACCAACTTCCCGGCGGGCGGGCATGACGACATGGTAGACGCGGCAGCATACGCCGCGATCTTGTTCGTTCACGATAACTTGCTCGCCTCTTACGCGGGCGACATGGTGTACAACGACCGGGTTCACGAAGAGGTCGCGCTCGTGTCCGCGGCGTATGATGAACTCATGTCTAAGGAAACGGAAGCGCGGTGGATACCGGCGCACCTTCGACCGCCGACACCGGAAGCGCCGGAAGACATCGACGGCATTCTCGCCGCGCTGCAAGGCACGCCGCGGAGCGCTCCGGCCGCGGTCGATCACGCCGGACAAGTGCGGCCGGAATACCTTCACGATGAGGATTAGAACCGTGGTCGATACCGAGCGGGTTGATTCCGACGGCTTGTGTTCCGCCATGCCGAGTACATTCGCCGACGCGGTGCGGGTGTGTCGCGACGAGATCACGACGCCGAACGACCGGGAAAACGTCGCACACATACTCAACCGAATTTGCTATTTGGGCAACGGGGCGAGCCGGGTATACTGTCTGCTCGCGCTCGTTAAGGAACCCGAAGGCTTGTCGTGGGTCGCGCTACTCATGGTGGCGGAAGACGGCGACGTAAACAACGATCTCGTGCCGCTCGCGGCGTGGTCGGTCGAACACCAATTACACGCTTGCACGTTCCGCACCGAGTTCACGGCACTTGAGCCGAACGCCGTCGAAACGACCGACGCCGACGGGTACACCTTCCGCGGGCCGAACACGCCGGTAGCTCAGAGTTCTGAGCCGGACCGGGGCAAGGAAGCCGACTCGTTCAAACTCTTACCGCCGAGAGGAAACGCATGAACCGGTTACGCTCTTTGAAGTCGTGGTTTCGCAACACGGTAAAGCCGTGGCTCGTCGGCTTCTGGGTCGCCTTCGTCGATGCGACACCGGCCTTGCTCGGCGCGGTAACCGCGGTTACCGGGTACATGCGGGTTGCGGGCACGCACGGCCCGTCTTACCAAGCGTTCGCCCACATGCTCGTTGCGTGTCTGTTCACGCTCGGCGTGTGCCGCGAGTGGTCGATAAACAGCAAGCTCTACACCGGCCTAGCCGTGTGGCTCGTCGTCGTCGAAGTGCTGTCGTTCCTCAAACTCGCGTAACAGCGGGCGCGCCTTCCTAATCTGACCACGGTTCACAAGGGTTCAACCATGCTGGCGGCTACCATCGAAAAGAATGATCGCGGCGACGTGATCGCGTACCACAACCCGACGACGGGTTACAAGTGGCGTATCATCACCTTCGATCATCCGAGCCGGACCGAGCCGGGCAAGATCGAGTTTCGGTCAATGAAGGTAATCGAGCATCCGGGCGTGTACGTCGTCGGCTCGATGCAACTTCACGAAACCGAGATCGACGCTTACCTTGCCGATCACCAAATCAAGACCTTCTCGCCGTGGGGCGGGGAGGAAGACCGCGCGCCGGGTAAGTTCGCCCGCAACGCACGCGGCGAAGATCAAGAGCTTCTCGTCGAACTGTCCGGCCGCATCTGTTACATGAGTTACGAACGACCGCGGCCGGGCGGTGTCGGCGCGTTCATTGACCGGCTCAAGAGCGAAGGGCACGGTTCCGTTTTGGAACACCCGCACTACTCGTTCATCGTTACGGGCGTTTCGCGCAACATGACGCTTGAGGCGAACCGGCACCGGCCTTTCTCAATCTCGCAACTGAGCGGCCGGTTCGTCGATGCGTCCGAAGTCGGCTTCGTGATCGACGCGGATTACATCGGCGACGACGCGCTAACGCTGGCGTGGGCGCGAACGTGTCTCACGGCTTACGACGAGTACGAAGCCGCCTACGAGCGCAACTACCAACGGCAGTTACGCAAGTGGTCCGACAAACTCGGCGCGAACCTACCCAACACGGCGACGCCGGACAAGGCGACCGAGCGTAAGCTCATCAAGAAAGCCCGCGAGCGCGCCCGCGATATCTTGCCGGGTTGCCTTGAAACCCGCGTACTCTACACCGTGAACGCGCGGGCGGTGCGGTTCATCTTCGAGAAGCGGCTTCACGCTGACGCGGCCTTTGAAATCCGCCGATGCTTCGGGTTGCTGTTCGACAAGCTCGCGGCCCGCGACCCGCTCATCTTCTCCGACTACACGAAGGAACCGCTCGAAGACGGCACCTTCACGGTATCGACCGCATTCGGTAAAATCTAAGAACCGTGGTCAGATGTGAACGTAATCGCCCACACCCTTACACCAGAGTTCCCACCATGCCGACAGAGACCGACCGCGTTAACGAGCGTTACGGATACGCTCACCTTCTGGCCGCGCTCACGAGCGCGCCGCTTCTGTTGTCGTTCGACGACGCACGCAAAGCGATCTCAAACGGCACGGCTATTGCAATGCTCGAATCGTCCGCGGAAGGCGAGAAGATTCTCACCCGCGAGACCGAAGCCGAGCTTACCCGACTCCGCGCCGCGCAACCATTCAACGGCATCATCCCGACCGACCCGGAAGGGAAAGACCGGTTGATTAAGGCTCTGGCCGAACGGGTCAACGTACAAGCCGCGATCATGTCACGAGCCGCGGAGAAGGCCGCAACTCCGCTCGCCGAACCAGGCACGACAGAAGCCTTGATGTTCGGCGCTCACCCGGAGTTCAACAACCGCATGAGCGCGACCGCGCCGACCGCGAAGGCCGGTGAGTATCTCGGCGAACTTCTCGGTAAGCCGATGCGCGCGGTCGAAACATTGGGTAAGCTCGGTGAGATGAACTTCCTTCCCCTCTCGGCAATGAAGCCGTTCGCCCGGTTGACCGAAGCCAGCACGGAAGGCCGGAGCGAACCGGCGACCGAAGAGAACACCCGCCGCGTTACCGTTCCGGCTCAGAACTCTGAGCCGACGAGCCGCAAGGCTTCCGAGCCGGACGGGTTGCCGCGGTTCTTCGTCTGTACCGTGTGCCTCAATGGGTTCATGTGCGAGACCGGCGAATCGGTCTCGTGTCAGTGCGGCGCGGCGCGAGTTTCGCATAGCGGCTTGTTACCCGGTGTGCCTTGCCTCTCCGGTCCGGTCGAAGAGGTTACCGCGCTCGTGCGGTGTGGTAAGCTCACGGCTTCGCTACCCAATCAGCCGACCGACGAACACCCTTGCTTCGCGCTCTTCGCGCTGCACAACCGCCCGGCTCGGAACGTGCAACAGCGAAGCGCGGTCGCGATCTCGCAAGCCGCGGGTGAAGGTATTCGCGCCGGAACTCAAGCCGCCTTCGGGTACATCGGCAAAGCGGCCGAAGCCGGGGCGCGGGTGTTGTTTCACTCCCACTATCACGCGCGAGCTTGCGGGGTTGACCGCGCCCCGAACGGCGACTTCCTTCGGCGCGAGACCACGGGCGACGCTCGGTTCTGCGCTCAAGTGATCGTGCGCGACCAGAAGAACGAAGCCGACGGTTCGCTTCTGTTCTACCCGGTTCACGGGTGCGCGCGGTGTGGCAAAGACCATGCCGCGCCGGTCGCGTTCTGGAAACTGACGCATCCGGTGTGGATGCCGACGATGAGCGTTCAAGGCGGGTGTACGGCTTCCGTTCTGGTCGCGACTCACTTCGGCTATTGCCCGGAGAACGGCGAGCCGATTATGATGGTGTCTGACGCTGGCACCGATACCGACGGCTTCGCACTGGCCGAAGCCGCGGCGAACGACTTCACAAAACCCGCCGCGGGCGGGAAGGTTGAGACCATGCGCGACATCAACGGCACCGACCCGATACCCGCCGCTCGGTCGGCACCTCTGGCCGCGGTCGGCAACACGTCGCACCCGCCGACCTACGAAGAGGGTTGGCTCGCGGCCGACACCGGCAAGACCAGCACGAGCAACCCTTACCCCTCTGGCTCGCAAGACGCGGGCGAGTGGAACCGCGGATTCCGAGATCGGAGCGCAACGTAATCATGAGCCGACCGCCACAAGTTACCCCGGAGTATTGGGCGCGACCGCCGCGCTTCCCGGCTTGGATACGCCGAACGTGGTTCAAGCTCGTCGGCTTCGTGGCCGGGCGACACGCCGCGGCGCGAGTGTACGCCGAAGGTCGGCTCACGCTGGCCGAAGCCGAGCGGCTCGTTGCGGAAGCGAAGAAGTCGCAAGAGCGGGCCGAAGTGCAAAACTCTTCGTTGCTCGAAACCGTCAAGGTGCGCGACCGCGAGATTCTCCTCTTGCAAGGGGAGAAGGCCGCGCTCGTGTCACAACTTGAGTTGCGGGTTCTCGAAGTCGAAGAGTTGAACCTCTGGCTTGAACGAGTTCGCGCCCGTCTCAATGCCGACATCGCGAGCGAAGTTGCGCGCGAACACGGCACCGGGCGACCGAAGCCGACGCCGAACACGCAAGCGGTTTGACGGCTCAGAACTCTGAGCCGAAATCCGCACTTGTAAACCCCGCGAAGCGTGTGATAATAGCTATCACACGCTTCTTATCATTCCGGCGCGGGAGTTGCTTCAATGGGGTTGCTCACAGATACCAACTTGAAGAAGGTTACCGATAAGCTCGCGCGTATCTACGCCGAGTTCGCACTCTTCGTTACCCCGTCGGTCGATCTCACGGTTACTACGGGAACGCTGTTGCAAGCGGTCGCGAACCAACTGCTCGCGGTAACCGTGGTGGACAGCGACGATTACAACGTTGAAGCCGATCTCAACGCCGCGTTCTATACCGTCGCGTCGCAACTGAACGCCGCGGAAATGATGTCAACGATGTTCGCAACCTCACTCTCGGCACTGCAAACGCACTACGCCGGACAGAGTGACGAAGACGGTTTCGCCGAGTATCTCACCGAGACCAACAACCCAACCGGCGCGCTCAACGAGTATAACGTTCTCGTTGACGCATGGTTTCAAGACTTCTGGACATACGTTAACGCGACCGCGCTCGATGCGGAATCGGTCATGACCAAGCCGATTCATCCCAACTGGCGCGGCACGACGTACACCGACTCTGACGCGATGGGTTCGCGAGCGGTCGGCGGGGCGTACACCGACGGGTATACGGTCGATGCCGCGTATGGTGCGTGCAAGCCGACGGTTGAGGTTACCGCCGATTTCACGGGCGGAAGTGCCGCGCCGGTTATCACTGTGACCGGTCTCGATGGTGAAGGTAACTCGGTGGTGTGGGCGGTTACCGAGACGGGCGGTAACAACCCGACGAGCGCGGTCTCAACGACGATCACACCCGCGGTTGTCGCGCCCGGCACTCGCATTACCGCCGCGGTCGCGTCAACGACGGGAATCGTGGCCGGTTCGGTTCTCACGGTAAGTGCCGGTCTCGTCGATGAAGAGGTGATTCTCGTCGAAAGCATTGCGGCCGGTCCGACCATTACCGCGGTGTTCCTCAAGGCTCACGGCGCGGGCGCGGCTCTGACCGGTAAACACACCTTCCTTACGACACCGGGCACGGCGACGAGCCGCATTCGCGACGTTACCGCAATCAGCATCACCGGAGATCACGCGACCGGAACCGTGCGGGTTACGGGGTTGCCAGAACGTTCACCGATCTAGGGGGCGCATGATGCGTTGTAACGGTTGCGGTGTTCAGCATTCCGGCCGGGTGTGCTACGTCTGCGAATCGGCTCGGAGCGGCGAGTTCGACGACGAGCCGACCGGCGAACCGGAGTACACCGCGGGCGGTGCGCCGAAGTGGTTCGTCGCGTTATTTTTCTTCCTACTCGGCGCGCTAGTTGCGTTCGCAATGTACCCGGCGAGATGAGGGCAAGCCGTGAAGATGCTACACGCGACACCGATCAAGAACCTACGCAACATCAAACGGCGGGGTATCAAGGCGAGCCGCTCGAAGGGTGCGGTCGCTACGGTGTGGCTCGTGTCGCCGGGTATGCTCGCGGCGGCTCTGGCTCACGCTCAGAAGCGGCACCGCGTCGCACCGGAAGCCGTGGCAGTTCTCGAAGTGGACATTCCGCGTTCGTGGCTTCGCAAGGGTAGACGCAAGGGGTTACACCATACGGGCGGTCGCGACATACCCGCGGCTCGCATCACTGCCGTTACCGCTCTCGTGAAGGCGAGCCGATGAAGCCGCGCAAGTTCGACACGGTTGAAGCCGCGGTTCGGTGGGCGACCTATGGCGGTGTCGCACTGTTCACCGGCAACGCCGCGTATGAGGGCGCCGCGTTGTACGCTAGTCCGGCTCAGAACTCTGAGGCGGTCGGTTGGGCGCGATGGTGGGCGGGTAAGGCCGGTGTGTCACTCGCCGAGATCAAGGAACGCGGCAAGCACAACGAGCGGTGCGAACTGGATTGGAAGCAAACCGCTTTCCTTGCGGCGCAATGTCTCGAAGGTCCGTGTTCCGTGGGTTCGCTTCCGACCACGGTTGTTTTCTTCACCGGCACGCGCAAGGGTACATCGCACGAACAGATTGACGGCTTGCGGGAGTGGCTCTTCAACCGGGACATTCTGAGCGGGCATCACGGGTGTTGCATCGGTGCCGACGAAGACTTTCACAACATTGTGAGAGGGTTACGGGTTGCGGGCGAGCCGGTGCCGTGGCTCGTCGGTTGGCCCGCGGAAGTTCCGCCCGATCTCACTTGCGCGGGCCGCATCGAGTGCGACGATTTGAAGCTCACGCAATCGCCGTTAGCGCGTAACAAGAATATGGCGGCTTACGCTCGTTACCACAAAGAGAACAACGCGCGTAACTGTCTGACCGAGTGCGTCGCGTGTCCTCTGGAAGACGAGCCGCCCGACACCGGCCGGGGCGGAACGTGGCACGCGATACGGGCGTTTAAGGCCGCGGGCATCCCGGTAACGATCATCAACCGGGACGGGAGTATCCGCAATGAGTGACAAGACAGAGCCGAAGTTCTGGAAGTGCGAAGCGTGCGGTTCCATCGTGACCGGTCTCGATTGGGGCGCGGCTCTCAAGGGCAAGACGTACCACACGACACCGAGCGGCAAGGGCGAGTGTCGGGCGGTCAACCTTACTCAACTGCCGAGCCTTCCCTCTGGCAAGGTCGCGGTCGTGGCGAAGAGTGACGACGACACCGGCGAACACACGCCGTTAACACCGACCGACGGCAGCGCGAAGAAGTAACTCGGCTCAGAGTTCTGAGTTCGGACACCGGCGCACGGGAGAGTATCACAGTGGAATCGTTGATAGCTCGGAAGGCGAAAGAGGCTCGCGAGAAAACCGCGATGCAAGCCCGCGCGCTCGGTGGTGCCGGTGGCGACGGTGGCGGTAACCCGCTCGGTCTCGGCGGTGGCGGTGGCGGGTTCAATCTCGCGCAGAAGCGTAACGACATGGGGATTCATGCCGAGCAATATCGGCATAACTCCGGTTGGGTT
>JAAOEI010001060.1_pt1 | contig 10243 bp, 11 predicted proteins | sample 7059261 | NCBI WGS metagenome assembly JAAOEI01 (sample SAMN14008812, study PRJNA610033) | viral metagenome | isolation source: viral particles filtered from seawater | place: China: Hangzhou Bay, Yangshan Deep Water Harbour | collected 2017-10-31
TACCCACAACTACAACCGTAACTAACGTCACGACTGTAACCGCACATACACCCAACAAAAATGATGTAATATCCATAACTTTTCTCCTTATTCCCAAAGAACTATAACACTCTTACTTACTTAATTTCACAGGCACCACCGGCACAAGCCAATTCGCCTGACAAATCCGTATTGTCTTCCAACTCAACAACATTACTCAAATCAACATCGTGTAATGTTTCCATCAACTTATTATACTTTTCTTCATCAATATCTTCAAAAGGTGCCTGTATGTATGTTCCACCATCATACGGCAATACTGAAAGACCATTGAAGTGTTCTTTGTTTTCCCACATCCAATTACCAACCGCATCCCATTCATGTTCGCGGATAGAAACTGTTGCAGATATGTTGTGAGTGTTCATGCCGGTTCTGTGACCGGGTTTAATCCAATTCTGATTGAACCACTTTACTCTTTCCAACAACTGCAAAGGACTTTCACTACGAAGTATTGAACCCTCTGGTGACTTTTGTGGAACACCAATCACAGCAGTATCGTGTGGGCGGAAGTATTCATCTTCTACCAATTCAGGATGGTTGATTGAAAGATAAGTATAAATTGCTTCATTCTTACCAACACGAACACGGCGTAAATAGAAATCATTGTGCCATGCATGAATGCCGGATGAACAACCTAATGTCAATGATGATGTTCCAGCAGGTTTAATCGTTGTTGTTCTTGCAGATTTATTGATACCAATAATCTCAGCAATCCTTTCGTTTTCTTCTCTTGATGCCTTAGCAGCAGCTTTCAAATCTAATTTCTGAACTTTACCAGAACCTATGCCTGTCATACCAACACCAAGAAGTGCATCCTTTTCAGTTGTTCTTTGCCAAATTGGGCGAAGATAATGAAAGTCTGTGTAACCGGCTTGTAATGTTCCAATGAAAGTGGCAGCACGAACTCTGGCTTCCAAATCTTCTTGGCTTTCAACATCGGAAACATTTACCTCACACAAGTTACAGAATTGGAATGGGCGAAGTGCAATCTCACAACAAGGATTTGTTCCCCAATCTTTATCGTTGGAAAGATAAATACCCGGCTCACCTGCATTTGATAACTCTATTTTCTTCCAAAGTGATTTGAAAAATTCTTCTGTTACCTTACTACGAAGAAGAACTGCCGAATTATTAGCTCTGCCTCTTTGTGGATTGAGTTCCCACCAATTTCCAAACTTACATGAAATCATATCATCATCGTCAGCAGAGAAAAGAGAAATAAGAGCAGCACGGCGAATACCACCGGCAAGAACTGCATCTGCAATATGACAAACAATATCGTGGACTTCAATAGGTGATAATTGTTCACCGTCTGTTTTAAGGTCAAGAATTGCCCTAATCTTTTCAATACAAATGCGTAGTGGCTCTGGACCTGGTGCCTTACCACCACTTGTGATAAGTCTTGCACCTTTGTGACGAATATCCGAATAATCAAAACGAATAGATGAACCACCTGTGAAATAAGACTTCATAACGGCTTTAATGGCATCTGCCCAACCTTCTATTGAATCACCAATAAGAAATCTTCTTTCTTTTGATTTAGGTCTGTGGATTGGTGGCAAACTTTCTACATGATGTTTCTGAACGGAATAACCTACACCGGTTCCACCGAGAAGAAGAAACATCACTTCACCGAAAGCACGCCAGTCATCTATTGGCAAATAAGCACAGTTGTAAATTCTGTTTGGAGAAATCTCAATTGGTTTACCACCAAACTGCAAAGAACGCATTGACGGTAAAACTTTTTTATCATATACCATTTTATAGACATTTTCAATTTCATCTTTCAGTTGTGGGTATTTTCTTTGGTGCATTTCTTTATTTCTCGTCACCAATTCTTCCCAAGTTTCCCTACGATTTTTTTCGGGAATGAAACGAGCATACTTCATGTAAACTGTGATCTCAGACAAGATGCGATTGCTAATGTCCATTTATTTCTCCATTGATTTTTTATTGAAAACTTGATTTTGCTACTATAAAACAAAACCATACACAGATAAGTATATGGTTTTGGATAAAAAAATTGGGTTTTGTTAAATTATTTTTTAACCCAGTTTTCCCCATCCCACCATTCAAAATTTGGCAATTCTGATTTGTATTGGAATTGTTCATACCACTCCGAAACATATAGATATGGATAAGAATGTCCTACCAACTTATCTATAAAGTAATAATGAACTCTTGGGGTAACACCAGATTCATCCAGCCTACCACCAAGCAAAACAGGAACATAAGGTATATTATCATACCAATTGAGTATAGAAAATACAACATCATTGAAATAATAAATTTCATGTTTAACCGATAATGCACTTTCCACTTCATCAATAATTACAGACGGATATAGATGTTTAACATTTTCTAAAATCTGTTTGTAATCACCTTCTTTTGAAATCTTTACCTTCTTTACTTTTCTTCTTCTGTTACCAGAAATTGGAGCAAGTTTAACACGAGCGGATCTACATTGATACCACTCACTGTTTTTTGTTGGCAACCAACCATTCTCAAAAAGATATTGATTGGTTTCGCCGTTTGGAACACAAAACACTTCACATAAATCAGCAGCAGTTTCTAAATCATACTTACCGTTTACATGGCTAAACCGTGTTCTCATTTCAAACCTCGTTTGTTGATAATCATGTTATCGAAACAACAAAACAAGATACGAAACGAAGTTCAGCTATAAGTATTAGAATCCTTCCAATTCTTTGAATTTTTGTGAAAGAGCTTTCTTAACATTTACATCACCTTTCATTGATGTCTGAACACTTTGTCCCATGTCAGAACTTGGTTCATATATCTCAATGTGACCAGTCATTGTATTTATTTTACTTGGGAATGTCATACCATCAGGACCGAAACGGTTTTTAATAATATGCCATCTGCCAGTTCCACCAACCTTATCATTTAGTTTTCTTGATAGTGACATGATAAAATCTGCAATCATAATTTTATTATATGATTCTGAAACTTTACCACCTTCAATCACATCATCTTCAAGAGCAGAACGATTTGCCTGTGATGCAGTCCAAATAGGTATTCCATAAGTTCCACCGATACCACGCAAGTCTTCATAAATATCATTTAGTTCCAATCTCTTGTCACCGGCTTTCGATGGTCTTATCAAGTCTGCATAATCAACGATAACCAAATCAGGTGCCTTACCTTGACTGATACACTTTTCGATGTGTGATGTAATTGTTGTGATACTTGCAGTTTTAGTTGGATAATACTTTACAATCAAGTCACCTTTAATTGTTTCCATAGCATCACGGATTTTTTCTTGTGCATGTTCTTCATTCAAATTTTGAAAAGCAATCTTTGTAAAGAAAGCATCAAATCTTCTTGCAACATAAAACTGATTGAGTTCAAGTGTATAATAAACAACTCTCTTACCGGCTTTAACTGCTTGAGCGGCGATACTAACCAATCCCCAAGACTTACCGCCACCGGCAGGAGCAATAACAACACCCAACTCACCAGCAGCCAGTCCACCATTTGTTATGTCATCAATAACATTCCATCCCGTAGATACACAAGTTCTTGCACCTTCTTCATAACGGGCTGCAATATCCAAAAGATATTCGTGTCCAATATCCTTGTCAGTTCCGGCTTTAAGTGCATTATCAACTTTCTTTTTGATAAGGTCATACTTACCACTCTTGAGCAAATCAACAGACTCAATAATTGCAACCTTCATCTTTTGATTTTTACAAAATTCAAGTGTAGTTAGTTTGACATATTCGGCATCCGAACTATCTTTATACTTTGCACTTTCTTTCAGAGCATCTGCAATAGTGCTCTTCAAAACTTTATCTTCAACGGCAATCAATTCAGACTTGAAAACTTCAGCAGTTGGTGCAGTTTTATACTTCTCATAATAAGACATTATCTTTTCAACAACCCAACTATTTGCTTGAGACTCAAAATAATTTGGTTCAATAATATCGGAAACTTGTTGTAAAAATGCTCTATCGTTTAATAATGAAGTGACTACTTTTGTCTGAAAGGTATGACCATACTGGGATAAATTATCCTGCATATTTGTTCCTAATGGAATTTATTGTTGTAAAATTCTTCTGAACCCAAACATCCCAATTCAACATAACATTTTGCATCTTATCTTCTACAAATAGTTTATCAAGTTCAACCTTATTTAGTGCATCAATTTCACCATCAACAAGATTTCTTATTGTTGATTTAGTGCTCTGTGAAATATCAACATCACTTAACTGCATAATTCTATGATTGGTTTGCAATACATTTAGGTTGTTCTTTAATTCTTGAATTGCTTTGGATTTATTATCATGTAATTTACAAATTTCTACGAACATTTCCAAATCTATTTTTCTTTTTTCTGATAATTCTGGAAAGAATTTTAATATAGTCTTGTCACCGAGACCACGAATGCCAACTACATTATCACTTTTATCGCCAAGTAACGATTTGTATATGATATAGTTCTCACACCATATACCAGTTTCTTCCAAAAGATTTTCAGGTGTATACATCTTCTTTTTAGTTGGCAAATAAACATTAACCTTATCCGAAACTAATTGTAGAAAGTCTCGGTCATTGGAGAGGATTACACATTTATCTTTGAAATAAGAAGAAAGGTAGGCAATCACATCATCTGCCTCGATTTTATCAATGGAGATTATTGTAAGTGGCAGATTTTGTAGGTATGAAAAAACACGAAACAGTTGATACTTCATTGAGGATTGTTCATCATCAATATCTTCAAACCCAACTACACGGTTTAACCGTGACTTGATTGCCCTACCTTCTTTATAGTTTGAATAGATTTCTTTACGGCGTTGTGAACCACCTTTACCATCAAAGACCACAACAACCCGTGTGGGATTAACCATACGGATTGTTGCTCCAAGAGACTTCAAGAAACCAGAAAGTCCACCAACATGAATACCATCTTCGTTTAATGTGGGAATCGCCGAAAATGTGCGTATAAAAAGATTCATCCCATCTACAATCAAAACCTTACTATCACGATGTAGGTTTTCTTGTTCTTGTCTTTCTGTTTCTATTTCTTGTAAAAGTCTTTGATATTTGTTGTTCATACTTCGTCTTGTAATAATGGTTCATTTGAAAGTGTTACATCGTCAATTCTTGCTTCATCGAGTTGTTGGTATTTCATAATTACTTTATCAGCGATTTCATCATATACCATATCATATAGTTTTGGATCACTCATAATTTTTTCAACAAATTCCTTCGACTGAAACTTAATAATTTCACCCGTATCTTTATTTGTCCATGAATACCACGCACCTGATTGAGAGACAAGATTGTATTCCTTCATAGTTGTTAGCCATGATGAATAGTCATCTATACCACTATCAAAATAAACTTCATATTCACATTCACGAAGCGGTGGACCTACTCTGTTCTTTACCAATTTCGCCTTAACTCTTGAACCAACAATTTCATCACGACCTTCTCTCTTTGCTTTGATAGCACCGATTGAAGAAAGACGAAGACGAACAGAAGCATGGAAAGGAATACCTTTGCCACCAGGTGTTGTCCAAGGATCAGAGAATGCTGGGGCATTTAGTTTCTGACGAAGTTGGTTTGTGATAATCAAACAAATACGCTCTCTACCGATAAGGTTTGTAATTTTCCTCATTGCCTTTGAAATGATAAGTGCCTTTGCCGTAGCATAACCATCCTTATCAAAGTCTGCAGCCATTTCTGTTTTAGTGGATGCACCAGCGATTGAATCAACTACTATCGTTACCAACCTATCTTTATCGGATGAACGAACTTTGTCAATAATAACATCAACAGTTTCAAAAATATCTTCTACTGTTTCCAATGGAATGTATAACATATCTTTTAAGTTCAAACCGATTGCGGATAGATATTCGGTTGCGATTGCATTTTCGGTATCAATATAAACTGCAAGACCACCTTTCTTTTGTGTGTTGAGAAGGGCATGGGCTGCCAACAATGATTTACCAGATTGTTCGAGACCTGTTATTTCAGACACACGACCAACAGGAAAACCACCATACTTGCGATTGGAAATGGCCAAGTCTAACATAGTTGAGCCAGTTCCCACCCATTCTTTTACTATCGTAGGTGCATCACTATCACCTTCAAGAAAGTAAGCGGTCTTAATGTTTTGAGCTTTGAATTGTTTGTTTATAGTTTCGGCAATGAGCCCACCGAGTTCATCGGAAAGATCACTCTTTGATTTTGCCATAACACACCCTTATTAAAATAAATCATCAAATGTAACACCAACATCTTCAGCAGATGTAGATGGTTTCTCACTCTTTTCTTGTTTGTAATTGAGGTCTTCTGCAGGTTCTTCTTGTGATGAAGCACCCATCCAAGTTTGCAATTGAATCTTCAAATCATCATAAGATGGTTCTGGATACAATTCTGTAATCTGTGGTTGGGACTTAATCTTTTCAAGAACATCTGCACTTTCTGTAATAGGTGTTTCTTTTGGTTTAACACGAATACTTGTTTCTGCATAAGTCTTACCGGCTTCTTCTGGTGACTTAACGGTAACAACAATGTCACGACCAGATTTTGGATCAGACAAATCACCGTAATCGGGATCAACAAAGAAAGCAAGCAGTTCTTCATAGATTTGTTTACCAAATCCCCAAAACTTTACACCTTCATTTTCTTGACCACGAACAATAACAGGAACATAGATACGCATTTTGGGTTCCAATTTTCTACCCATTACCCAATCTTCTTTATCACCAGTCTGTTTAAGTTTTTCTGCAAACTCAACCACAGGATCAGGACGACCAAATGATGCAGGTGAAAGAATAGACCTCTTACCCAAATTGTAATGGAAATACAATTCGATGAATGGATTTTCTCTGTTGTGGATGTAGGGAACAATTCTGATTTGGGTTTCACCCGGATCGGGTTTCCAAATGTTAGATGTGCGATTGTTTGTGTTTTTTAGAGAGTTCAAACGACTCTTGATTGCATCGAGGTTGATACCCATGATGTTTCTCCAAATGTGTAATAAATAATGTTTAATCGTTACTAAAAGAATGTTATGTCTAATAGAACAATACTAATATATGAATTTAATGTTTAATAAGCAAGCAATTTTTTTTATTTTTTTGTCATAAGATGCGTTCTAACAATTTCTTTGATCTTCTTACGAAATTTATTACGCAATCTTTCATTGACTTTTATTTCAGTTTTTGGTTCTTCTTTACCTTTCTTTTCTTTTTTAGTTGGTTCTTTTTCATCTGACTTTGATTCGGTTGGCTCTGCTAATGCTGAAATTTCATCATCTATTTTTTTAGATACATCTTCCACAATAGAATTTATATCTTCAACTAATGTTTCAAGAACTTTAATATCAGCTTCTGTTAATTTACGTTTGACATAAATACTTATTCTTTTAACAATAAGTTCAATATCATTTTCGTGTGATTCTTTATCTTCTTCAGCATAAGCGGATGATTTTAATTTTGCAAGAGAATTGAACAATGCCTTCAATGATGGGTTATTTGAAAATCTAGATCCTATTGCCTGCAACTTATCCTTCACATCACCATAAGATTTTGAATTTACAAGTGGTGAAAACCAATTTTTTATTACATCTGGCGTATCAGACGGAAACATCATTTTCAAATAACTACTACGACTACCATCAATAGCAGATGAAGCGTCTATGAAAATAATATAACCCAACGGACTAATTGCTGATTCTGTTATAGATTCGTTTATTTTATTTTTAATCTTCTTCATTTGTTTCTCACGGTAGTAATGTTAGTTTACCCGAACTCTGTATTAAATAAACACTTATGCTAGTTTCTTTATTAAAAAAATGTAGTTTGCCACCCATAGGTTTTTTATAGGTATACCCAATTTCTTTTAGAGCATCAACTATCTCATGTTCTTTATACATACTAGCATCTATGACATTATCAGGAAGCATAGATACATCTGATAACTTCTTTTTTAGTTCCTCAAATATACTATCAAATCCGGTTCCTTCTTTGATTGTTTTCTTATATTCGAGTATTTTTTTAACAACTCTATGTGTTATTTCATCAATAATTGATTTAGTCATATGGCTTTTCATTTAGTTATACCTAATACTATTAAATAAATATCAAAAAGTTTGAACTTTAACAAGAAATATCTTCACTACACGAAATCCGTCTTTATTCTTTAATAGTGCGCAGTTTCGGTATCTCTCCCATTCAATTGGATATTTTTTATCAAGCACACCGTTATTCAAATTCATTATCAATTCATTCAAAGCATTTATGGTGTATATTGTATTTGTTTCACGTTTTTGATGAACCATTATTGAATTTGGTAAAAACTTCTTGTAGCTATCCATGATTATATTGTATGATAATATACAATCGTCTTTTATCTCAAACGATTTGAAAATGAAGATTTTATTATTTAATACTGAAAAATTTAGTTTTATTTCTTCTATTACTTTGTCTAACTCATACTTTTTAGCAAAAGTGCAAACAAGTTGTGTTTTCAATATGTCTCTCTCATTAGTTAAGATTTTGTGTCAGTATCATCTGGAAATTTCAATGAAAGCATTACACGAAATAATAAATCCTCGTCATCTATGTATCTTGATAATATCTCTTTTGCTGCATTCATATGTGCCTCATTGTAGACATTGAATCTATCGGTGTTTATTTTTTCAATCAATTCTTTTGCAATCTCATTAAAATCCATACAAAACCATATTTGTTAATTTTACAATACATACATACTTCATATAAATATGTTCTTAAATTTGTTTAATGTGTCCAAAATCTTCTCCCGAGTAAATTTTTATGGTCATATTATCAGTTTCAAATGCAGTCTTTAACACATCAATTAAATGTTTTTCATCTGGATGAATATCGAAAATAAATGCATCATAAAGATACATCATAAAAACTGATTTCTTATCTACTAAATGTGGTAAGATACTTTTTATTTTACGGACATTGTATTCCGTTTCCAACGATTGTAGAACATAATTAAATACTTTATTCGGTGTTGCATCTTGAATATCTCTGAAAAGTTTTCCGTAAAACCAAGACTTCACCACACCATCAATTTGATACCGATAATACAATTCATCTATGAGTGCTTGAACGGAACGAAAGAAGGTATGATTCATAAACTCTGGAGTTATCATCCCATATATGTTCTGGAATACTTTACCTTTGAATTGGTCATAGTCCATATCTATTCCCAAATCATTTTGTATTTGTTCGTAAGGATGATATTCAAATCTATAATCTAATATCTTTGCCAATAATTTTATATGGAAAGCATCGTAGTCAAACTGAACAATCTTTCCTCCATCAAACCGTGAACGAATTTTATCTCTACTACCGTCTTTCTTATTCATTGCAGAGAAGTTAAATCCACCCCAAGCATTACTTGGTCTGCCTGTTGCCGTATACCACATATAATTTTGTTTCTTCCATTCGTCACCAACAAGAATATCATTTTTTTCAATCTCATGGAATACATTTATGAAATCATTACAATAGTCTATGCAATTTTGAGTAATTGGATTATCTTCATAAATCGTCATAACATATCTTGCAATTCTTCTTGCCCATTCCAATTGTTTTGAAAGTGGTATGACTTGACCTAAATCTTCTATCTTGTAAAATTTGTTTGCAAGTATTTCCATTCCTTTCGGGTAAAATTCATGTGGGTTTATGCTGTCTGATATGTAGTAATGAAGATATGAATTTATATCAATACCATCGGTTATATTGTTATACACTAACGTCTTTTTATTGAACACAAGGGTTTTGGGATGCAAACGAATATCATGTAAACTAATATCACTATCAATTTCATCTGGATGTGTAAAGTTTAGGTATTGTTCTTCGCCATCCGTAAAAAGAAAATACATACCGATAATGCCAACTGCGGATTGGTGTTTGTTTGGATTGCTTGTAATTGGAATGCAAACCGAAGGTTTTTCTTGAAATATCATATACTAATTTGGATTGATTGTAACATAACCCAAATATAATCATTTTTTTTGTAAATTCAAAATAAAAATTTATAGATTATTCAATCCAAATCCTGGAATTTTATCCTCTGCTGTATCTGAAACGTTTTCTCGACTTACATTCGGTATAGATGTTTCGATAGAGATTGGCGTATTAGATATAGGTTCTTTTGTTTCAACTCTTGGTTTTACAGCTGGAACATTCTC
>JAAOEI010001061.1_pt1 | contig 10242 bp, 11 predicted proteins | sample 7059261 | NCBI WGS metagenome assembly JAAOEI01 (sample SAMN14008812, study PRJNA610033) | viral metagenome | isolation source: viral particles filtered from seawater | place: China: Hangzhou Bay, Yangshan Deep Water Harbour | collected 2017-10-31
CACGCTATCGACTGTGACCACCACAGTCGCGCTAGACGCGCGAGCGTTTACACTCACACGCCCCGCGCGCACCCTAGTGGACGCACCGCTGGCACACGTACCACAGATTGCCAGCAGGACGACCGGGCCACTGAACCTCGCGCATCAACGCGCCCTCGACTTCACGCCGACAACTACCACAGAACATGGTCACTGATTGCCTCCCCTCGACCATGATGCAATACTAACATCATTGTTGGCTATTGTCAATAGCCTAGTCGCGCGACTTATCAACAAGTGCGATTGAGCGATCCGCTACCCCTGCCCACGATCGCGCAATCTTGCGCGCTCGCGCCGCGCGTGCGCGATCCTCCGCCTTGTGACGCTCGTCACGTACTGCCTCGCGCGCCTCGCGTGCCTTAGCCTCGGGCGTGATGATCCGCCCGCGCGTAGGCTTCACCGCCTCGCCGTTGACATAAAGAGTTCCCGGCGCGACTACGCGATCCCACACGATCCGTTTTGCGTGCGCGCGCGATGATCCCGCGCCCCGCCGGGCCTCGCGCTTCAGCATCGTTCCGTGATCGCGCGTAAACGCGCTCCACTGGCGGACGAAATCGCCCTCGGTGAACATAATGCCTCCTCCGAACAGCCGTTCCAAACAGCCGTTCTAGACGGCGCGCCAGTGTAAACAATGACGCGCGCGGTAGAACGTCCGTTCTAGATGGCGTCTGGGCAGGTGACGGCGAGTCGCCCTCGGTGAAACACTGGCCCCCCACATGTGGGGCACGTCTCGGCGGCCCACATGCTGGCGATCTCTCGTGCCCTCGCCCGCATCGCGGGGGTGATGCGTCCCTTGCGGGTGGCGGCCTTGATCATCGCGTTCATCGTTCGTTGCCTCCGATTGCCTCTGGGGTTCGGGGTTCGTCCCCCCACCCCACACTCGCAGAATAACACGACCCCATAAGGCCCGTAAAGTAGTTATTGTCAAGTTGGGGCGTTTTAACATGATGTTTACAATGTAAAATATCCGGGGCTTGGTGACTGGTTATGGTTGACACTTGTCTCGTTGTGTGGTAGGCGGATTGCGTCGCCTGTACGCAAAGTCCAGCACAGATGTTCTGTCAACATAGTGAATGTGAACACTTTCACAAACTTGACAGCACGGATGTTCTAACGTGCGCGTAAGAACATATGTTCTGTCAACATCGTGCTTGTGAGCACTTTCACAAACTGGAGGCGGGGGGCAGAACTAATGTTCTACTTGTGAATGTGAAAACTTTCACAAGCCGGGCGAGTTTGTGTGTTGAAACGCGATTGTGATTTATTTCACAAGCGGGCCTAGAACGCGTGTTCTAAATAACCTGTCGCTAGAACAAATGTTTAGAACATATGTTCGTTGTCTCAAAAATTTACACGACATATTTTGCGAACTTGCCCTTGTCACATGTCAACAAGTAACTGTGACGAAACTGTGCTCGTCACAGTTCATCACACTTCCCGTCACAGTTCGTGGGCTAGTTACTAGACATAACGAAGTGTGCAAGTGTGATTCCCTATACTCGTGGAATCACAGCACAGTTCGTGAGAGATTTTTCTTTGAAGTGAGGGGAGGTGGCACACAACTTCGTTGTTGTGTGTGTGCCGCCTAGGAAGTGTGAAGACGAAGTGTGACGGAACAGTTCCCGTCACACTTCGTCGATAAGGCTCTGCCTCAGTGCCTTGATGTCTTCGATGCTCGTGCCCTCTGGAATCTGGAGGGTAACTTGCCGTGCATCGACCAGTGGTTCGCGGAACTCGGGGAACCTCTTAGCGAGAAGGTTGAGAGCGGCAACTGCTGCGCCAAGCGTCTTAGGGCCACCCTCGCGGGCTTCCCTGACAATCTCTACACATTCGTTGATAATGTACTCAACGCTGCCGACGTTTCGTTCAAACGCTTCCTTCGTAGCAGCGGCCAAACGCTCCTTGACCAGCGGAGCCTTCTCAATGCGCTGGGCAACGATGGTGATCTGGTGGGCGTCTTGTACCGTTCCACCGGCGGCCCTGTACGCGGCGGAAGGCTTCATCCCTTCAAGCCGTGCCTGAACGTATCGCTCTTGGAGTGGAGTGAGTTTAAGTCGCTTCGACATGGTTTAAATCTAACACTTTCAGTGTAAACCTGCTACAGTTCTTCTATGGCGACACTCACGAAAGAGGCTTCGATTGCAGCCCTCGACCGGCTGCTTTGCGAAAAGTCGTTTACCGAGTTCCTCTCTTTCATCAAAGTTCGCTCAGACGACCCGTTTAATCCCGGTGCTATTCCTTGGAAGAACTGGGATTATCTTGTGAAACGTGGCGAGGCGTGGGCGAGCGGGGAGTCCGAGGTCATCCTCAAGGCGCGGCAGTTGGGGATGACGTGGCTGTTTGCTGCCTACGCTGACTGGTGCGCTCGAAACGGGAAGGCTGTAGGTGCTTTCTCCGCTGGTCAGGTCGAGTCTCGCGCCATCCTTGACCGTGTTCGGTACATCGAGGAGATGCTGCCTAAGCACCTCCAGTCTGGCGCTACTATCCGGTCTGACGACGCTACGTACCCTTCCGGCGGTTCTATCCGCGTCTTCCCGTCCACAGAACACGCCGGTATTTCCTTTACCTTCCAAGTCGTAGCGTTCGACGAGGCGCACTTCCACCCGTACGGCGCGCAGAACTACGCTGCTGTCCGGCCTACGCTTTCAGCCGGTGGTCAGTTCCTCATGTTCTCGACCGCCGACCCAACGCTCGGCCCTAACGGATTCTTCCACGATATGTACTGGGCTTCAGAGCGCGGGGAAACGCCATACACCGCTGTCTTCATTCCTTGGAACGCCCGCCCCGGACGCGACGAGGAATGGCTTGCTCGTGAGAAAGCAGCGTTTACAGGACTGCCGGAGGAGTTTGATGCTTATTACCCCTCTACTCCAGAGTCTGCATTCGTCGCTCGGTCTGGTCTGGTCTTTCCTCAGTTCTCTACGCTCAAGCACGTCAAACCCGCTGTTACTCCTCTTAGCGACTGCCGACGAGTCGTGGCAGGGGTTGACTTCGGAGGTGGTGACCCTACTGCGGTCGTCATCCTCGGGCTCGACGCCGAGCAGCGAGTCCATCAGTACGCCGAGTTCTACAAGCGAGGAAGCGTCGGTGTAGACCAGATTGGCGAGTTCCTCTGCCAGTTCCCGGTCGATGCCGTCATGTGCGACCCGTCACAGCAGACTTCTATCGCTACTCTCGTAGGGACTTACAACCTCCCAGCCCGCAAAGGAGATAACCGGCGCGGCAACGGTCTTGGCCTTCTTGCCTTCCTTTTGGATAACGAACGGCTAACTATTGAACCGTCGAACATCCATTCCATCCAAGAGTTCCCCGGCTACCGCTGGGCCAACCGTACAGACCCTAACGACAAGACACGTTATGCAACGGCTACCCCGGTCAACAACCACGCCGACGCCATGGACGCCCGCAGGTACGCCGTCGCTGAGATTCTGGCAATGCTCATGCCGCGTAAGCAGATGCCTCGCCGTACACTATCTGGAACCCCGTTGAGTAGGAGTGCTGTTTAAATGGACGAGAGGAAGCCGCAGACTGGCGACCGCCGGTTTGCCTGTCAGTGTGGTGGTCATTTCTTTGATGGCACCGTGGCGATGGCTCACACCCTTATGGGGCACGAAGCCGTCCTAGAGCGGTACAGCAACGGAGACTGGCGATACCACCCACAGCCTATCGCTGAATACCTTGTAGAAATGCTGGAACCCCGGCTGGGAGGTGAGGGCATGGAGGAATACGTCCTCCGCCTAGAGAAAATGGCGGCCAACGCCGAGCACGAAACCGCCCGGATGACGAGGAGCAATAACTAATGAGTTATAGATACCGCTGTGTAAACTGCGGATACCCCATTATCCGAGACGAAGACGTTGCCCGTGGCATCAAGTTAAACTCGTACTCGGCTATCCACTGGAAGACCTGCGTTTCCAAGAAGGACTGGCCCGCGTATATGTTGGTCAAGTCCAACTCCAAGGCTCCGGCTCAAGCCATCATCAAGACAATCTCAAAGATTGTTCAAGACACTGTACCTATTGACACCAAAGATGTTATGGTAACTGACAAGAGTTCCACCGAGGGAGTGTCTGCCCCCGGTTCTAGCGTTCTCCCGGAAGCGGCGGGCACTGGAACGCCAAGTCTCTCGGTGGAACTCTAACTTTATTGCAACGCCAAGGCGGAATGAATGGCTGAAGAATCTCCGTCCACAAGCGTAGTCTTGCAGCGCATTCAGCGTTTGTACGAGGCTACGTCAGACGTTCGTTTTATGATGCGCATTCGTCGTATCCTTGTCTCCCGCGACAACCAGCCCGCTGATTCTGCATACACCGGCACCAATATCCCAGCGCCGTTTAACACTACGAACCTTGCGTTGCGGACAATGATTGATGCTCCTGCTGCTGCGGCACAGCACTTTGCTTCCCGCATTTCTTCCAACCTTCCTGACATCGAAGTTGTTCCCATCTCTAAGCGGTCGAACATCTCTGTCACGATTGACAAGCAGGCTGGTGAGCAAGAGCGCGTTGACTCTGCTTTGTGGGAAACAATGGGTGGGCGTGAGCAGCAGTGGAAGTGCGGCTGGGGCATGTCCCTCGGCGGCGTTGCTTACTACCTCATCATGCCGCGCGACGCAGACTATGGTATGCCAGACCGCATCTTCTATGATGACATGACAGACGACGAAATTGCCGACTTTCAAAAGCAAGGCAAGGCCACGCTTACGAAGGTTGCTAACAAGTACGGCAAGATGGTGTATGCGGAGCCCGGTGATGTCTGGGCTGCTCGTCGTCGTGAAGATTCTGAAAAGAAAGCACTTGCTGGCCGTTCGCTGTTTACACTCCGCGCTTTCCCTCGTGATATGTGCGATGTTGAAAAAGACTCCGACGGTGTGAAGTGGGGTTACATTGTCGAGGAAGTCCCCGGCGATTCTATTGGTGAAGGCTCTGAGATTGCTATGGCAGCGGCTAAGACCGCTGGCGTAGACGACGAAGACATCGAGAAGTACGGCATTTTTGTTGATAAGAATGGCCGCATCATTGGCGGAATTTCCCACGGTGGCCCTGCCCAGTCTGACTGGAAGCGCCCCGATGTCGTAACAATTGTTCGTTACTTTGACCGCATGGAGCAACGCATCTATGTTGCCCCGCGTGGCTCTGTTGAGTCTGCACTTGAAGTATTCCGTGGTGAGCACGGCTGCAAAATTGAGGGCATTCCTGCTTGTCCGCTGGTTGAAGTGCCGTTCTTCCGCACTGACATCGATGTTCCGCGTCAGGCGTACTCAACTCCGCTTGACAAGATTTTTGCCTACACGCCGCTCATCAACCAGTTGCAGACTTTGCTCTCTAATGCTGCTGCGTTCGACCTTATTCCTCGTTGGGTTGTTGAACTCAAGGACGGGTCGATTCTGCGCGGCGAAGACGGCGAGCCAAAGATTGTTGAGTCAGGTCAGGTTCCCGGCCTAAACCCCAACGAGGCTGCTGCTTACCCCGGTACGTTGCGCCAGTTGACAATTCAGGGCGTGCGTGAACATGGCGAACTGCTGCGTGTTTACCTTGCGCAGTTGGCTGAGGCTATGCCGTCTCCAATTACCACTGGTGCTTCTGGTTCTTCTGGTGCTGCATGGACGGCACAGACGCTCATCCAGCAGGCTCAGGAAACGCTGCGTCAGCCCGTCGATAACCACGCCCGAGCAGTGCAGACCATCCTCAAGATGTGCCACTCGTGGCTGCGTGAACTCGACATGCCAATTTACTTCACGTCGGCACCGGGCTTCCGCAAGAACAAGCGTTCTATCCGTGGCGTAATTGAGTTTGACCCAAAGAACTTCACCGACTCTATCTTTGTTACGCAGGAACTCGACACACCTGAAGAGCGGACTGTCCGCATTCAGGTCGGCATGACGCTCTGGCAACAGGGCGCTATCGACGATGACGTGTTCTATACCGAGTACATGCGCACCCCGGATGCACGGCAGGCAGTCATTGACCGCTACGTGCAGATGGTCATGGACTACGTTGTGTACGGCAAGGTTCCCGCTGGAGCCAACCCACAGATTTTCCAGCAGTCCCTTGTACTTCAGGTTGCTGACGGCGTTCGTGGTGCTATTCACTACGAACTGCTGAACACATCTCCTAATTACGCTTTGGCTGCTGCACGAAATCAGGCGCAGCAGAACCAGATGATGCAGCAGCAAGCCGCTCTCCCGCCCGCTACTCAGGGCGGCTCTACAAACATTGCAGAAGGCGGAGTTGAACCGGAAGGTTACCAGCCTAACCTTGCATATCAGGCAGGCATTCGCCGCCCCGGTATCGGTATGGCTGAAACGCTAGAAGGTCAGGTTGGCGGGAGAGTTGGCGGTGAAGGGCTTTCAGTTCCCGCTGGAGTACAGGCCTAATGCCTACCAGTAATAACATCGAACTCTGGAATGAAATCCGCGAACAAGCGTTTGAACGCTGCATGGAACTGTCGCGTGAACTTATTGAATCTTCTTTGTCGCCAGAGGGTATGGCCTTTGGAGACAAACAGATGACTAAAGGACAGCGTATCCTTAGGTTCCAGATGGACGCAGCGTCCGGTGCGCTTGACGTTCTTAAGTACCAGAGCCCGCGTATTTACGAGGATTATGTAGACCAGTATCTTCGTGATGTACAAGACTCTGCTCTCGTTCAGAAACTGATGCAGCCTCCTGCGATTGGCGGAATCTAATGCCTTGGCAATACATTGATGGTCAGCAGGTTTGGATTCCAGAAGAAGGACAGGCCACTCCTCCCGGTGATTGGTTTGGGAATATTCTGTCCTCATTTAAGAGTAACAATGAGCAGCAGCCCGCTACTACTGAAACACCAGCGCCATTTAATCCAAGGCAGTTTTACTCAACTGGAACTAATGAAGATCGTATCAATTTTCTAAAGAACCTTGGTCTTTCTTACGGAGGTGGAGAGGCTGGCACTGCTGTATGGATTGCTCCGAGTGGTGAACGGATTCCTGAATCCGCCATTGTTCAAGGAATTATGGAAGGCACTTTTAAAGGGGTAGCCCCCGCTCGTGTCACTGGCGGCACTGGCGGCACTCCTGCTTATGTTTCTGCTGCTCAGGCTGAAAATTACCGAGCCTCGGCTGAACTTGCTCGTGCTCAGGCTGCAAACATTCCCGTTCAACAGCAACTTGAACGGGACAAGCAGATTGCTGCTGAGGCTGCACGCAAGTTTGGTCAGGGCGCTCAACTAATCGGTCTTCAGACTGGCAATCAAGACCTTGCAAATCGCGGGTATCAGATTGCTTTCGACCAAAGCAACACAATTGCTCAGGCTCAGAACCGAATTCAGGAACTTGCACTTCAGCAAGATAATCTTCAGCAGCAGTACAACTTCAATACTTCTGCCGCTAATGCTGCTGCATCAAATGCTGTTGCTCAGTTCAATGCTCAAATGGGCTTCAATGTTGAGCAGGCCAATGTTGCTGCACAGCAGCGTAAGCAAGAGCAGTTGCAGTCTCTTGCTCGTGACATTGCTGAGGCAGCCAAGGCTCCCGGTGACTACGGCAAGTTGGCTGCGCTGACCCTTGCTAACGCTGGATGGGGTCAGTCTGGTACCGCCATTGGTAAGGGTGCAGACCTTCGTACTACGCAGTCACTTGCTCCGCTTGAGAGCCAGTTGCGTACTCGTCAGGATGTCATGGCATCTCCTGAACGACCTTTCTCGTACACCCCAATCACCCCAACTATGGTGCAGGCTCCTGCTGTTGCGCCGGTCGATGTTCGCAATTTTGCAACGCCTACCCAGACTTTGACTGCAAAGGACATTAAGCAGCAGCAGAATCAGAATGCTCTTTCTATTGCAAATCTTGGTGCAGGCGCGGGGCAACTTTCACCTTCTGCATACATGAATACACTTGCTAACGCTCTTCAGGGTGGCGCTTCTTCTGAATCAGTAAACGCTGCTCTTAATGCAGCAATTTCTAATCAGATTGCCTCTCTTCCCGGTTCTCAAAGTGGAGGCGGTGAGGGAGGAGTTGCTGCTGCGGCTGAAGGCGGGATTGTTCCTCGTTACGAAGACGGCGGTGTAAACAACAGCAGTGAGTTTAATCCTATTGCTGTTTACCAGACGCTTCGTTCTGGTGGTGCCAGCGAACAGCAGGCCGCTGACTTCATCAATACTATTTTGCGTAGTAATCAGGCTCTTGCAAGTAACACTGCTGCTAAGGCTGCTTCTGATGCAGAAGCCGCTGCTCGTGCTGCGCAGCCAGTTTATCAACCTGCTTCCCAGCGTATGACCGATGCAAGCAATGACACTGAGGCGCAGTTGCTCCGTCTTGGTATGTCCAACCCGTATCGGCGTACTAGCGGGTATGACGAAGGCGACGCTGCTCCTGCTGCTGCTGGATTTAATCCTGCAATGTACAGTCCTGCAAGTGGCGGTTATTACCCTGCTGAGGATGCAGCCCCTGCTGCTTTTGGATGGGCTCCGCAGATTGCTCAGGCACAGCAGCAGGGTAATATGCAATGGGTTCCTGCAAAGACTCTTACTCCAGAAGAGTTTCGCAATCAAGAAAACGAGCGCAAGAATCGTGAGATGTTTGAGTCTATCTTCGGTGGGCTCATGGCATATCCCGGTGGCGGCGCTGGCGTTCGTGGCGCTGGGAGTTTGATTGACCTTGCTGGCCTTCTTCGTAACCCACGTACTCGCGTATTGATGACTGAATACGCGCCTGCATTTGATGAAATTCAGCGTGCTTTTATTAAGAAGATGCCCGGCGTTGGATATGCAACTGGAGGAATTGCCCCCGGTGCTTACATCTCTGGTGAGCGTGGCCCGGAACTAAACATTCCGCTTGGCGACAAGACTATTGTTCTCAACCAGAAGCAGATGAAGGCTGCTGGCATTGACCTTAAGAAGTTGATGTCTGGCTCTAAGAAGCCTGAAAAGTTTGCTAATGGCGGAATCTTTGATGCTGGCTGGGGCAACGTGCAAGACCAAGACCGCACGATGTCAATGCAGTTCCTGAACGATGCACTTGCCCGTGCTCGCGCCGGTACGCCGTTTCAGGAGGGGGCGCTCCCTGCTCCTGTCTACGCATCTACCCCCGGTTTCAGCCCGCTTGTCACGCAGGTTCTTGGTTCTTTGACCTCTATGGCGCAGGGTGTTCCCACGGAATACTTCCAAGAACTTGCCGCTAAGTACCGTCCGTCCGGTATTCGTGAGTCTGTTACGCAGAGGAGCGCGTAATGCCACTAAAGAAGGGTTCTAGCCAGAAGGTCATCTCGTCTAACATCAAGACTGAGATGGCTCATGGCAAGCCACAGAAGCAGGCTATTGCTATTGCCATGCGTTCCGCTGGTAAGAGCAAGAAGGGAATGAAGTAGTGGACACGAACTGCAAGGACTGCGGCTGCGACCCGTGTTGCTGCGGCCCAAAGAAGGCTATCTACGCTGACTACTCTATGCCGGTGGTCAACGTGGTAAAGCCCAAGGGCTTCAAGTCTTCAAACACGGTGAAGTAACGTGGCTTCCCCCGCTTGGCAGCGCAAGGAGGGTAAGAACCCTGCTGGCGGCCTTAACGAGAAGGGACGTGCTTCTGCTCGTGCCGAAGGCCACAACCTAAAGCCGCCCGTAAAGTCGGGCGACAACCCGCGCCGAGCCTCGTTCCTTGCCCGCATGGGCAATGCGCCGGGGCCGGAGCGCAAGCCAAATGGGGAGCCAACTCGGTTGCTTCTTTCCTTGCAGGCTTGGGGTGCTTCCTCCAAGGCTGATGCCAAGGCAAAGGCAAAGGCAATCTCGGCTCGCAACAAAGGAAAGAAGTAAATGACTCTCGTTCTCCCTAATGTCGGTGAGACGTTTCTCCTGAACCTGATGACCAACAACGCCAGCACGCAGAACCTTACACTGCGTCTGTATTCGAACAACTACACCCCGGTCGAGGCTTCGACGTACGCTTCGTTTACCGAGGCTACGTTCACTGGCTACTCGGCTGAGGCGCTGACCGCTGGTTCGTGGACGATTACCGCTGCTGACCCGTCCACCGCTGCGTACCCGCAGGTGACGTTTACATCGTCTGCCGGTTCCCAGAACCAGAACATCTACGGTTACTACGTCACTCGCGCCACTGGCCCTGAGGTCGTGTTTGCCGAACTGTTTACGGACGGCCCGTACAACATCGCTAACAACGGTGACGCTATCAAGATTACCCTGAACTTCACGATGGCCTAGCCGCAGTAGCGGAGTAA
>JAAOEI010001062.1_pt1 | contig 10235 bp, 17 predicted proteins | sample 7059261 | NCBI WGS metagenome assembly JAAOEI01 (sample SAMN14008812, study PRJNA610033) | viral metagenome | isolation source: viral particles filtered from seawater | place: China: Hangzhou Bay, Yangshan Deep Water Harbour | collected 2017-10-31
TTGTCCCCTATTGTCACAACGAATTTGATTTGAATGATTACAAAGAATTTGCCCGAGCCATCGAAGCCAAACTCAAGGAGAAGAATACATGAATCAACCGTGGTTATACAGATTTGGAATGTGGCTTTGTGAAAAGACGGGCCACCTTGGGGCGCGTAGCGGCTGGATTTACAACGGCTACTTCCATAGAGACTGCAAAATCTGTGGGCGCATTGTGAGTGAGCCGATCAAAGACGAGAAGAGCCATGGATGAGGGTTACTACTGCGTGCTCTGTGGCAAATACATCGAGGCCGTCGATGGTGTGATCGTGCATGACGACATACCACACCCGGATATGTCGTTTGACGATGAGGAGAATCCGCAATGAACGAGCAACTGATGACACAAGAGGAGTTGGCCTTCCGATGGAAAATCAGCGAAGCCACATTGGAGCGCGACAGGTCGCTGAAACAAGGGTGTCGATACCTGAAGATTGGGGGCTTGATCCGCTACAAGATGCAAGACGTGCTGGAGTACGAAGACGCTTGTACGCACGAGCCAAAAGCAGCCAAACTCAAGGAGAAGAACACATGACTGTCTACATAGCAATCCTTGCAGTGTGCATAAGCACCTGTGAGTTTGGTTACACTAAGCCAATGCAGGATAAAGCTAAATGCGAGGAGGCTATTAAGAAGGGCATCAGTGATATGCCGCCAGAGGTGAAGCCTTTTGTTAGCGGTACTTGCATCCCTGTAAACATTGATTCATTTATTTAACATGATTGATAAAACAGCATTAGATATTTATATGGAAAACTTTCGAGAGGCTCAGCGTATGAGCATTGATGAAACTCTTGACAAGCGTGGCGATAGGTATGGAGACTACCGTAATGTTGCTGGCTTGTATTTGGCGGTACAATCGTGATAGATCTTGAACAACTGATCGGCAGGCTGCTTAACTTGGAAGACAGGTATTTCGAGTTGCAGGATAAGTATCAAACACTAATTCATCAGTACGAGGAACTGAAAGAACACCATGAGAATTGCACTGGACATCGAAACGAATCTGGCCCACAACCTGATTCATCTGTGCGTAACTAAAGACCTTGATAGCGGAGAAATTAAAGTATGGAAAAATCCAAATGGCCTACAAGACTATCTAAATACGGCTACAGTCCTGATAGCTCACAATGGGATTCAGTTCGATTTTTATCTGTTAAACAAGTTGTGGAAGACTCGGATAACTTTGAAGAAAGCATTCGACACATTAGTAGCAAGCAGGCTATTAGAGCCAACGAAAGAGAACGGACACAGCTTGGAAAGCTACGGAAAGCAGCTAGGTATTCAAAAGATTGACTACAGGCTAGCATGGCAGGAAGCCATAGGGCGTAATGAAGCCTACCCCGGTGAATGCTATGATGCTCCGGTGCAAGACATTCTAGAATCCTACTGTATACGCGATGTTGAAGTCTTAGAAAAAGTGTATGGTTTTCTTACAAAAGAGCTACACGATAAGAAGTTTTCAGATCAGTCTTTGGAGCTAGAGAACAAGGTAGCGCTTATCATTGCAGACCAAGAGCGTAACGGATTTAAACTGGATACCATTCATGCAACTGTGTTACTTACTGACCTCAAGACAAAAATGGCTGGAATACATGAACAAATGCAAGCAAGATGGCCCCCGAGAATTCTGGAAAGATACTCCGAGAAAACCGGAAAGAGACTTAAAGACGAGATTATTGAATTCAACCCCGGAAGCAGAAAGCAGATCGGAGAAAAACTTCAAGAGCTAGGCTGGAAGCCTAAGAAGTTTACTGAAACAGGGCAACCTATCGTAGACGAGGTTGTGCTGATGGATCTAAGCATTCCAGAAGCTAAGGTGATAGCTGAGTATCTGCTGCTACAGAAACGAATCGCTCAGATAGAATCCTGGTTAGAGGCGCTAGGCGATGACGGCAGGGTTCACGGTAAGGTGATCACCAACGGCGCTGTGACGGGGCGTATGACGCACTCTAAGCCTAACATGGCTCAGATTCCTAACTCTGGTAGCCTGTATGGGCCTGAATGTAGACAATGTTGGACGGTAGACGATGGTAATGTACTGGTTGGTTGTGACGCTAGCGGTCTTGAGCTACGCATGCTTGCTCATTATATGAAGGACAAGGATTATGTCAAAACAGTCGTTGAGGGATCGAGTAAAGATGGAACGGATGTCCATACGAAAAACCAAAAAGCAGCCGGTTTACAAACGAGGGATCAGGCAAAAACATTTATCTATGCGTTCCTCTATGGCGCGGGGCCGTCGAAGATTGGCTCGATTGTCGGTGGCAATAGTTCCGCTGGTGAAAGACTTATCGCTTCCTTTCTTGAAGGGACTCCCTCGCTCAAGTCTTTACGCAGTAAAGTATCCTTATTCGCGTCCAAGGGCTATGTACCGGGGCTTGATGGTAGAAAAATTTGGGTTCGTCATGAACATGCGGCGCTCAATAGCTTACTTCAAGGCGCGGGTGCAATCGTCATGAAACAAGCGCTTGTGCTTTTCTATGATAAAATCAAGGCGCACAAGTGGCCTGTGAAGCTTGTAGCGAATGTGCATGATGAATTCCAGTTTGAAGTTCCTCAAGCGCTTGCTGATGAAACTGGTGAGGCAGCAAAACAGAGTATAATTGAGGCTGGCTTACACTTTGATCTACGGTGTCCTCTAGATGGAGAATACAAAATTGGAAGAAACTGGCGTGAAACGCACTAACACTGAAGAAATGAAACGAATTGTTGTCGATATTACCGATGACAGTTTTTCTTTATTTCACACAAGCAATCTGGAAGCGATACAGATCTATAGTATACTTACGATTGCTTTAGAGTATTTGGAAACTTTGTTGTCGGAAGAAACGACATCAAAGTATCTGAACTGACAGTCTGGAAAGACAGACATTTTATTAACTTTCAAAGGATTGAAAAATGAGTGATCTTAAACCTGTTAAAATCTCTGGTGAGCTGTTCTGGAACAAGTGGATGGCTGAATTCAATAAAGCTTTTAACGATGACAATGACCGTTACGAGTGTACCATCGGTATGCTGTCCGAAGGCGATGTTGCCAAGCTGACAAAGCTAGGCATCCGCGTCAAATACAAGGACGCAATGGGTAACTACATTGTCGGGAAAAGCAAATACTTGTTTGGCCCCGTGGACGAACAGGGAAAGCCTGTCCCCGTAGAAGCACTCGGTAACGGCTCTAAATGCGAGGCTATCGTGGGTTCCTATGCTCACAAAGCTAGCGCTAAGTATGGGAATTCTCCGAGCATCCAGAAGCTGAAGGTTATAGAAATTAAAACCTATGTACCTGACGCTGTTGAAGAAGAACCGGATGTCATCTGAGCTTCCTAAAGTAGCTCTTTTGGACGCAGATGTGATCGTATATAGGATCGCATTTGCGTCCGAAGACGAAACAGAAGAAATCTGTTTTGCTCGTGCCAAAGAATTAATCCTGGAAATAGTTTTTACAGAACTAAACTGCGATGACTACAAAGCCTACCTCACAGGAAAGGGGAATTTTCGACATATGGTGGCAAAGACAGCCCCGTATAAAGGAAACAGAAAAGATGCCCCAAGACCAAAGCACTACGAAGCCCTCAGGGAATACCTCAAGCGGCTCGGAGCGGAGCTTGTCGAAGGACAAGAAGCGGACGATGCAATCGCCATTGAAGCCTCACAAGGGGACTACTGGATAGTCTCTATTGATAAAGATTTTGATCAGGTTCCGGGTTGGCATTACAACTTTGTGCGGAAAGAAAAATACTTTATCAGTGAAGAAGAAGGAACAAGAAACTTTTACACGCAGATTTTAACTGGTGATAGGGTTGATAATATCCTTGGTATCAAAGGGATTGGGCCTGTTAAAGCAGCTAAAATACTGGAAAACTGTACAACCGAAAGGACTTTTTATGATGCTTGTGTTAAAGCTTATGACGGTGATGCGGAACGAGTTAACGAAAATGCGGTGCTACTATGGCTAAGACGATCACCAAACCAGCTATGGTTACCTCCTTTAGTCTCGCCGGATTCGATTGGACAGTCCGACTAGTCGAAGGATTGGCAGACTATGGCAGTTGCAGTCCAGCCACGCAGGAGATACTTATCCGTGCGGGTATGAACGAACAAACCACGCAGCAGACATTCATGCATGAACTGGTTCACGCTATTCTGTTCACGCTAGGCAAAACAGACCATAATGAGGAATTTACAGATTCCTTTGGGGCTTTGCTGCACCAATACGAAAAGACAAAAGCATGAAGACATCATCCGCTAAAGCCAAAGGTAGAAACCTACAGAAGTGGGCTGCTGCTAAACTCCTGGAATATGCTCCAGAATTAGAAGCTGATGATGTTAAGTCTACCTCGATGGGCGCTGGTGGCGAGGATGTTATGCTGTCTCCTGCTGCGAGGAAAGTGTATCCTTGGCAGCTTGAATGCAAAAGCTATGCTCGTATTGCCGTGTATGACTTCTACAATCAAGCCTGCTCACACGGGACGCATGAACCTGTAGTTTTTATTAAACAGAATCAATGCAAACCTCTGGTTGTGGTGGATGCAGACTATTTCGTTAGGAATTTTAGAAATGGATCTTGAAGATTATTTTCATGTTATAAACAAGGAGCCTATTATGAACTCAGAAGATAAAGATACAAGTGTATATTTTTCTATTTCAGTGGACGGAGATAATACGCCATATCCAAATAAAGAAAATTCTCTAAGATATAACTATGATGGCCCCATGTGGATAGAAATATTGGAAGATATTATTAAGGCTTTAGAAGCTTCATACGGCTACGACATTAAATCTAAAGTGTATTATGTCGTTAGTAATCCCTGTTTTGATTATAATTATTCTCCCGCAGTCGGCAGAGAATTAGACAAAAAGGTATTTGATGAGCTACTCGCTGCTAATCCTGCTTTGAATAACGGCGGTGTTCATCAACCTAGTTCACCTTTCTTTACAACTACTGAGGACGATAATGAGAATATTGGTAATTCCTGATTGTCAAGTTAAGGAAAATGTTCCTCTGGAGCATCTTACTTGGGCTGGAGAGGCTATTTGTGAGTATAGACCAGATGTTGTTGTGAACATCGGAGACTTTGCTGATATGCCTAGTCTTAGTAGTCACGACACCAAAGGCTCTAAATACTTTGAAGGTTTGCGGTACAAGAACGATATTGAGGTATCTCAGGTGGCTATGAAAATGTTACTAAAGCCGCTTAAAGACCTACAAAATCGTCAAAAGAAAAACAAAGAGAAGGTATATAAGCCTCGCCTGATACTCACTTTGGGTAATCATGAGAATCGTATAGACAGGGCGGTAAACAATAATCCTACTCTTGAAGGACTAATTTCTACAAAGGATCTAGGCTATGAAGCTGATTGGGAAGTACATGAATTTCTACATCCTGTCTTTATTAACGGTGTGGGCTTTAACCATTACTGGCCTGTGGGCGCACTGGGACGCCCTGCGGCTAGTCCTGCTGCTATTATCAGTAAACTTCACATGTCTTGTATTGCTGGGCATCAACAAGGCAAACAGGTGGCTTACGGAAAACGAGCGGATGGAAAAGCAATCACTTCAATCGTTGTTGGTAGCTACTATCTACATGACGAGTCTTACATGGATCAGCTTAGTAATCGTCATTGGCGTGGATTACTGGTAATGAATGAAGTCAAAGACGGGCACTTTGATGAAATGTTTTTGTCAATAGAATACTTGGAGCGTAAATATGGACACCAGTGAAACTGATAAATTAATTCAAGAATGGATTGATAAGTATCGCTATGAAGACGGTAGGCTGTACTATAAGAAGTGTTACTTTAAAAGTAAAATAGGTAAAGAAGTTAAAAGTACTCCTGATACGCAGGGTTATTTATCTATTAAGCATACCGTTGGCAAAAGAACATATAAAAATTATCTGGTTCACCGCGTAATTTTTGCAATAGTTCACAGAAAATTACCAAAAATTATTGATCATATAGATAGGAACCCTTTAAATAATAGAATTGAAAATCTAAGAGAAGCCACTCGCCAGTTAAACCGTTTTAACTCTAAAATCTCAGTAACTAATAAGTCAGGCTTCAGAGGGGTGTGTTTTGATTCAAAAACTGGTAAATGGCTAGCAAGTATAGGCGTACACTCTAAAGATATAAATTTAGGCCGTTATGACACAAAAGAAGAAGCCTATGAAGCTAGAGTAGCTTACGAAAAGAAGTTAAATATTCATCATATTACTAACCCAGACTCTCATGCTATCAACATCTGAATACATTAGTCGAATCATGGAACAGGAAGACATGAAACAAGTCGGCGGTAGCCACTACAGCAAACATAAAGTACAACCTTGGGATTACATATACGAAAATAACCTTTGCTATTTCACTGGCAACTGTGTAAAATATGTGTCCCGTTGGAGGGACAAAGGAGGCGTGGAAGACCTGAAAAAGGCTATCCATTATCTAGAAAAACTTATCGAACTTGAAGGACAAAAATGACCCCTGAAAAATCATATCACATGAGTATTAAAAGGATGATTGAAAATGCAGAATAAACAAATGACTCCCTACGCCACGTATATCGCAAAATCGAGATATTCCAGGTTTCTTGATGACAAAAACAGGCGCGAACATTGGCCCGAAACCGTAGACCGTTATTTCGGATTTATGGAAAAACACCTAAAAGCCAAGCATAACTATACGCTTTCACCGGAACTCCGAAACGAGCTACAGGAAGCGGTAACTAACCTAGAAACCATGCCATCCATGCGCTCTATCATGACCGCAGGCGATGCGCTTGATCGGCAGAATATTGCAGGCTATAACTGCTCCTATCTGCCCATAGACGATCCTAAAGCCTTTGACGAGGCTATGTACATTCTTTTGTGCGGCACTGGCGTAGGCTTTAGCGTGGAACAGAAGTATGTGTCTAAGCTTCCAGAGGTTCCAGACCACCTATTTGAATCCAATACTGTCGTAGTGGTACGGGATTCTAAAGAAGGTTGGGCTAAGGCGCTTAGACAAATTATTGCTCTGCTGTATGCCGGTGAAGTCCCTAAATGGGATGTATCTGCTGTGCGCCCTGCTGGGGCACGGCTGAAGACCTTTGGCGGTAGGGCATCCGGGCCAGAGCCTCTAGCGGATCTGTTTAGGTATGTCATAGCCAAATTCAAGGGCGCAGCAGGCCGTAAACTGAACACGCTAGAAGCGCACGACATTATGTGTAAAGTAGGCGAGGTTGTTGTCGTTGGCGGTGTACGCCGTAGCGCTATGATTAGTTTGTCTGACCTAAGCGATGATCGTATGGCACACGCTAAAGCAGGGAACTGGTGGGACGGTAACGGTCAACGAGCGTTGGCTAATAACTCTGCCGTTTACGAGATTAAACCTGATGTAGGTCAATTCATGCGTGAATGGTCAAATATTTATGAATCACATTCTGGCGAAAGAGGTATCTTTAATCGTTATGCATCAGAACTTCAAGCAGGCAAAAACGGGCGTAGGGCCTTGGATAAAGAGTGGGGTACTAATCCTTGTAGTGAAATTATTCTTCGTCCTTATCAGTTTTGTAACCTATCTTCTGTTGTTGTTCGTAGCAGCGATACTATGGACATCCTACGGAATAAAGTCAGGATTGCAGCGATTCTTGGCACTTTTCAATCCACGCTAACGCACTTCCCGTATCTGCGGAAGGTATGGCAGCACAATACTGAGGAAGAACGCTTGCTAGGCGTATCTATGACGGGAATCCTGGATAATCCACTTTTGAACAATGTTTACGATCCTGAGCTACCTAAACGATTGGAGGAACTAAAAAATGTCGCTATCGCTACTAATTCTGAGTTTGCTGACGCTCTTAGTATCCCTCACAGCGCTGCTATTACTTGTATCAAACCGGAAGGCACTGTATCTCAGCTTACCGGAACTGCTAGTGGTATCCATCCCCAACATAGTAAGTATTATATTCGCAGGGTTCGTTCTGACAACAAAGATCCTCTGACAAACTTTTTAAAGTCTCAGGGATTTCCATCAGAGCCTTGCGTTATGAAGCCCGACAGTACCACCGTGTTTAGCTTTCCTCAAAAGGTTGGTGATGGTGCTAAACTGCGTGAGGAACTACCAGCTATCGAGCATCTGGAGCTTTGGTTGACTTATCAGCGTCACTGGTGTGAGCATAAGCCGTCTGTGACTATTTCCGTGAACGAGAATGAATGGCCTAAAGTAGGCGCTTGGACATGGGAAAACTTTGATGAAATCACAGGTGTATCTTACTTGCCTTACGATGGCGGCACATACAAACAAGCCCCATACGAAGAAATTAATTCTTCCGAGTATGAGGCTTTTGTGGCTAAGATGCCTAGCGCTATCAACTGGGATAGCTTTATCGAAGGAACCGATAATGTGGAAGGAGCGCAGATGCTGTCTTGTACCGCTGGTGCGTGTGAGGTAGCATTCTAATGGACATCACCGTAAACTACCAATGGAACAACGGACTAGTGTTTGGCTTAACAGCCGATTCAATTCACATGGTTGAGGAAGACAAAGAACCAGACTTTAATTCTGAAACCAGACCAATAATCTACATATACTTAGGTATAATCACAATATACTTTATTCTATAAACAATTAAGCCCTCTAATGAGGGCTTTTTTATTAGCTTAAAAATAAATTCTTTTCATCTATTCGTCTATTCTGTAGTCCTTTCAGGACTTTACCGCCAGCCATACAATACTTTAGTAGTTCCTCTGCTGCGCCTTCTTTATCTCCCCGATTTAGTTTCATCCGCAGAGTTGATCGCTGTAGCGTACCTAAGCCTACATTGAAGGAGAAGGATACCAAGGCATCAAACATTCCCTGTGTAAGCTCTACTGTTATAAACTTGTCTACACCTTGTTCAAATCTTTTTAGATCTGCTTTTAGAATGTTATTAACCTCGTCTTGTGAGAATGCTCTATTGTCTTCTGGACGAAGCTGATAACTATCTCTTTCATTAATAGGTATCTTACCTTGATCGGGATACAGAACATGTCCTACTCCTATAGTCCATAACTTAGCTGGACACCTGTAAGGCTTCAGTCTAAGCCCTTCATGGTGCGTTATCATTTTGATAGCTTTATCGCTTACTTTCATACTGTAACATCTATTCGTCCAGTTGTAAAGTTAGCTTCTCGTTCCCTAGCCTCACATTTAGCATCTAATTCTTTAATCTTTTTAGCTTTTTCATCCACCAGTGCTTGCATTCTTTTAAGGTTTTCTGCGTAACACAAATAAGCCTGTTCGCTTACTCTATGAGCATGAATAAGATTACTGGAATCTATTTTCATTTGCCAAACGCTCTACCACCGAAGTGGAAAGCTATAATAGAAGCAAATAGTACCTGTGTTTCATTGTCCCACAAATGCTCTGCTAGGTCAGCAAAAGGAACACCAGAAGACATACCTTTATAGATCAAAGCAGCGTCAATGGCGCATAGCAGGAAAAAGAAGCCATAAGTGATTACTGGACGCACAGAAGCCCTAAGATTACGCATCCACTGAGAAGTGCCCTCATTTAGGCTAGTGTCGTGAGCATAGATAGCCTGCATCTCTGCTTGTTGTGCGGAGATTACGGCTGTTTTCTCCGCAGATTTGGTCTGTAGCTCTATCTGCTCTGTATGCACAGCTTCTACGCGCTCCTGAGCCTCGTAGCCTAGCTTTCTAAGCTCCATTTCGCGTTGAATTTGTAGCTGTGCTAGTTGTAGCTCATGAGCCTTGTCAGACCTGTCTTGAAAGAATTCCAGGATCTTTGGTAGTCCTCCCATGAGGAAAGACACTAGGGTTGATAGTAGGGTTAGCATTATTGAGATTCTCTTTTTTGTAGTTCTTCCATTAACTGTTCTAATGTTGGGCCGGTTTCTGTTGTTTTTTCAGCTTGCGGCTCTGAAACCTGTGTTTCTCCCATACGAGGCCCTGCCCTGACAGCCTGTGCTGCGGTTGTTTTACCTATGGTAGACATAGTATCCAATACTTTTTGTAGCGTTGGTTTATTTTTTGCTGCCATCATTGATTTAACTGTCTCTGCATTAAAGACAACATCTGCCATAGCATTTGGATTGGCTAACAAATCTTTAAAAACAAGTCCCAGTTCTTTTAAAGCATTTGCTAAACCAGACTGAGCGCCTAGACCCCTAGCTGTAGAATAAATATCTGCTCCTTTTACTCCACCGACTTCTCCGCTTGTTT
>JAAOEI010001063.1_pt1 | contig 10215 bp, 14 predicted proteins | sample 7059261 | NCBI WGS metagenome assembly JAAOEI01 (sample SAMN14008812, study PRJNA610033) | viral metagenome | isolation source: viral particles filtered from seawater | place: China: Hangzhou Bay, Yangshan Deep Water Harbour | collected 2017-10-31
GATGCCTGTCGTTGACATTGACGAGGCGTGGCCGTCGAATCTGCGCGGCACCTTTCTCCTCCAGCGCGTGCAGGAAAAACGCTGGCTGTTCGCCTACGGCACCCACGGCACGCCCCTCGTCCAGACGGAGGGCCTCACGCCGGCAGAACTGCGGCACATCGCCGCCTCCCTGGTGCAATATGCCAACACCTTCGACAAGAAGGGGGAGACGCTGGACACGTTGCCCAAGCCCACCGTCGCCAAGAAGACGGGGCGCTTCCAGGACGACGACATCATTGACATCCGCGAGCGTGCCGAACTGGGCGAGTCGCGGCTCTCGCTGGCAAAGGAATACAACTGTTCCGAAGCCATGATTTACCTGATCTGCAAGGGTGAACGCTACAAGCATGTGAGGAGGTGATAGGCGTGAAGCACTACGAGAAGTCCACCAAGGGCAACTCGCGGGGGAACATGAAAGCTCCCGGCGGATATGACAATGCGGCTTCCAAGAACACCGTTGCCAAGGCGGCGTCGAAGCACAACCCCGGCGGCATGAAGACGGCTTCGTCGTCGGGCAAGGGTTCCAAGCCTTCCAGGAAGATGTGGTAAAGGAGAGTCACGATGGCAGAAGAAGCAGAGGCAGCACCCGTTCCGGCTGACGATACAGCCGCCCCGGCCCCGGAAGCCGTCAATTCCGAACCGCAAGACGAGATTGCATTTCAGACGGAAGCAAAGGAGCAGCAGCCCCAGAACATGGTGCCTTCGTGGCGTCTGCGGCAGGAAGCCGACAAACGACGCCAGCTGGAGGCACGAATCCAGGGCATGCTCAACAACACGCAGAACAACCCCGAGGATGCGGTGCGGGCCAGGTTCGGCGCAGAAGAAGAGGGCGGGCGCGAAGCCTATGAGGCCGTCCGCGGCGTCGCACAGATGGTGACGGAGCAGGAGAAAGAGCGCCTGCGGGCCGAGCTCCGCGCCGAGATGCAGGCAGAAATCCATGGCCAGGTGGGGGCCGTCACGGCGACGATGCAGACGGCACAAACCCTTGCCAACATGAAAGCCTCGGGCAAGCTGGATGACGCCGGCGAGAAACTCCTGGGCCAGAGGATGGCGGCCATTATCCAGGAAGATCCCCGGTGGGGCACCGCAGAAAACCAGCCGCACCTGCTGAACCAGGAGTATATGAAGGCGCTTCTGGCCGACGAAATCCGGCCGGCGCGTCGTGCGCGTAGCGCCACGCCCTCCAACGGCATGAACCCCTTGCAGGCCGGGGGGGCCGGTTCGGTGTCGAAATCCGAACAGCAGCTGGAGCGCGAGCACGACGAACTGCTGCTGGACGCCGCCAAGCGCAACCGCCGCACGGCAGGGCTCACCATCGAGCAGCTGCGGGAGATGATGCCGCGGCCCACGGGGCCCCTGCCCGCAGGCCAGAACGGTGAGATGACGTTCGTCCACAGGAGAGGCGCATGAGCGACAACAGCGAAGAACGGTTTGATGCGACGGTGCAGAAGATTATCGACGGGTGCCGTCGTGAGGGCGACCATGTCTTCTGCGAGTTCTGTGACGGGCGCTACTCCACCAAGGGCATTGCCGGCCACATCCGCAACCGCCACCCCGGACGGGTGTCGGCGATGGTGGATCACCCCGATTTGGGAAGCGAAGCCTACGACATCGTCCAGCAGGCCGAGAAGGCCATCGACGAAGAGAAGGTGGTGGCGGCCGAAGGCATGGCTGTCACGGACAACACGGAATACGACTACCTGGCGTTCCCGCGAGGGTTCAAGGAGCGCATCGAGGCGGCGGGGGCCAAACTGCACTGGGCCGCCCCCGACAAGGTGATGCACTACAAGAACCAGGGCTTTGACACGGTGTCGGTGGATCGCAAGACGCAGAACCAGATGGCCCACCACGGCAACCGTGAGGACACGACGCTCCGCACCAACGAACTTGTGGCGATGGTGGTGCCCAGGGACGTGAAGGAGCGCCGCGAACAACTACGGAAGATTCGCAGAGACGCACAGGCTGACGGGCTTGCCACTTCCGACAAGTCCGGTGCGCTCGATGACGTCGGTGAGGCGGCTTACCAGTACTTCAGGAAGAACTACAACATGTCGAGAGACGACGCCATGATGCACGCTCGCCGTGCGGAAAAGGGCGCGTATGATCGGCATTTTGATCGTGAGCCTGGGGAAATGGTGGTGCGCCACCGGCGATGAAAGGCAGGTGATACGACTTGGCAAACCCCAATATCGAAATCGGGTTTATCCCGACTCCCATCCTCCAGACCAACCGCTATGTGCGCGATGCGGCTTCGTCCACGGCCATCTTCATGGGTGATGTCGTGCAGATGGACGACGACGGAAACATCAACGCGGCCACGGCGGGCAACACGGGCCTGATCGGGGCGTCACTGACGTTCGCGACGGGGAGCGCGGCGGCGACGAACATCATCGTGGCCGACAACATCTCCCAGATTTTTCATGCCCAGGATGACGGCGACACGGACACGGCGGCGCAGACCGACATCGGCCTCAACGCCAACCACGTCGCCACGGCGGGACAGATGGCCCTCAAGCGGGGCCGTCACGAAATCGACATTGACTCGGCCACCACGGCCGCGGCAGGGTTCGGGCTCCTGGAGTTCGTGCAGAACGTGGAATACACGATCGGCGCGAACAGCATCTTCAAGGTTATCTGCAAGGAGCACCTGCACAACACCGGCACCGGCGTCTAACGCACTGAGGAGGTGAATTACTTTGCCAGGCATTGCAATGACGACAAACTTTGCGAACGACACCACGCAACGTGGCGTTCACATGGTTTGTTACCAGGCGTTTACGGAGCGCGAGCCCGCGTACGCCAAGATCTTCAACACCTACGATTCGACGCAGTACCGCGAGCACAGCCTCACGTTCGGCGGCATCGGCAACTTCGACACGGCCTCCGAAGGTGTGGCGGTGAACTACACGTCGCCGGTGGAAGGCTTCCTGAACACCTACACCCACACGAAGTACTCCAAGGGCATCCGTATCAGCGAGGAGATGTGGGCGGACGATCTCTACGGTGTGATGGAAGACTCGCCCGCTGAACTGGGCATGGCGGCCGCAGCCACGCTGGAGACGCTGCACGCCAACCACTTCAACAACGGGTTCAGCAACAGTTTCACGGGCCCCGACGGCATCGAGCTGTTCGCCACGAACCACGTCCGCGAGAACGCGGACACCTACCGCAACGAGCTGTCGAGCAGCGCCGACCTCTCCAGGACGTCGCTGGAGCAGGCGCTCATCGACTTCAGGACGCAGTTCCGTTCGGGTGGCGGGCGTCGTCTCCAGATCAAGCCGGAGACGCTTCTCGTCCCGCCGGATCTTCAGTTCGCGGCGGCACGGCTTCTGGACAGCCAGTACCAGCCGGAAGACGACACCAACGCGGTGAACCCCGTCAGCAACCTGGGCCTGACGCTTCAGGTGTGGGACTACCTGACGGACGCGGATGCGTGGTTCCTCGTCGCCGGCAAGTCGGATCACAAGCTGGTGTCCTACATGCGCCAGGACTTCACCACGTCGTCGGTTGTCGATTTCGACACGGGCGACCTGAAGTTCAAGGGCCTGTTCCGGCAGTCGTCGGGCTGGGCAGATCCGCGTGGCGTTTATGGTAGCCCCGGAGCGTAAAACCTCGCGTGCAGGGCAGACTCGCACGTCACACAGGGGGGGCCGAGTAGCTTCGGCCAAAGGCCCCGCTCAACAAGGAGAATCACATGGCAAAACTGGATAAGGTTGACGGCAGGTGGGTCAACCTGGAGAAACCGGGTGGACAGGTGTTTTTCGTGGGTGGAGGGACCGTCGCCTATAATGGTGTTGGTGCTTCTGACACGTTTACGGGCGCACGTCCCGAGGAGCCTCTGTCTACTATTTCTCAGGCGCATACGCTGGCTGTGGCAGATCGTGGTGACACCATTGTGGTGCTTCCCGGCACAGTCACAATTACGGCGGCGGTTGCGATTACCAAGGCTGATGTTACCCTGACGGGTTATACCGTCACGGGGCCTAAGACGCGCAACCCCTCAATCATCACCTGTGCCACCGACTCGGTGGAGATGATTGCCGTTGACGCCGCGAACGTGGTGGTGGAAAATCTTACCCTCACGAATACGGCAACGACGGCAGATGTCTTCCTTATTGATGTGGGAGACTCTACGTCGGCTTCTGGCACGGTTCTCAGGAATCTGTTTATCGACTGTGAGGGCGGCGCAAACACGGTCAACGCCATCCGTATCGGTGACGGCACGGTGGTGTCGGATTACTGCACTATCGAAGGCGTGTATATCTACGATTTGGACGACATCGGAATTACCGTCTCCGATGCCTCTGAGGGGTGTGTTATCCGCGACTGCCTTATCATGGACAGCGCCTCGGCCAACATCGCCAAGGACTGTATCTCTATTGCGGCAGACAACACGTTCGTAGATAACTGTATTCTGAAAAGCAATTCCATCACGGCGGCAGATGCCGTCATCAGTCTTGCTGCTACGGCCCAGGACTGCCTGATTACCAACTGCCACATCTGGAGCAATGGCGCAGACTCCCACGGCATTTTATATGCTGACGGAGCCACGGCGTCGTGCCACAACATCTTTGTGACATCGGATGTCCTTGCGACGACTGTGGACTTCACGACCGATGTCGATGGTCTTTCCGGCGTTATCGGGTGGGCTTCGGCTCCGCCGGATGGAACGATTTCTGAGCTTATCAACCCGAACGTCGCATAATTCGCGCCACCGTTGACGGTTCGTAATCCTCTCGTAAAACTTGCCTAGAGGGGTGATACTTGACGCACTGTGGGCGAGGGGCGAGTAGCGGGAATGTTCCCGCCGAAACCAACGAGGACAGAAAATGGCAAATCCGAAGAACGTAAATGATCATGTGAACCTCAACGGGGGGTTCACAGGGCACAACAACCCCGGTGCGGCCGTCTGGTATGTGGGGGCGACAACGGCCCTCAACGGCTCCGCGCCGAGCGACAACAACAACGGCACGTCCCCGCAGCAGGCGTTCTCCACCATCCAGAAGGGCCTGGACTCCTGCGTGGGGGGGCGCGGTGACATCGTCGCGCTGCTTCCGGGTTCCTACACCGTGACGGCCGCCATCACCATGAGCAAGGCCGATGTGACGCTCCAGGCGGCACACATGCCCGGCCCCCGGCAGCGCAGCAACGTGGTGATTGTCAATGCCACGGACGTCAACACCATCGAAATCACGGCTTCCGACGTGACGGTGGCGGGCATCGAGTTCGATGACAACGTGTCTTCCGCGACGGCGGACACGGCCGTCATCGCCGCCAACGTGGCGAACACGGGGGCCGATCTCCGCAACGTCAAAATCATCAACTGCTTCCTCGATATGCTGGGCTCCGACGCCGACCGCGACGGAATTGCGCTGGGCCTGGCCGGGGACGCCGACGACGGTGCCATCGGCTCTCTTGTCGAGGGCTGTGTGATTTTCGACTGCGACCAGGATGCCATCGTTCTGGCGGCGGGTTCGGACTACTCGCGTGTCGTCAACTGCGAAATCAACGATGTCGTGAACCTCTGCCGCTACGGCGTGGAGGTGGCGGCGGTGGGCTGCGTCGTGTCGGGATGCGACATTCTCGTCTCCGACACCGCGACGCCCGGTGCCCCGATCCACAACGGCGTGGCGGCGGCACGGCTCCAGGTCAACGACTGCCGGCTCCATGCCTGGGGTGCCAACACGACGGGCATCCTCGCCATCAACACGGCGACACAGCGTTCCGCCGGCAACTTCATCACCGCGACGGCGGCGGGCAATGTCATCGACTACCTGACGGCCAGCACGTCGCCTTCTGCGGCGGCAGACATCGGCGCCGTCTATGCCGCCGATCCGCCGGCTGCGGCCCTGGTGGTTCCGACGGTTGCGGGGTCGTAACCCATGATTACACCACGCGCAGGAAACTACATCCTGTCCATGCGCTCCTCGGATAAGAGTTTCGAGGACATCGTGGAGAAGTGGGGGCGCACCTACCCGAACGATGCGTTCACGCTCTCCGAAGCGGAGGCGTTTGCAAAAGACGTCCAGGATCTCCGCGACGGAGGCGTGGATGCCGTGCGTTCGGTGGCGCAGGTTTTGGGGCAGGAGCCGAAACTCAAGGTGGTAAAGAAGGCAAAAAAGACGGCTAAGAAAGCGAGGAAGTAATGTCCACACCCACGCCTTCAGGGCACAAAACCGAGTTGGGCCGGAAGGGCATGGTTCAGTGGACGGCACAGTGGGACGCCACCAATGTCACCAACTTTGTTGGGGAGAAGGTTCTCAACATTGACGACGTGGGCTCGGACTACACCAACCCCCGGTATGCCATTGAGCACATCGAATGGGCAAGCAACGCAACCATCGGGGCTTCGGTGTATTTCGACTGTCTGGCGGAAGGTGGCGACGTCCTGGAGATTGTGGACGGGGCGACGTCCGGGGAAATCGACTTCTCCAGCTTCCCTTCCGGGGCCGCGGTGGACGGTGACAGGCTGGGCAACAACCTTGTCATCGACACGTTCAATGCGGCGGACGGAGACAAAATCGCCCTGACGATAACGTACCGCGTCAAGGGGACGAGGGCCGCCCAGTAACCATTTCCGGAACTGACACCATGATACTTGCACGAAGCGTGACGCGGGGCTATCCTCACGCTGCCTCGGCCACGGCGATGACGTGGCTACACGAAAATACCGACTGGGATGTGGGCTATATCATCAAGCCCTACTGTGTGGCGGTAGGCCGGTCGGAGGCCGTCAGGGAGGCCCTGGAGAAAGACGCTGACGGCCTGTTTATGTGGGATGATGACGTCACGTTCCCCGGCGAGCGGGTGCGGGAGATGCCCGACGCCGGCAAGGACATTGTGGCGGGGCTGGTGCCGACGTGGAAGTTCGGCACCTTCCACTGGAACTGCTACGATCTGACGGAAGAAGGGCGGTGGTATTCACAGCACCAGTTCGGCACCCGGTACCAGGAGGTGTGGGGCGTGGGGGCGGCATGCCTGTATCTGAGCCGCCGCGTGCTGGAGGCGGCCGACGCCTACCCCCTGTTCGAGTTCGACACCGACGACATCGGGTGCGTCAACCTGTTCGGCGGCGAGGACATCAATTTCTGCAAGAAAATGCACCGCATCGACATCCCCGTGCATGTGGACAGCGCGTGCGTGTGCGAACACATCCATGCCGTGGACATGACGCGCACGATGCTGGAGGCCGATCGCTATGCAGATTCTGATACCCACAGCCGGCTCACACGGTCTATTGCCGCTGACCTTGGAGAGTCTCAGCGCCTTCTACCCGTCAGTGAAGGCTACCGTCGTCGTCGGTGGGCACGACGAGACGGTTATGATGCTCAAGAACAGGTTTCCTCACGTCCGGTGCCTGTTCCTTCCTGAAAACAGGGGGTTTGCCGCCAACGTCAATGCGGGGCTGGCGACGATAGACGACGACGTCCTGCTGGTGAACGATGATACGGTGACAATCACGTCGCAATGGATGGACTTTCTGGGGGAGCATGACGACGCAGGAGCGGTAGGCGCAACCAGCAACTGTGCCTTGATTCATCAATTAGTCACGTACCCCAACAGGCCATTATTGGACGATGTGCCAACGCTTTCATTTTTTTGGATTTTGCTGAAAAAACACGTCCTTGATGATGTTGGGTACCTCGACGAAGATTTTGGCATTGGGACTTCCGAGGACTTAGACTGGTGCCTACGAGCCAAGAAAAAGGGACACAAACTTTTGGTAGACAGGAGGATATATGTCCACCATTACGGGGGGCAGACTCTCCAGAGAATTGCGGACATAGCAGAGCTGGAACGGAAGAACAAGGCCCTGCTCTGGGAGAAACACCCCGAATTTTCGTCGGTGGCATGCACCGAAGCGGCACCTCCTGGCTCGCCCACGCTCTCAAGTTAGCAGGTGCTGACTTAGGGGAGCGCGCCGGCCACAAGGCCGACGACAACCCCCTGGGGTTCCACGAAGATCAGCTTTTCGTGGACTTGAATGAGGCCATGATTCGCCACTTCGGGGGCATGTGGTATGATCCTCCCGAAATCCAGGCGTCGTATGAGTTGCAGGAACCCGTCCGGCTGGCGCTGGATCGGGGGTTCAAAGGCCCGAAGGTCTACAAAGACCCGCGGGTTTCTTTGTTATGGCCCATCTACCGGGCGTCGTTTCCCGACGCGATTCTGGTGGCGACGGTGCGGCACCCGATGGAGGTGGCCCTCAGCCTCAAGGAACGCAACGACATCCCCATTGATTCGGGCCTGGAATTGTGGGCGCACTACAATTATGCGCTTCTGGAGCACGAAGCCCGGTTTGTGGCGTTCCCCAGCCAGCGCGGACTCCCTACATTACTTCGGGACATTGGCCTAAACCCTTGTGCCCCAACGGGTATGATGGCCGATCAGATCCACCATTACTGTGACAACACCGACTACGACGAACTCTACGACATCATTTGGAGAACGATTGACGCATAATGTTGGGAGCACGACATGGCGAAGACGCTGCTTGAGTCGGTAAACGAGGGGCTTCGCACCATCGGGGAGCCTGACATCACGGCGTTTACCAGCACGAACCAGCTTCAGAACGTGCTGATTTCGCAGGCCAACGACACCGTCCACGACATTTTGGAGTCGGCCCGGTATCGGTGGGGGCTGCGGAACGACGCCCTTGTCCTCGAAGCCGCCATTGACACGGGCACGGTGGCCGTCACCAACGGATCCACCACCGTCACGTCGAAGGATGCTTCCGGTGACGACGCCGACAACTTCACCAATGTCGAGGCCGGCGACTGGGTGCGTGTGGGCACGGACCTGACGTCGTATGAAGTCGCCTCCGTGGACACGGCTTCGTCGCCCGACACCATCACGCTGACGGACGAATACCAGGGCTCCACCTCCACGTCGGCGTCCTACAAAGTCATCCACGACACGTACAGCATCTCGACGTCGCACGACGAAATCTTCATCGCGTCCTACGGCGAGAAGACGGCCTTCTCTGCCAGCCGGGAAATCCAGGTGGTGGACATGCCCACCATCTACCGCAAGTCGGGCGGCGACTTGCACAGGAACACGTCGGGGTATCCCGAGTTCATGGCGCAAATCGCCAATGACGCCTCCGAAAACAAGCGGTACGTGTTCTGGCCCTACCCCGATGACGAGTGGGTTATCCACTACTGGTACACGGAGTCGTTCACGTCGAACACGACGGCGGCCACCAATATGTTCGGCGGTGACGCCCCCGACATCGCGTATGACGCCGTGACGCACAAGATCCGCTGGCGGGCTTGTATCTACGACAACGACTTCCAGCAGGCCCAGCAATGGAAGGAAGAATACGAGCGTTCCTACTTCCAGCTGGTGTCCCGTGAGTCCAGGACGCACCGTGAAGAGAACCAGATAGATGTGGAGACATACCGCTCCAACTTCCTGCGGAACACGTCGGGCCACCCCGTCGTGTCGCAGATTATCTTTGACAGGTCATGAGTTCCACATACAACAACGTGAACGTGGCGGCCACGGCCACCAAGATCGTGGCGGCCAACAAGCACCGCGTCGAGGTGCGCGTCAAAAACAACTCGGCCGTGGTTGTCTATCTGGGCTCTAACAGCAGTGTCACCACCAGCAACGGCTACCCGCTGGCGTCGGGCGACGAGTGGGAAGAATACCACGACGCCTCCTGGGGCGACCGTGACGGCACCTTCTACACGGGCGACATCTTCGGCATCGTGGCCGCCGGCACGGCCGACACCCGATACTGGGAACGCGACGACACAGGCTCGATATGATCCGCGTAAACCACACCGTCCAGACTGTCAAATACGAGCCGGCCAACGCCCTGGCGTTCAGCGCCTTTGGCGAGCTGCTGACGGCAGAGCTGGATCCCGTCGTCAACGTCGCGTTCCACTACTCGAACAACGCCCGCTATGTCAAAACCAAGACGTTCGGCAGCGGCACCGTCACCAACGCCACCGGCCTGGCGAGCGTCAACACGACGGCCAACGCCAACTCGTCGGGGCGTCTGGAGACGATCAAGCATCTGCACTACAACCCCGGCCAGGGCGCGGTGGCACGCTTTACGGCGGTATTTACGGCGGGTGCGGCGAACTCGACGCAGGAGATCGGTATTGGAGGCGCAGAAGACGCTTTTGCGTGGGGCTACAACGGCACCAGCTTTGGCGTTCTGCGACG
>JAAOEI010001064.1_pt1 | contig 10213 bp, 9 predicted proteins | sample 7059261 | NCBI WGS metagenome assembly JAAOEI01 (sample SAMN14008812, study PRJNA610033) | viral metagenome | isolation source: viral particles filtered from seawater | place: China: Hangzhou Bay, Yangshan Deep Water Harbour | collected 2017-10-31
CGGGTTAAAAAACCCGCCGCCCGGCTGGCCAAAAGCTGGACTACTACCACCACCGAACGCACTACCGACAGCGCTACCAATAGCGCCACCAATCGGGCCACCAGCCAACGCACCACCAATAGTGGCAAGCTGGCCCAACCCGCCCAGCAATCCTGGGTTACTGCGAGTACGGGTAGTTTCAGTCCCGGTGACCGTTGAGCCTGTCGGCAACTGGTTTGCCTGTGATAACTGAAGCGCCTGAAGGTTGAGTCCCTGTAAGCCGAATTCGTTGTTGATCCGCTGCTGTAACAGTCCTGCGGATTCCCCGGTAAGTTGGCCACTGCCTACCGCTGCCTGTATGGCAGGGCCGAGCAAAGCATTTTGCGCCCGCATCCGAATATCGCTGATCCCTTGGTCAAAATCACCGCGCTGCTGTCCAATGACGTTCTGTGGCAATGAACCAAATATACCCCTGCGTGCGAAGTTCTGACCGCTTGCCGCCACCTGTCGGGCCGCATTAGCCTCCGCAGGGCGGGACACGGCGTCCAAAAAGGCGCTGTTTGGGGCAGCCAATTGGTTCGACAACAAGCCCAATTGCGCCGCATTGCGGGATTGGATTGTATGTAATTTACCTAAACGACGGTCAAAATCCGGGTCAAGGCGGCTGATAACGCTGGTGCCGCCGCTGCCCACCCTGAGTCCAAGGTTTCCGCCCTTGGAATTGAAATCCAATCGGGGCTGGCGCGTGATCGTTTCCTGACGATTCAGGCTTCTGCTTTGGGTATCACTACCCCCACCACCTAGAAATGACATTAAGCTACCCTCTCAATGGGCTGCTGCTCCGCCGAAACTTCAGCTTTCTTGCCCTTGCCTACAATATAGTAGATGTATTCATCCCCCCGGCCAAAACGGTCGCCTTTCGGCACCTTCCCGACAAAGTATAGCGGAACGTAGCGGGTCAGCCTCCGGTGGAAGTTATTTGTCTCGGTCAGGGACAGCACGCGCATCACCCCCACGCCCTTACGGCGGAAGGCCATCATGTACTGAACGGCACAGCGCAGGTGATTCCTGGCTGTGGCCCACGGGAACCAAACCGCATGAGGTTCAGTGGTTTCCCCGTAGCGTTTCACCCCCACGACAGCCATCGGGCCTTGGCCGGCCCGGAACATCGGATGGTGGTCACTGACCATGTGGAACTCGTCATATCCGGTGAAATACTCATTGAAATGGCGCTGGTATTCCAAATCCGTCATTGAGTTACCGGCCATTTCATAACCCGTTCGGACCCACTTATATAAGTCCTCATAGGAGGCCGGTAATATTACCGGTCTTGGGATTGCACCAAATAACTGTTTTCGTCTGTCTGCCGGGGTTATCTTCATCGGCGCAACCTCACACCACCTGCGGCCCTACCAGTCACTTCACGCTCTGGCGTTTCCAGACGGTTGATCAGAAACGGTACATTCGTATTCAGCGATAGCGTCAAAAAAAACGATGTGCCTTTGCCTTGTGGCTGGAAACCAACAGTGGAGACTACTTCCTCCGCTATCCCACCTGCGCCATACACCGGGATCTCGGTAGATTCCCATGACACTCCGGTATCCGAACCCCCAGCCAAGTCCGAATCATCCCCGCCAGATGTACCTCCTACGGTACACTTAAAAAATCCTCCGCCGCTGACAGCCACCACGTCATCAACGACATAAGCTGTGCTGATCGTCCACGTTGTCACATGCCCGGAGTAATACTGGGGGTTTGACTGGCTGCCATAGAAATAGGTGCCTGCGGAGACAATGGCGGCCTTCAAAGGGATAGAAATACTGGTCGTGGCGTAGGATTCCGTCCATTCCAGATCCATCTGTACCGTAGCCAACCCCTTCCGGCGATAGACCAAACGCCCGTGTACCAAATCATTGATGCCATCTATTTCGGTGATCAGCTTGGTTTTACGGGTAGTACGGATGAGTGATGTTCCGCCATCTCCATTGCCACCACTGCCATTCATGGCAAACAAATTACCTTTCATATCCCCGAAATACACCGCATTCACAGTGTTGTCATCAGGGGCCTCAATGTATGCCACGGCAGATGTATCGAAATTACACGGGTGCTGAGTCGTATCAATCACCCACGGCGATAGCTGCTCGGTGGCATACACCAGTTTGCTGAAGGTCAGGATCTTCCCGCCGACGAAGAAATGAACTAAATCCACGCTTTGGTCGTACACACCAATAGCACTGGTTAGATTCTGCGTTTCATCCCGTATCCACCGGCTGGCATCATCTGCCGACACATCACCAAACCGCTCAGTAGTGCTCAACAGTTCAATCTGCCCACTGCGGCGCATATACATCATATCGTTGCCGATATTGACCATAGCTTCATCGCCCAGTGACGATGACCCGGCATAGGCACCCACAATGGCGTAATTGGTCGAATCCGAGCCAGTCAGCTTGAACAGCAATCCATCTTCTGTGGATATGTATACGGTTTCAAAGAACTTCACGACGCCGTTAATAGGCTTCAGATCCGGCGTTGCCAGAAAAAACGCTTCATCCCCAGTCGAAAACGTCGCGTCCCCTGCCCGCTTGGCAGAATCAAATACCTGCGGATCCTCAAAGGCAGACGCAATCATCACATGCGGTAAATCACTGCTGTCTGTGGTGACGTTGAATAACCACACCCGGCCGCCAAACTCCACGGCATACTTCGCATACAGATTGGTCACTCCCACAATCGCATGGGTATGAACCGCCAGCGTGGTCCCATCCCAGTTCAATACCGGGGTGAGTTTGGCAATGTCTGTGATCACCAGATAGTCATCCAACCCCCAAAACAAACTGCGCAGCTTTGAGCCTGCATCGACTGTGACCGTCAACGGGTTCGGTGGATTTGTGGATTTATCGGTATAAACAAAGCTACTGCTGACGCTATAGACCACTCCACCATTCTGCGAAAGGGTGGTTTTGGTTCCAGTAGTGGTCTTTAACTGCATGATCCCACGGGTTTCTAATCCGTTGGGGGCAGTACCTTTAAGGTCAAAGGGTAAACGAGGTTGGAGGCTGCGGGATTGTTCTTGCAGGCGGAAGTTTTCACCTTCCACGCATTCATCAATATCGATATTGATATCGTCGCGTTGGTTAACTCCGCCGCCGAAGGTAAGGATACCCACGCTTAACGCCCATAGCTGGCTGTTCGGGCATTGCGGGATAGCATCTGCATTAAGACACCACGCTGGGTCAACATGCCCGGATCCTGCTCAATGGACACCAGATCCGACTTGCTTTCAAAGGTCAGTTCAAACTGGCGCTGCGCTAACCGTGCAAACTGTTGCGCCTGAGTTTCCGTATGGAAGGGAAGTACATCGGTTTCGTCTGTAACCAACTGCTCCTTCTCATAGTAATAGCGTAGTTTTTGTGCAGAAGTCGGCACGGGGTAGAAGCCCACCAACGCATTCGCAGCGCTGGCCCAGTACCATGAAGTCGGGTCACCAGTTTGTTCCCGGTAGTCCTGGATTTGAAACGCCAGTTCCATTTCATCCGCGTTTCTATTGCATGCCTCCACCCACGTATTCTCCGATTCGCTGCTGCTGTCAACATACAGGAACCGCATCTGGCGCATCTTATGGAAATCGGAGGCTAAGGCGTAAGTCCGCGTGCCATTCACAAGGTCAATGGTCGCATCCGTCGTTTCGATTTGCAGGATTTCATCGCCAATCAAGGAGCCTAACTGATCCTCAACAGCGATTTTCGCTAAGGCAATAGCAGCAGCGTGCTGGGTATCCGTAAACAGGGTGATCTCGTCATCATCCCCACGCAGGATCCCCGTTGAGCGAAATATGCGGTTAACTGCCTCCAGATAGGTCACGTATTTTCAACCTTCTGAATGGGCTGCGTTTCAAAATCTCGTTCAACACCCCCTGCGGAGTGCGTTTCGGGCCAATTAACTGACCCAACGCATTCGGGGCAACAACCTCGAATTTCTTTTCCTGCCCGTTGACGTTGATCACCATCAGGATCGTGGCATCAGGTGACACGAACGCGGGTTTTGGCTCGGTTGCAGGCGTAGGCTCCTGCACCGCATCAACAACTTTGCGTGGACGCCCTGGCTTCCGCTTAACAACAACTTCCGGCTGTGTATCCATAGGCTTCAGGCGATAATTTCCTTAGAGTTGGGGGGCCGTTAAGCCCCCCTCGTCGTTAAGCGCTCAGATCCGTAGCGGCTGATTCAATCTTCATGACAAAGTTTGAGTTCAGCACTTTGGCAACGAACCATGCTTTCCAGGCCATCGAACCCACTTCGTTGAAGTGATCCGCGATGCCGCTGGAACCCGGAGGATGGTTGATGATCTCCACGGTCGCCGGCATTTCGCCGATCTCGTAGATTTCGCGGGTATGCTGCTCTCCCAGCCCTACCGTTCCCATCGCTTCCTCGCCGATGATAACCGTGGTGTATACGTCAGCGGCATTGGTCGTTTCATTGACCGTCGTGCCGCCCGTTGCACCACCACCCAAGGATACCGGGGCAGACTGCGTGGACAGAAAGCGAACGCCGGCAATCGTACCAAACTCGCCCAACAACGTCCGGGTCTGGCCCGCATACTGCTCGACTGGTACAAACCCGGTCATTTCGCGGATATCTTCCTCCACATCGACGTGGCAAAAGCCGTAATAGGCTTCGCGTACCGGCGTGGTGTTGATATTACGTCCGCCCTGAGTCATGCCGACAAAGGTGCCTGCGCCATTGTTCTGCAACTGATTGACGCAGAAACGAATGTCGTTTTTCGCCAGGATCGTGTTGACGTTTGCCGTCGCCGCACCATTGGAAAAAATATCCGTGGTTTCGCCGTCGTATTGCGTCGCAACCAATCCATTCAACGATTCGCCGGCATTCCGGCCAAGGACGTTCATGAACCCCGATGCACGGGTATTCACGTTGAACAAATCCACTTCCTCGTTGTAGGTGATGGCCTTGCCGTATTTGGCGATTGCCGCCGTCACGTCTTGCGCTGACGCAGCCACAGAATCCCGGCCTAAGCCGAATACAGGCGGTGAAGCCGTTTCGCCCAGCGCGGTCGTAACCACCGTCAGATCCACCCAGCGCCGCCATTTGACGGACATTGAACCTTGGTTTTTTTGCAATTCCCCCGGCACAGTGCCGTGGAAGTAAGGCAGGCGTTTCATCGCCTGTCGGAGCAACCCACGCATCAGCACGTAATCTACGGGTGCTTGTACGTCAGATGCAAGAGTAGTTGTAACTAATGCCACTGCAATTCTCCTGCGTTAAGCAGGGCGATTAATATTGAGTACCGCTCATCCGATCCCATTCGTTATCGAAATCGTCGTCACTCATTTCCGCCCAACGCTGACGATCAGCATTAGCCGGCGCACGCCCTGTATTAACGCCTCTGTACGATTGTTCTAAGGCACGTTGATTTTCGGCAAGCTGAGGATCGACCACCGTGGTCATACTCTGCTTGTATTCCTGCGATAGCACCCCCAACGCCTTATTCCAGGCTGCTGGGTTTGAATCACGATTCGCCCAAATGCGCTGAAAGGCTGGATCATGCACGTATTTATAGTGCAGAAAGCCTTCAACGGCCATCGGGTTTGCCGCGTCCAAGTCGGCGCTGATCGTATCAACGGCCGCACGAATGTCTCCTTTCTCCTTCTCGCTGGCGCGTTGGGCACGTTCCTGCTCAAACGCCTGCGTGTAAGACGAGACTTGTTGATTCAGTGCTGTGAACTGTTCCGCCTGCCATGCTGCGTACTTTTCAGGGTCAGCAACAGGGTCGGGCATACTGGGAGCAACTGCGGGAGCGCTTTGCGCAGGTGGCGTCTGCTGAGGTTCGTAGGCCGGCGCAGGGGCAGCGGGGGCTGCAAACTGGCTGGCAATGTCCTCTAAACTCGGGGCTGCCGCTGGGGCAGGTGCCGAGGTATCGGGTGCCGGGGTGTTATCGACCGGCGCAGATTCTTCATTCATCTATGAGGATCCCTAGCTTAGATAAGCATAATTTATAGCCTTCCCTCATCTGCGACTGGGCCTTCCATTGGGAAGTGTTGTCCGTTCCATCATCATTCACCACAAAAGCCGGTATGGGTGGCATTGCGGGGTAGACTTGGGTGGTCAACACATCCTGAAACCATTGCTGATCTCGTAAGTCCTTTAACAAATCCGCGTAAGGGTTTGGCATTGTCAGTCTAAAAATAGCAGATACAGCATCATGAATACAAATAATATTCTTTGTGTAAGTGCATCCTGTTGTTTTTTATCACTTATTAATTTTCCGGCCCTGCGGATCTCATCCGCAATGGTTTGTGCGGTGCTTGCACGTTCTGAGGCCTCAGCAGCCAGTAGACGATCAACAATCGCCTTTTCTTCCTGGCCCAGTACATTATCGAGAAAACTACCCGGAATAATCGGGGCGGGCGGCGGGGTAAGTTCCGCCATGCGCTCGGACTGAACCCTGCGGCGTGCCTCCTTCCGGCTGGGTGCTGGCATAAAAATGCCAGTAGTTTTGCCTCTCCCCCGGCTTCGTCTGGCACGCTGTACCTTGCCACCACCGGCTGAAGTTCCCTCAGAAGGCGCTGCCGCCCCCTCACGCCAAACGCCATCAGCCCATACAGTTTGGTCCCATACCCCAACCTGCCATACGCCTGCGACCGATAGGCTCATTAGACGTCAAACGGTGTTGCGCTACCGTCGCCAGTGATCACCACGCCGTTAATTTTATTAACGTCCGCCTGAACTTCAGGAAGCCCTGTAAATTGGTCGCCCGTGCCGCCCGCTTCTGTTAAGCCTGCGCCGGCAGCGCCAACTGTCGTGCTGAGACTTTCCAGCGTGTCACCATTAGCAGGCAGCGGCGACATGATGTAGCTCGTCGTGCTGTCCGGTTGCGTATCCCATGCCTTGTGTACTGTGGCGACTTTCGTGGTGCCGTTGTAAGCCGTGACGATACGGCTTTGATCTTGCCCGGTTCCGCCAACCAGTAACACCGCCTGCCCAACATAAATGTCGTCGGTAGCCGATGCCACGGAGTTAAGCGTGATAGTGCTGGCTGCGCCTGCTTGGGCGAGTCCTTCATTCACATGCCCTTTCCCGCCCGAGCTATACACGACGTAGGATGAAGCGCTTGTTGGTGTCGTGCGCCAGTCCTTATCGACAGAGGCCACTTTAGTAGTACCGTCGTAGCCCAAAATGCCGCGTGTTTCGCCTGCGCCCGGCCCGGTTAGAATTTGAATCGTGCCCGGATCGTATGCGCCATTCGTGGCTGATGCACTCGCCGCGAGCGTGATGGTGTTCGCTGTACCCGCCTGAGCCTTGCCTTGGTGAACTTGACCGGACGTGGGATCTTGGCGAACCAAGTTTACCGCGCCGCTCGCATTGTCAGTCACCGAGAATATCCCGCGCAGGGCAATCGTGCCGCCCGCACAGTTGGCGTTCAGTATCATCTGGCCCATACCGTCGATAGACAGATTATCCGTGCCCGATGCACCGATGTTCTCAATCTCAATCCCGCCCATGTAGTTGCGCAGCGTAACATTCGTATTAGCGACAGCCGCACCAAAGTCGAAGTTGGGCGCGTTAGTCCCGGCTACCCGTGAGCGGCAATCGTTCATCGCCCAACCGTCAGTACCGTTATTCGTTATCGTTACATCGTTGAAGAAGCACCGCCGCAGCGTCATGCCGGGGCCGGTGATGGCGTTGATAATGCAATCCTCCAGAATGGCAGTGGCACCCGTAAACGTGCCTGATACCGTCGCGCCAGAGATATACGCATTGGTTATGGCCTGGCCGCCCAAAGCCAGAGTGTAGTTGTGCCCGACCATTTCGTAATTTGCAAGAGATTCAGCGGGGGCCAGCGTAATGCTCGACCCAGGCAGTATGTGAAACCCCGGCAACCCCACAGAGGCCGCAATAGTCAACGCTTCTCCAATGGTGTCCACGGGGTTATTGACTGTCCCGTTTTCAAAGTCCGTAACCCCAGACGCACCATTTACCGTGTCAACCCAAACATAACCCCCTTCATAAACAGAAAAGTCCTGTAAAGCTCTAAGGCGACGCCCTGCACTGTTCGTAACATTATGTGTGGCCCCCGACAGAACTTCATCCCACACCGCATCTGCCGTTCCTGTTGTGGGGGTGCTGGGAATTATTTTGAACGCATCATTGTTCGCTGGAGCCGCAGTCAACGCATTGAAAGTTATCAATCCATTGGTGTCGGTGTAATCTGTAATGGTGGTGGCTTCGCCGTGGGTCGCGCCGCCGCTGTCCCAAATAAGCGTCCGGCCTATCAATGAATCCGCCGCGTAACCCGTTAGGTCGCTCGTCGCCTGTGTGGTTGATAGCGTTCCTGTCTGCGCAACTCCCTCGATATGCCCACGGGTTAAAATGGCAAGTTCTACAACATTGTCCGCCGTATTACTCGCGATTGTGTTGGTTTCGGCTTTCACCGCCGCAATATCTGCACTGACACTTGCGCCTGCGGGCGCACCCAACCGAGCAAAATTATCCCCAGTTTGCACAGTATGACCAACCAACGAACCAACACTTCCGGCCACATTACCATCTACATTACCGCCCACTGACCCAGTAAGATTTCCAGTGAATGTGGTTGTAAACGACGTAGTAACAACAGTAGCCGCATTTGTTCCCGCAATGAAAACACCACCAGCCGCCCCTGCCGTTGCGCTGGGCAGGAAGTCTGTTTTGGTTTTAACTGCTGCGGTATCAGCCTTTATTGCGCCAAGGCCATCTGTGCCGTTATCCAAGTCCGTTTGTATGCCATCTACAACCGTATCGACTGTCGTTACCAATGCGGGTATATCACCGGCTGTCTGAAGAGTCCCGCCGACGTGCGTAGTGTCCACTTCAGGCACTCCCGCTGTCGTCGGGGTGGCTACGGCTGTTCCGAGCCATTGGGTTACGTCCGCGTTCAGTACATCAGTTCCTCCAACCAAAGCGTCATACGCATTCGCTGGGATCACCATGAAATCTTCCCAGTGAGGGACGCAGGTCGCGGATTCTTCAAACACGACGCGCAGCGTGCCCAGCGTTCCTGTGTCTGTCGCGTCCAGTGTAATGTTGTACACCCCCATAGCGTCGTAGGCTGGCGCGGTTGCATCGTTGCGGTCTACGAACGCCGCACCATTCTTTTTCAAGCGCAAACCAGTGGTCGCGTTATCCATTGCAGTAGCCAACCCGGCTTCAAGTGTTACGCCATCGGTTGCGTCAACCATCGGCCCGAACGGGACCACTACTGACGTACTTTGTTTAAGCCAAAACATCTATGACCTCGCCGCTTGGTAGTGATGTTGAATAACCGGAATAACGGTTCCACCCGCTGCCGTTACGTCTGCAATAACCAATGGCGCAATAGGATAAACAATGTCAGGGGGTTGCTTCCATGCCATCGACCCGCTAACCAACAACGAAGGGGCAGAACCAGATGTATCTTTTAAGTCACCATCGAAGCGATACTCGATAGCGCTGGGCCGCAGTATTGATTGCCTTGCATGTTTATAAAGCGCAACGGCTTCACCGTCACTCAACTCTTTCCCATAAAAATTAAAGTCCGCGAACTCTGCGGCGCCAGCTTGGTAAGTACCGGCCGTGCGTCTCCCTATGCCGAATGCCATACTATCGAACCCAGTGACGGGTGTTAAATCTTCATGCGATAGCGTCACATTCAATACGCCGTTAACATACAGTTTCCCCCCGGTGCCTGCGGCATTCCAAGTAGCAACTACATGAGTCCATTTACCACGGTCATGTGTAACAAGGCCACCTGTTGCGCTACGCACTGTGTTTTGACGCCTCTGAATTTTCCAACGGGAAGTAGCAAGATACAAATTAATGTAGTTATTGGCGGTTCCGGTAATGTCAGCAATATTAACTAAATTGCCATCATCCCCACTCGACAACGGCGGCTTAATCCACCCCGAAAAGGAAATATCAACACCCGGATAAATAGATGATGTCGTGGGTATGTTGTTGGTGTAAAGGTAGCTCGCTTGATTAACGGACGCGGCGAAGTGATGCCGCCCAACCCGCGAAATGTAAATATCATTAGCCATTATGTTGAGGTGTAAGTAATACCCGTCCAATGAAACCAGTGATTACCGGCTGTGCTGTTCAAATTAACGGCGGTGTCGTGAGTAACAAACAGGCCCCACTTAAGCGGCACTATGCCGCCAAATAATCCTGCTACCGAAAAACTAAAGCTATAAGCCCT
>JAAOEI010001065.1_pt1 | contig 10213 bp, 8 predicted proteins | sample 7059261 | NCBI WGS metagenome assembly JAAOEI01 (sample SAMN14008812, study PRJNA610033) | viral metagenome | isolation source: viral particles filtered from seawater | place: China: Hangzhou Bay, Yangshan Deep Water Harbour | collected 2017-10-31
ATTTTATTTAGATGATGCGTTTTATGAGAATCAACAAGGCGTAACACATAGAGTATTTGAACTAAATAAATTTCAAAATTTAAAATATGAGACAATTTGTTTCGATTTAATGAATAGATTTATTAAGTTTAATTATATAAATGATAATTTTAACGCAAACAATACGTTGTCTTTATTAGAGTGGAAAAAGTATAATCAACAAACATGGAATTATTATCTTAATGGATATTGGCAATCAGAAAAGTATTTTAAACATTACGAAAATATAATTAGAGAAGAATTAAAACCATCAGATGAAGAAGCATGTAAGTTAAATAAAATAATAGAACCAGATTCAGTTTCTATTCATGTACGAAGAACTGATTATGTTACTTCTAACGGATACCATCCAGTTCAAGATATTTCTTATTTTTCTAATGGAATTGATATCATTGGAGACTATAATAGATTGTATGTATTTTCTGATGAGATAGAATGGTGTAAGACAAATCTTAAATTTGAACGCATGGAATTCATAGAAGGGTATTCAAACATAGAAGATTTACGAATGATGAGTTGTTGCAAACACAATATTATTGTTAATAGTAGTTTTTCATGGTGGGCTGCATGGATTAATAATCATCCAGATAAAAAAGTAATTGCTCCATCAAAATGGTTTGGTGATCAGGCAGGTTTAAATCAGAGTGATATCATTCCAGAAAGTTGGATTAAAATATGATTTCAGTATTATTGCCAGTATACAATACTAATCCTATATATCTAGATGAATGTATAGATAGTATTTATGAACAAACTTATCAGTATTTTGAAATACTAGCTGTAAATAATGGATCAACAGATCAAGAAACTTTAAATATATTAGATAAGTATTCTAAATATCATGCTAATTTTAAATTAATACAATGCGAAAGACTTGAAGGAAGAAAAAATTTATCAGTAGCCTTAAATAAAGGATTGGCGCATTGCCAATATGATTATGTTGCAAGAATGGATTCCGATGACATAATGCATCCAGAAAGATTACAAAAACAATTAGAATATCTCGTTACAAATAATTTTCTTAGTCTTGTTGGTACGCAATTAAAAGAAATTAATCCATCTTACGGATTAAGTAATTTACCACTAATTATATCACAAGATCATTATATTAAAAGCATTCACTTTATAAATCATCCTACAGTTATGTTTATAAAACAACATGTAATGGATGTTGGAAGTTATCCAGAATATCCAGATCATATTCCAGAAGATTTTGTACTATGGGCAAGAATGTTAAAAGCTGGATATAAAATGCATAATTTATCAGAAGCTTTAGTTTATTATAGAAATAGAGAAGATAATTTATCAATGATTGATTCTAAATTTATGGAATGGCATGAAGCAATATATAAAATTCAAAGAGGTATTATATGAAAATAATTGTAACTGGAGCAAGTGGATTTTTAGGACAAAATTTAATTCCAAGATTAGAAAAACAATACGGATCAGATGCAATTATTCCCGTATCAAGCTCACAATACAATTTATTACATTTTGAACATTGTCATGAATTGTTAGATCGTTGGCAACAAGTAGATGTGGTTATACATGCTGCCGGATCTGTAGGAGGCATTGGAGCAAATGCTAATAATCCTGGTAAATTTATATATGAAAATTTACTAATGGGCATGAATATGATTCATGTATCCATGCAACAAAATGTTAAAAAGTTTATTATGATGGGAACTGTATGTAGTTATCCCAAATTTACTCCCGTTCCATTCAAAGAAGAAGATTTCTGGAATGGATATCCAGAGGAAACAAATGCTCCATACGGAGTAGCTAAAAAGGCACTTGTAGAAATGTTGATTGCTTATAAAAAACAATATAAATTTAATTCTACAATATTGATACCATCTAATATGTATGGCCCGTATGATCATTTTAATCTTGTAAATAGCCATGTTATACCAGCTATTATATTAAAGTTCTTTAATGCGATGCGCAATCCAGACTATCATGAAGATGTTGAAATATGGGGCACTGGAGAAGCGTCAAGAGAGTTTTTATTTGTGGATGATTGTATAGACGCTATTATATTAGCAATAGAGAAAGATACAGATGTTGTGCCAATTAATATTGGTAATGGTCGAGAAGTAAAAATAGTTGAAGCAGTAGAAGCTATTGCCAATGCAATGGATTATCGTGGAGCAATATTTTTTGATAAATCTAAACCAGATGGTCAACCACGACGCTGTTTAGATGTTAGCAGAGCTAAACAGATGCTTGGTTTCGAGGCAAAAACATCTTTTAAAGACGGTTTAGAAAAAACAATTAATTGGTTTAAGGAGTATATACAGTGAATTTAGCTTTTTATGTTCAAGATACATCGGAAAACGATTTAAATAATAATATATATGACTGCTTAAACGAAGGAGTAGAAAATAAATATGTCTCAGATGCTTCTTTATTTTATAATAATCCGGCCTATAATGGTAAAAAGGCGACATTTGGAATGTTTAATGCAACAGACATATGGGCCTATACAGGTATCTTAATTACTACTACTTTGCCAGGAGCAGATTATGCAAACAAAATAGTTAATAAATTTAAACTTCATCATCTATATTCTAAAGGCGAAAAGAATCTATTTGGTTTAATAGATATAAGTAATAGAATTCCCGTCTGCGTCAGCAACGAAGATGACGGTAAAGAATTTTATAGATTGACGGGAAAACAAGCAAAGTTGATTAATTTTAAAGCAAAAGATATTTTGGAGTGTTTGTCATGAGTGACATGTTACAAAAAGTATTAAATATGTACCAAAATGAAAATAAAAGTACATATGAAATAGCTGAACTATTAAATACATATCCAAATAAAATACGCCGACTTTTAAAAAAGAGTGGATGTGAATTAAAGGATCAAAGTGAAGCGCAAAAAAACGCCTTTACTAATGGTCGCCGCGAACACCCAACAAAAGGGCGCGAAAGAACCAAAGAGGAAAAGATTAAAATTAGTTCTACTTTATCTTTGCGTTGGAATAATTTAACAGATAAAGAAAAAGCTGAAAGATCCAGCAAAGCAAAAGAAAACTGGAAAAATTTACCTTCAGCAAAAAAAGAAGAAATCTTGCAATTAGCTTCAGAAGGTATACGTAAAGCTGGTAAAGAAGGTTCAAAGTTAGAAAAATATATTTATGAAATTTTAGTAAACAATGGATACAAGGTAGACTTTCACAAATATAATTTAATACCAAATGAAAAGTTGGAAATTGACTTGTATCTTCCAACACTAAAGACTATAATAGAGATAGACGGGCCATCACATTTTCTGCCAGTTTGGGGAGATGAGAAACTTGAAAAGCAAATGCGGGCAGATTTAGATAAAAACGGTTTGCTTTTGGGCAAAGGGTTTGTTATAATCAGATTGAAAGTATTGCGTAATGTCTCATTAAAGAGGAAGGAAGAAGTGTGTAACGAAATTTTGTCTATGTTGAAAAATATTGAAGTTAATTTCCCACCAGTTTCACAGCGTTATATTGAGGTAGAAATATGAGTGATATCTTTGCAAATGTTCAATTGGATAGTGTTTTAACAGCAGATACTAGAGTAAAGGATGTTATTGTGGAAGATCGACCTTCTATTACGTCGCCAGAATGGAATGATTACGTTATGGGCCATTTTAGCGAATCTGAATTGATTGACGGTATGCCTCTCGCCGCTGGATTGCGTCGAGTTTCTGAATTGCTTCTTGGGCAAATTGTATCAAGTGGTCCAGTCCAAGTATTTCCACCAAAGGAAGATAATGCTCCAGGTCGAGCTACAGTCGTGTGGCGTGTTGAATTTGTTAACGGAATGTCATTTTCTGATGTTGCAGATTGTTGGGAAGGCAATACAGACGATATGTTTTGTGCATATGCTGTTGCAACTGCCGCCACGCGAGCAGAAGCTAGAGCATTGCGTAAAGCCTTGCGTCTGCGCGTAGTTGCCGCAGAAGAAGTAACCAAGAAGAATACTGCAAGCATTGTGCGAGCAGCTTCACAAATTAAAACTGATAGCACAGGAGAATATGACGATCAAAGTCGCATGACAGACGCTCAATCTAATTTTATAGATATCAAGGGCAAGCAGATGAATATTAATCCGGCATTATTATTCAAGGAAGTATTCAATGTATCTACTGCCCGCAAGATTACTAAACAAGTAGCAAGTAATGCCATTAGTAAACTGAATGAATATCAGCGTAATACTGATACTATTCCAGAAAATATTCGTGGCTACGCAGAAGAATGGAGGAATGCATGAAAGTAGTTTATACAACAAAGAATGGACGATTTTCTACGGAAATTGAAGGTGATTCTCAACGAGATGTCTTCGAGGGAGTCGCTAGATTCCAAGAAGTTTTTGAAGAATCAAAGTGTGGAAAGTGTGGATGTGAAGATGTGCGATTTGTAGTTAGAAATGTAGATGATAATCTATATTATGAACTTCGTTGTACAAGTTGTTCAGCAAGGCTTTCCTTTGGAGCCAATAAGAAGGGTGGTGGATTATTTCCCAAGCGTAAGGATGCTGACGGAAAGTGGTTGGATGCTTATGGATGGGTTAAGTGGAACCCAAAGACAGAAAAGAATGAGTGAAATTAATTTATAAACAAAAAAAGCTACCCGCGAGGGTAGCTTATTTTTTTGATACTTATAAATTATAAATATTCACATGTAAAATATAAGCCATAGTTTGTCTTGCTCCCAATTGTATCTGGAGAAGCACTAAGAGCTATATACCAATCATGAGTAGTGCTTTGATGAGCGTTACCTTCTTGCGTAAGCCAACTAGTAAATCCAAGTTCAGTTTGTGGAACTACTTCTCCAGCGGAAGTATTCATACCACTAAGACCTGGACAATCTGTTAAAACCAAATCTGCTGGACTTCCTGCGCTTCCATCAAATTCAGTCCATGTGTGAGTTGCCGTACCGCGATGTAATAATCCGCTAGCACTTTCACTACCATTTGGATGACGTACTTCATAAACTTCTGTTGTGACTCCACTAGCGTTATTTTCAATGCTATTTCTATCAAATATTCTTAATTTACAATTTTGAACTCTAACCGCTTCACTATGGTTAAATCTTATTTTTAATGGAGCATAATAATTAGGCATCATTCTCAAATTAATAGCGGTTGCATTGTTTTGAGAAACTCCAGTAGTAGACATCCATTTTGTGTTATTCAGTTTGTATGCATCTACAGCAGTTCCATTGGCATTTGTTACCCATGTACTGTCTTGATATTGACCAACCGGCACGGATAAACCATATCCAGCACCATAAAAGCCTAGTCCAGAACCAGCAGCATAAGCAATGCCAGAGGGATTACCGTTATAAGTTATCCCGTTTACGTTGCCCCAAAATGTAATACTAGCCATGTTTATTCTCCGTTTAAAATAAGTTCTATTAATTATACACTAAATTACGTAGGATTTACAGTTAAAGTAATATGATTTTCTTGAGGCACTGGAGCCACTCCAGCACCTCCAGTATCCCATGCTTCCATCATATTAGCGGATATGTCATTATGGAAAAATAAAAATAAGTCATATTTATTATCTGGACTTGGATTTGTTATACCATGACTTGTGGTAACGACTGCATCTACTTCTTTTATTACTGTAGATTCAATAGATCCACCAGAATCATATTTATTAGAAGAAGTAGCTCCAGTAGATGGCGGTTTTGCACTTAATTCAAGAACTTCGCTTGCTGTAGCATATCCTGGTTTAGCATCTTCCATCAAAGGAGAAAAATTTACTTTGCCTCTAATTACACCACCAGAAAAACCACTACCACTAGCAATTAATGGTACAATTTTAATTTTAAAAGTATAATTTCCATCAATAATATCATCTTTATCCGCAAAATGAGACGGATAAAATCCAGCCCCATGTTGAGGATCATCTACTGTTTGTATTCCGTTGCCACCAAGAGAAGTTATTTTTTTAGAAGCATAAGTAAAACCAGTTATAGTACCATTATTTAATATAGGCAATAATACAGCATGAGTAACGCTTGGTGGTCCACCAATTGTAGTAAAAGTATCAGTTGCTTTATAACCTTGCCCACCACTTAATATAATTATAGAATTACACGCTGATGCTACTTTGGAACCAAGCAATGTTTCAGCATCATTTGGTATTGTGATAGTTGTAGTTTTATATTTATAAGGTAATAATTTATTTCTTCTAGAATAATTAACTTGCCAAAATGCTGGATCGCGTATTGGATATTCAAGTTGTCCAAGAATACCAGCATCTGAATAAATATATGTACCATCTGGAACAATAGCACCATTATATAATGTTGGTATTTTTATATCTACACTAGAATTTGCAATTTGTTGACTATAAATACCTGTAGGATAATATTCTACTGTAGGAATTGGATCTGGAGTTGGAATAATTTCTTCGCCATTATACCAAGTAGTTGATGGATCAACATATGCTCCAGGTGGATTGAAATGAAATACAGCAAAAAATCTTGGATCATATATTGTTAATTGTCTGGGCCATTTATGCATTATTTTAGCATGTAAAGCTATAGTATTAAATGAATTATAATCATTTTTCCATCCCCAAGAAGGATACCAAGTTTTATTTAAAAACCAACTTCTAACTCCTATATAATTTTGAGTAGTAAATGTAACACCTTTATAAGCACTTAATTCAGCTTGTGCAGCTATAATACCTATACCACCAGCACCTCTTGAGCCTGCTCCAGCCGTTATTTCGCGTTCAGAACTTGATCCAGAAAGCATCCATCTTCTGCTCCACCAGGGTTTTGGAAAATTAGCATTTTCATCTGGAATCCAACATTTTGCACATCCAGTATTGCCACCCTTACATGGAAATTGACCAACATTATATGCTGGATGTCTTGGATTTGAATAAGCGTCTTTATAAAATGCGTTAGTTGGAGCTACAGCCGCAGTATATCTATAAAAAATATCATTATTATATCTTAAAGATGGTCCTATTCGATATGGTTTATTGTTATCTAAAATATCTCTCCAAACACCATATCCTTCTGGTTGTGGCCAAAATAACCAATTTCTCCAATATTGATTATTATTTCTTCCAAATGAAGCATATGATAAAACTGGATTGTCGCTTTCAAGCAACTCCCAATTAATTGCGCCAAACACACCTCTTGGCGCTGAAAAACTTTTATCTAGTACAACATTTTGATTTGTAGGTGACATTAACCAAGTAGGACGAATAGGACATTCCCATGCTGCAAATAATTCAGTTTTTAATGGTCTAAATTGAATTTTGTTTACGGTGACTGGCTTTAAATCAAAAGCTGAATCAAATACACTATTAGGTTTGTTTATATAAAGCCAATTTAATCTACTATATATCCATATTTGATCATTATTTACAGTAGTATTATTATAATCTAAATTGTATATATTTGTATCTGCTATATGAAATAAATATGATTCTACTTGATTTTGAAATTCATTACTATTCAAAGCTATTCCAGCAGAATTAGATGTCTCTTTATAAGCATCAATACTGTATGGAATAAAAGATCTCCATATACTATTTATATTAGTAATAGGATATCCATATATTCCAGTTGGTGATGCATTAGTACCTATATCTGCTGGTAAATGTTTAAGATCATAAGAAGGAGTTTCACTATTTATTGCATAAAACATACCCTGTTTATTAGCCGCAGATGTATTTTTATTGTTGTCATTCTTGTTTTCAAACATTTTTGTATTAGCTGGTATATCAGTAAATATTAATGCTTGATTTTTATATTTATCAAGCATAGCATCATATTGAAATCCTTTAATTTCTGGAGTAGCATTTAAATATGTTTTAATTTTTTCTCCAGCATCACCTTCATTAGAATATCCATCTGGAAATATGCATCCAAAAAATGGCGCAGAAGTTTTACCATAAAGAAATTTACCGTCGTTTTCTAAAGTTTCTCCGTCTGGAGAAATGCTAAATTGAGTACATGCAATAGAATTACCAACATCTGAAAATATTCCACCATCAATATTAGTATCTCTAGTTCCACCTATTCTTTTGCCCATAAAGTCAAAAGATGTAATTTGATAATATCCATTAAATACATCAATCGTGCCAGCAGCATTTCCAGTAGAAGTTACATTAAATTGATCACCTTTATAATAGCAATTATGCACACCCATTTCGTATGCATTGTATGACAATAGATCTCCTTTAATATTTCTAAAAAACGCATCTGCATTTGTCATCAAATATGTAAAAGCCCATTTTCCATCAAAAGATGCAGAACCACCAGTGTCTGGTTCGCCAAGAGAAGACGGAACCCATGCCCCACCAATATTTTGTAAAAGAACAGTCTCGCCTTTTTTAAATCTTTTATGAGAAACATTATATACTATTAACTTATTTTTATCATCAGATGATCTACAATCTTTTGGTTCTCCGTATTCTGGTGCCCACAATAAAGGATTAGCATTTTGGTTAATGATTGGTACAGCTTCACCAACTGTAACTAAATGTTGATTCTGTGGAGATTGTAAGTCTTTTACGCTTAAAGTTAATAATTTATTTAAATCGGTTGCTTTAGCGGGAGCTAAATCGTCAAGCATTCTAGCAATCATCTGCGCAGTACCAGATTCATATTTTCTAGTCGATGGATTATAATATACTCTAAGATTTGCAGCAATAGATTCATTAGGATTACCTTGAGGACTTGGAGTTATAACTTCTCCATCTTCTTTTTGTCCAATACGACCCAAAGGATCTATATGTTGACCAACAATTGTAAAATCATTTGTAAAAGTAATTTTTCTACTTGCGTCTTTTGGTGTAGCCATATCATATAAATATAGCTTATATTTTACTTTAACATTTTTAACACATTTAGAAGCAGTATTTATTCCATCAAAATTTAATACAAATGGTACATATCCTTCCCATTGTATGCATTGTTCTTTGCTAGCTTTAATATCTCTTACAAATTCTGCGATAGCCGATTCTGATGTCAAATGCGCATATTTATTCCATTCGCTTTCTGGTAATATAGCATTTAAAAGTCTAGCATAATTGTTCATTTCTATAACATGACAAATTTTATCATCTAAATGATATCCGATTCTTGGAGATTCCGATATTAACTCAAGTGGTATATTAGGATTTGCTGGTAATGGTACATACTCAGTAGTTTCAAAAACTTTTCCAGCAAAGTAATTAAAATCTAAATCTTTTGCCGTATAAGATACTGTTCCATTTTTGTTGGTATATGTCCATTTTTGCCAAGCTGCATTATTAAATTTAACATATTCAACTGGGCGAAGTTGTGGAGTTTTTGGATCTTCTGTTACTCTAGGTGCTGTAAAATAATATCTTTCTGTAAGATTTCCTTCAGAACCTCCACTATTTTGTTGACCTAAAATTAAACCGGCAGCTAATTTTATATTATTTTCAATATCTTTTGGCTTTAAATCTCTAGTATCTTTAGCTTTCCATTTTACTTGGTCTATCAATCTTAAATTAGTAAAATCTTTACTTGAATTTTGCTTCATCATCCAATCATAAAGTTCGCCAGTAGTAAATGAGCTTAATCCAATTTCATGCATATATGGATGATCAGTTACAATAGTATGATAACTAGTTTGTAACTGTTCTTCAAAATTTAATCCTGTAAACATAATCGTACCTTCCTATGAAATTCTTTCTTGTATTGCGGTAATATTCAAGTATGGTTGACTTGGCATATATGGATTACCAACATCTTTTGAGAATGGGCGGACATATTCCATTAAATTTCCACCAGCACTAGCTTGGTATGCTTTTCTAAAATCGGCTTCATTTTCAAATAATCCCATAGTTTCTGTTATATATGATGGACTTTGAATAGAAGCGGTTACTTCATACGAAGTATTATCAACAGAAGTAGTTTCTCCTTCAGGAACAACTTTTTGAGTATTTGGTATAACTGACGCAATAACATTAGTTTGTACGGTTCTACCTGTAACCAAAGAAGATTCTATAGCATTAAGATTATTTGAAGAAACAGAAGCTAGACTTTTTATAGTAGCTCCACCAGCGTTTGTTATCATTTTATGTAAATTGACATTAGATACAGATTTACCAATACCTTTTCTTATCATGCTATTATTTTGATCTATAATCTTTTGTCGTTCTCTAACTATTCTAGCTATAGCACCTTCTTTTT
>JAAOEI010001066.1_pt1 | contig 10209 bp, 13 predicted proteins | sample 7059261 | NCBI WGS metagenome assembly JAAOEI01 (sample SAMN14008812, study PRJNA610033) | viral metagenome | isolation source: viral particles filtered from seawater | place: China: Hangzhou Bay, Yangshan Deep Water Harbour | collected 2017-10-31
CCAATACTCCCTCGGGGCGCAAAGCCGTAGCCGATTGGCTGGAGTACTTCGACGTTGATTACCACGAACTACTAGGAAAACCAAAGGCAGACCGTTACATAGACGACCTGGCCCTCAAACATAGAAACTGGGAACGAACCATGAAGGAACTGGGTTATGGGGGATTTTAAGCGCACCCAAGCCACCGAGAAGCTGCTTAAATTGGATAAGCGTATCCGTGCGGTGGCAGGAGGAACCTCAGCCAGTAAGACTATAAGTATCCTTTTGATTCTGATTGATAAATGTATTTGGCACGCCAATAACAATAAGCCTCTGCTTGTCTCCGTAGTTTCCGAATCCTTGCCGCACCTTAAACGTGGAGTGATGCGCGACTTCCTCAACATCATGGAAAGCCACGGTTATTTCCGCGAAGCCAACTGGAATAGAACCGATTTCATCTATAGCTTCGGCCCGACGGTTCGGATGGAGTTCTTCGGCGTCGATTCTCCCGATAAAGTCAGGGGGCCGCGGCGTGATATTTTGTTTATGAACGAAGCCAACAACTGCCCGCACATTTCCTTCGAGCAACTGGAAGTGCGAACCAAGAAAGAAATCTGGCTGGACTGGAACCCGACTAATGAGTTCTGGTTTTGCTCCGAACTCCGGCCATTCCGCGAAGAAGACCTGGATTTCGTCACCCTGACCTACAAAGATAATGAGGCTCTCGACCCGGCTATCGTTAAAAGCATTGAAAGCAGAAAACACAATAAAAGCTGGTGGCGGGTTTACGGGCTGGGCGAACTTGGCGAGGTAGAGGGCAAGATTTACCGCGACTGGCAGATTGTCGATTCGGTTCCTCACGAGGCCCGGCTGGAAAGATACGGACTGGACTTCGGCTTCGCCAACGACCCCGCTTGTCTGGTGGCTATCTATTACTATAACGGCGGCTATATCGTCGATGAACTAATCCACCGCACCCACATGAGCAACCGCCGTATCGCCGACTTTATAAACAACTCCGATAACTCCAACGTCCTGGTGATAGGCGACTCCGCCGAACCCAAGTCTATCGCCGAGATGACCGAGTATGGCGTCCACATAATCGGCGCCAATAAAGGGCCCGGCTCAGTCAACCAGGGAATACAATATGTCCAAGACCAGCGGATGAGCATGACCAAGCGAAGCGTCAACGTGATTAAAAGCTACCGCAACTATATGTGGAAGACCGACCGCGACGGCAACATCCTCGACATACCCGACCACCAATTCTCTGATGCAATGGACGCTATCCGCTACGCCATGGAATCGTTGCGCCCCCAGGAGGATAACGAAAAACCAGCCAAGAGCGGCAACATAATGGCCTTATACAAATGAGTAACTGGGAAGATATATCCGACGTGCTTATCCCCGGCGCCCCCATCAAGGCTGGACAGGTATTGATATTCGACTACGAGGGCAGCCCCATCAACCTCAAGATTAAACGCAAGAGCAAGGGTAAGATATGGGCGGAGAGAATCAAACTCTATACCGAAGAAGACCTAAAAGAAAACCTAAAAATAGTAGATGAGAATGAAGTACGGGACGGCGAAGACCAGAAAAAGTGACGGCGATACTACCGTCTCCATCATCGAGGACTTCCATAAAGGCGATATTTCCCGCACCATTAAGTGCGTCAAGGTCAGAATCAAGGTAAACAATTCCCAGCAGGAGATGGAGGAGTTCATCGCTTTCACCAAAGAACTGATGGACAAATGGAACTCGGGAAAACTGGTGATAGACGCCAAAGACCCCGAAACCTATCCGGCCATTATCTGGGATTTGCCCAAGAAAAACCTAGACGGAAGCTACTTTATTTTGAAAACCGTAACCGAAGTGTTAAAATAACGCCAAAAGCAACCGTCATACCAGAGCGGCCTTACAAGGATAAAAATGGCCGTCTCCAAATTCCAGTTTTTAGAGCCCGACACAATAGTAGAAACTTATTTCGCGGCTAAACAATATACCGAATCACTGACCTACCCGTGGTTTATTGAATACGAAAGGCTGGCCCGCAATGAGGTTCGTCCCGATATTCCAAAGAACTACCCCAAAACCACCGACGGGACGACTGCTTCCGTGGTTCGTAAGACTCCTTACCGGATTATCCAGCAAGTTCCGACGGGTACTGTGGTTTCTGATGCCGAGGATTGGCTGACAATCGTCGCCTCCTTCATTTATAAGAAGAAAATCATCCCCTATGCCAACGCCCAGTACGATTTAATCCAAAAATGCTGGGGCGTGGTCGAAAAAGGCATGACTTTCGGCTCGCAGTTCACCTATGTGCCGTTTTTGAACCACGATGGCTACTTTTGCCCCGATTTAACGCTCCCTTATTGGGGTGATATCATGGTTCAGCCCGGAAAACTGTCCGACGCCGACTGCAATTACATATTTATGCGTTCTTGGTGGGATAAACGCGATTTAGAAGCCCTAATCGCCCGCGAAACCGCCCAACAGAAGAAATCTAAGAAATATCAAAGCACATGGGACGTCAACGCCCTAAAAGATGTCTTGATTTCCGTCACCACCAAGGATACGGTCGCCCAAACACCCGTCGAACGCGAAAAAGCCGTCAACCAAAAGGGCAGAATCGAGCTCGTCACCGGATTCCAAAAAGGTGTCGGCGCCAACTTCTATACCTTCCATCCCTCAACCCGCGAGATTGTAAGGACTAAACCCAACAAAGACCCCCGCGGCGAGATGCCAATAATGGCCTTTTATGCCGGTATCGACAATGCTAACCCCCTTGGACGGGGTGTAGTAGAGCTGGTCGGCGGTCTTCAGAACCTCATGGACGCCGAAATGCAGATGTATCAGTACAACCGCGCCCTGATGCTCAACCCGCCGCTGATTAAGCACGGCCAATTCAACAAGAATCGGATTAAGTTCGAGCCCAACACCATTATCGACGTCGGCAGCGAACAAACCGCCGATGTCGTGCCGCTGCAGATAGATACCAAAGCACTAGAGAACTTCCCCAACAACTACGGCCTGATGAAGGGCCAACTGCTCAACCTACTAGGCTCACCCAACACTGATATCTCCGCCACCACCGGCAACGCCAACTCCAAGACCCCGCAGGGCGTGATGATGACCAACTCCATGCTGACTGTCGATGACAACTATATGCGCAAGCAGTTCGAGGCTTGGTTCGAAAAATGGAGCGAAACCGCCCTTAATCTGTACTTTGCTGAACGTACCGGCATCGAGGAACTCCAATTAGACGATGATACCGCCCAAGCCCTGCGTGATTTGGGCGATAAGTTTGACCAGACCCTGCTAAACGACGCTAATCAGATACGGATTAACTACGACTCCGCCACGCCGGCCCTGCACTTTAGAGTCGACCCCTCAAGCTCCCAGATGAAGGACGACCCCAACCAGTACCAAATCGCCGTCAACTTACTCGAACTAGTCATGAAATACCCCCAGATGAACAAAAAATGGGGCGGCACGGTCGACGCCGACGAGCTGGAGCGCAAAATCGTCCGCATGAGCGCCATCCAAGACCCCGAGGCCATCGCCCCGACTCCGACGGCCGCCCAGCGCCAGCAAGCCGCCCAAAACAACCAGCCCAACGGCTTCTCGCCGCTATTTGATAAACCGAAAATCTCTATCGCTTGGGAACAGCTTTCACCGATGGCCCAGCAGCAGGTTCTGGCTTTGGCTGGTGTCCAGGTGCCGATGGAAGACATCCTCAACGGCCCAATCGCCAATATCAACGCCCGCGGCAACACCGCCCTCGACAAACCGCTGGATTCGCCGGTCGCCGAACCCCAAGTCACTGCCGACCATCTTTTGCAAGCCGACCAGCAGGCCCACGACCAGGCCATGGCCGAGGCTGAGTTCCACCTAAAAGCCCACCAAGCCAACAACCCCCCGCAGCAGACCAAGGAGGGCAAGCCCAAAGCCCCCGCCCAATTCCAGCTTCCCACTCCGCCTCCGCAGGGCGGCGTTCCTCCTGAAGACCAGCCGATAGTCGACGCCCTAAAACAAGCCGGAGCCAGCGAACAGCAAATCGGCCAAGCCATCGCCATGCTCAACCACGGCGTACCGGCCGAGAAAGTCCTGCAAATGCTAATGAAGGGAGCCAGCAATGGATGACAATCTATACCCGAATGACGGACGGGCGTTTTTAGAGCCTATCGAGCAGGTCAATGAGCGCAACGAGGAAAAAGCCGAAACTCTCCAGGCTTTACCGGTCATTAAGGATACAATAGCCCGCTTCAAGGAGCGGATTAAATTCTACGAGGGAATGAACGGTATACCAACAGAGGTTCTCCGCAAGCCCGATGAGTTCATGCACACCGTCGCCGCCAATAAAATGACGGTTGAAAACCTAAGAGTAGAAAAGGAGTGGCTGGAAGATTTAGTCGAGCGCTATTTCAAACAGAGGTAGATTGTGCCCTGTTCCTACAAAAACTCTCCCTCCCGGAGGCAAAAATAGGGGCAGGGCGGAATCCATCTCAGGTTCCCCATCACCGAGGTACGGTGTAAAACAAAGGAGAAACTATGGCAGACACGCCAGACGTACCAGAAACGCCTGTTGAGGCGCCGGCAGCACCGGAAGCCGACCCCATACAAGCGATTCTTGAGGAAGGCACGCAGGATACTTCCAAAGCGGAACCGTCACCCGCGCAAGACAAAAAACCTGAAGTGGCCGAGGATACGGTTGCCGCACCAGCGGTTCCCGACGTCCCCGTAGAAACAGAAGGGAAACCAGCAGACGTAGCCGACGATACGGCCGAACCTGCTCCCGAAGAAACAAAGCCGCAAGGCCCCGCCGAAGAACGCAAGGCCCAGCTCAATACCGAAATCAGAGACCTGGTTTCCAAGCGTAACGCCCTCAAGAGTGAGATTGAAAAAATCAACTCCGAGGTTTATCAGCCCGCAACTGAGCAAGAGCTGGTCGAGCAAGGCTTGTCCGCGACCGACGCCAAAGTCGAAGCCCTCAACCAACGGTTAGAGATGCGAGACTACAACGAACGCGTCGCAGAAGCCCAACTGACTATCGAAAGCCAATCTCAAAGGGTACTCAACGACTTCCCGATGTTTAATCCGGAATCACCCGACTACCAAGCCGAGATAGCCCAAGAAGCCGCCGGACTTTTACAGGACGCCCTTGAGGTTGACCCCAATACGGGTCAAGTCATTGGTTCAAAGGTCGAGCCCTACAAACTATACAAATCACTAGCCGCCGCCTACGGCGCCGCAGCAACGGTCGGACAGCTCAAAGGCCAACAGGCCACCGAGCAGATGCTGGCCCGCGCCGACGACACCGGAGGTTCCGCGCCAAAACCAGAAGCCAAAGACCCAATCTTAGCCATCCTGGAGGATAAAGACGGCTATTAAACAAATAAGGAAATAAAATGGCATCACAAAATTTTGCCTCGTCCTATCTGGCGATAATTGACGAACGATATTTCCTAGATGCAAAAACTGACGTCATCATAAACAAAGGCATCCGCCTGGACTTTAATGGTCGCAACAGTGTAACCATCTACAATATCAACGTCGTCTCTGAAGTCGACTACGTCCGCAGCGGCAACAACCGCTTTGGTGCGTTGGTCGAATTGGGCAACGGAACTGAAACGTTTACCCTGAGCCAGGACAAGGCATTCACCTTCACCGTCGACCGGGGGAACCTGGAAGACTCGATGATGGTTCAGGAAGCCGCGAAGTCTGTCAAACGACAGGTGCGCGAGGTTTCTGTTCCCAACACCGACATTTACCGCTTCACAACCCTACAGGGTTACGCGGTAACAAATTCACAAACCGCGACTGCCGCTCTGACAACCTCTAACGCCTACAGCAAACTGCTCGCCCAAAACGATGCAATGACTGACGCTAAGGTTCCCGAAGATGGCCGATACTGCTTCATGACCAGCGCTACCTACAGTCTCCTGAAGCAAGACTCCACCTTCTCAAAGCAAGCTGACCTGGCTTACCAAGACCTGAAGAAAGGCATCCTCGGCCAAGTCGATGGTGTCACTTTGGTCAAGGTTCCGGCCAGCTATCTGCCCGCCAACACCGGATACTTGCTGGTGCACGAAACCGCTTTGGTTTCCCCGGTTAAGTTCAACTCTATCCGCATCCTAACCGATGTCCAGGGTATTGACGGTGCCGTGGCAGAAGGCCGCCGCTACTACGACGCGTTCATCCCCGCCAACAAAGGCGTTGGTGTCCGCGCCCACATGACCGCCTAAAAGTAAGGGAGAAAGAACATGGATGCAAGTACACTACCGAAAGGTCAATCATCCGAGGAAACACCTGGCCGTAAACAAAATATGCCCGGTGTATATCGTCATGAAGCGGCCGGCAAAGAGGTCATCACCACTGCCGACCCCAATGATGGTGTAATCCAAGCCGATGCCCTAGTTCGACTAGGTTATCGGCGTGTCGGAGACGTGCCCTCGCGGAAGCAACTGCACGAAATGAGAGCCAAACAACTAGCTAAAGACTTAGCCGACTTGAAGGCTGGCAAGATACTGGAGGGTGAGCTCGGTGAGTTCGTCGAGAACGGCACCGCTACCCCATCAGTCACCGACCTCAAAGCCCAGCTCGAAGCGCAGAGAACTGCCCGGTTACAAGCGGAAGAGGCTTTAGCGGCCCTGGCTCCCAAAGACACTAAAAAAACTAAATAAAGGAACAAATAAATGGCAAACAGTACAACCTTGTACAGGGGCCAAGATAACCGAACCTGGGTGAACGTCACCGAGGCCAAGACTCTGGCACTAGCCGACTGCGGTATTGTTCAGAACGTTATCGCTGATAACGTCACTGTTACACTACCGGCCACAACCGCTGGCGCACAGTTCATCGTCCGCAACGGCGGTGTAGCGCCTTCTGGTGGTGCCGCTGGAGCTGTCTCTGACGCCTCCGCCCTCATCACGGTCGCCCCGAACGCTTCCGACCAGATTGCTGGTAACGCTTTCACTGCCGCTGACAACAAAGCGGCTTTGAACACCAAGGCAACTGCCCGTGTCGGCGACGAAATCAAACTCACTGGCGATGGCACCAACGGATGGTGCGTATCAGAAGTCAAGGGAGTTTGGGCTCGCGCAGCGTAACCCCTTAACGGATAACCCATACGCCACGATAAAAATAATTGTTGATTTTTACGGCATAAATGGGTTATCCTTAACCTAAGAAGAAAGAAAAAAATATGTCCACGGTTTTAGCAACTTACGATGAACGACTGGAAATCATTGCTGGCGTCGGCCGAGCCGAGCCCCTGACAGTAACCTTTAACGGTACTTCCGTCGGTAGCGTCGGCACGCTCAGATTATTCAAAACCTCCGGCCTAGTCGCCGTAAAAGTCTACGCCCAGGCCCTCCAGACACCAGCGGGCGCCAGCGCCACACTGGCTCTCGGAACTCCTACTCTGACCTCCGCTCTGGTCGCCGCCACCACCGCTACAAGCATCTCAGCCCACAAGGCTTTTATTGCCTCCCCCGCCGCGGGAGCCGCCGATACGGCTACTAACTTCCCGACAATCGTCACCGATGAGGATATTGTCCTAACCGTCGCTACCGCCGACGTCTACTCGGGCGTTATCCAGTTCACCGCCATCTGGCGGCCACTGACCGCCGGAGCCTCCGTCTCGGCTTACGTCCTTGGCGATGTCGCCTCTCCGTCAGTTTCACCGAGCGCCTCAGCCTCTCCATCGGCTTCGCTGTCACCAAGTTCATCCCGCTCGCCAAGCGCATCAGTTTCACCGTCAATCTCGCCGTCAATCTCCCCGTCGTCCTCTCTCAGCCCTTCTTCGAGCGTATCACCGAGTTCTTCATACAGCCCATCAGCCTCCCAGTCCCCATCAGCTTCTCAGTCCAACTCACCGAGCTCCTCACTCAGTCCGTCAAGCTCACTCTCACCCAGCGCCTCGGTTTCACCTTCCAGCTCGCCGTCCCCATCATTCCCCAACCCCTAGGAGTAGACAATGGCTAAGCTTACTACCGCCGCTAGAAACGCCCTTCCGCCGACTGCTTTCGTCTTCCCTAAACAGCGCCGCTATCCCATACATAACATTTCTCACGCCCGCAACGCTCTAGCCCGTGCTTCCGGCAAACCGGAAGAAGCGGCCGTCCGTGCAGCAGTTAAAAGAAGGTATCCAAGTCTGGGCGCGCCAAGCAAGGCGATGTCCGCCACTAATAAGCTACTAGGGAGTTAACTTGTCAAAAGGGAGGATTTTAGTCACGGGTCATCGAGGCTTCATCGGCTCTCATTTGATTGCCGAGTTGCCGGCCGCCATCGGCCTTGACCTAAAAGACGGCCAGAATATCCTAAACTGCGAACTACCTGAGGCCGATGTGGTTATTCACCTCGCCGCCCAGCCGGGTGTGATTGCTTCGGTTGCCGACCCCTACCATAATGCCGAAACGAACATCCTGGGAACCATCCGCCTACTGGAACACTACCAAGACGCCAAGTTCATTTTCAGCTCCTCCGGCGGCACTATCCAAGAAACCATCGAATCTCCTTACGGGCTGTCCAAGTTTTGTTGCGAGGAGTATATCAAGCTCCTGCACGACAATTACGTTATTCTGCGTTTCCCCAATGTCTATGGCATGGGTTCGCGCAGCGTAATCGATAAGTTCTTGAAAGAAAAACAGATAACAGTCTATGGTGATGGTGAGACTTACCGCATCTACGCCCACGTCGATGATGTGGTGCGGGCTATACTGCTGTCGCTGGACTGGCCCAAAGGTACATACAAACTGGGCACCACCCAGCGCTATAAGGTCATTGACCTTGCCGAAGCGGTCGGTAAGCAGATAAACTTCGCTCCCGCCAGGAAGGGAGAAATCACCCACTCCAACTCCCAGCTCGAAAACACCACCCCCAACTGGCAGGCTAAAATTAATCTGATGGACTATATCAGATGGTCTCTGTAATCATACCCTCCAGAAGCCCCCAGCTTTATCTCCAGAGAACGATAGACGACCTGGTGGAGAAGGCGAGGGGCGAGGTTGAGGTAATCGTCGTTTTAGACGGGGTGAACGCCAATGTCGGGGCAACCCGGATAATCCGCCACCCCGAACACAAAGGCATGAGGGCCGGCATAAACGCCGGTATGGAGGCCGCCAGCGGCGAGTATGTTATGAAGATTGACGAACACTGCATGATGGATGAGGGCTGGGACGAGAAGCTGATAGCCGACTGCGAGGACGACTGGCTGGTTGTTCCCCGCAGACAGAGGTTAGACCCCGACGCCTGGCTGTTGACCTCAGAGACAGAGGGCGACCGCCGCCCCCCCGTAGACTACATGAGTATCGCCTATCCCTATGAAAGGCCGTATGACCGCACCTGCGGCCTCTACGGCGGCGTTATAGACCATAGACGCACCCGAGAGCGTTCCGACATCCTAATCGATGAGACGATGAGTATGCAGGGCTCATGCTACTTCTGCAAGAAGGATTATTGGTTCTCCCTGCTGCACCCGATGGAGGATTCTAAGTATGGGGCGTTTAACCATGAGGCACAGGAGTTGCACTTCAAAGCCCAATTATCCGGCGGCAAGCTGATGGTCAACAAAAAGACTTGGTACGCCCACGCCCACAAAGGGGCGAAAGGCAAGCAGTACGGCTTCTCCAGGGCGATGTATAGACAGCATGAACTGGATAAGGAAAAAGCCCGCAGATACGCCCTTGATTACTGGCTGACCACTAAAGACTATAAGTACGACTTCGAGTGGTTAATCGACCACTTCTGGCCGGTTCCCGGTTGGCCGGAGAACTGGAAAGAACGAATCGCCGAGGACGCCAAGCACGACTGGCGCCACGACCCGTCTAAACAACCGAGCCAATGGCTGGATGTGAGTAAATTATGAGAAACCGCATAGAACTGGCCCGCTACTTCAATGAACTGGGCTTTAAGAGGGGGGCGGAAATCGGCGTGGCTGACGGGCGGTACTCGGAAATCCTCTGCGAGCAGATTCCCGGCGTGGAGCTTTACGGAGTCGACCCCTATCGTTCTTATCCGGGTTATGTGAACTATCGCCAAGAAGAAACCTTCCCCGAGAAACTCCTCCAGCTTCGGGATAAGATAGTCGACTTTCCTAACTACATCCTGATAATGGGCACTTCCGAACAAGCCGCCAAGCTGTTTCCCGATGAGAGCCTGGACTTCGTATTTATCGATGGCAACCACGCCTACGACTTCGTTAAACAGGACATCAACCTCTGGACGCCC
>JAAOEI010001067.1_pt1 | contig 10208 bp, 12 predicted proteins | sample 7059261 | NCBI WGS metagenome assembly JAAOEI01 (sample SAMN14008812, study PRJNA610033) | viral metagenome | isolation source: viral particles filtered from seawater | place: China: Hangzhou Bay, Yangshan Deep Water Harbour | collected 2017-10-31
GTTGATTGTGCGTCAATGGTATTGACAACCTTTTGGGACAAATAGAAAACATCAAGAAAAAAAACAATGGAAATGCACCCCGACATTCGCGAGCGATATGACCAGTTATGTGCTGACTACCAGCGCCGCGGCATCATCACGCCGGGCATCCGCTCGCTCATCTACACGCTGGCCTGCGTAGAGGTGGAGGAGGAGATGCTCCAGTCGTTCATCAGCAAGTACGGCACCACCTACACGGTGACCGGCAAGAGCGGCGACCAGTACATGAGGAGCAGGCCGGAGTGGCAGCAGCTGCGCGACAACCGTCAGCGCAAGACCTCCATCGTGCGGTCGTTAGAAGGCAGCATGAACCAGGAGATGGAAGAGGATGAGCTCGACAAGTTCCTCAGCTGACCCCGGCTACTGGTACGACGCCGAGGCGGCCGACCGGGTGGTGAACTTCATCGAGCAGTTCTGCTCTCACGTGAAGGGCCACCAAGGGCCGTTCCTGCTCGAGGACTGGCAGAAGGACGACATCATCCGCCCGCTGTTCGGGTGGAAGCGTGCCGACGGCATGCGCAAGTACCGCACCTGCTACATCGAGATCCCGCGGAAGAACGGCAAGTCCAACCTCACCGCCGCCATCGCCCTCTACCTGCTCATCGCCGAGCAGGAGGCTGGGGCCGAAATCATCAGCGCAGCGGGCGACCGGAACCAGGCGCGCATCGTCTTCGACATCGCCGCCGCTATGGTCGGGCAGAATAAGTCGCTGGCCTCACGCTGCAAGACGCTCCAGCACGCCATCTACTACAAGAACTCATTCTACAAATCCATCAGCGCCGAGGCCCGCACCAAGCACGGCTTCAACTGTTCGGCCGTCCTCTTCGACGAGCTACACACGCAGAAGGACCGCGAGCTGTACGACGTCCTCACCACGTCGGTAGCAGCACGCCAGCAGCCGCTCATCATCATGCTCACGACGGCAGGCTATGACACCAACTCCATCTGTTACGAGGTGCACGACTACGCCGAGCGCGTCCTTAACGGCGAGGTGGACGACCCGACGTTCCTGCCGGTGCTATACCGCGCGGCCAAGGAGGACGACTGGACGCAAGAGGCGACGTGGAAGAAGGCTAATCCCGGCTACGGCTCCATCTGCCGCAAGGAGTATTTTGAGCAGGAGGTCGCCAAATGCAAGGCCAACCCGGCGGTGCTGAATACGTTCCTGCGCCTGCACCTCAACATTTGGACCGGCAGCGACGTCGCCTGGATCACGGACCACGAGTTTATGCGAGGCGCCCGACCCCTGCCGGACGACAACTACCTCAAGAAGCTGCCCTGCTGGGGCGGCCTCGACCTCGCCTCCACCCGAGACCTCACCGCGTTCGCCCTGCTCTTTTGGGACGAGGTGGTGCAGGTGCACTACCTCAAGGTGCACCAGTTCGTCAACGAGGAGCGGACCAAGATGCGCAAGAGCGAAGGCGTGGACTACCTGCGCTTCCAGCGCGACGGCGACCTGTCCATCACACCCGGAAACGTGACCGACTTCCGCACCGTCCGCGACCACATCATCCGCGCGGCGGAGACCTACAACATCACCGCCGTCGCGTACGACCGTCGGTTCTCCACCTACATCGTCCCGGAGCTTATCGACGCCGGCATCGACATGCAGCCGATGGGCCAGGGCTTCCTCGACATCAGCATGCCCACCAAGATGTTTGAGATGGAGGTGGTGAAGGGCACTGTCATCCACGGCGGCAACGCCTGCCTGCGCTGGCAAATGGGCTGCGTGAAGCTGGACCGCGACGCGGCCGACAACATCAAGGTCACCAAAGGGCGCACCAAATACGGGCAAATGGTCGACGGCGTGGTGGCCTCCATCATGGCCTTCGGCTGCAAGCTCAATAGCGACGACGACGACGTCATCTACGAGGTGGTGACGCTGTAAGGAATTTTTCCTATAGCGTACCTTCGGCGCAATGTTCGAGAGAATCCTATCCCTATTCCAGCGGCGTGCTCGCGTTGCCTACACCGGCAGCAACGAGTTTTGGAACTCTACGGCCTACACCATGCGCACCCGCTCGGGCGCTATGGTAGGGAAAGAGAACGCCATGACGGTGGCCACCGTGTACGCTTGCGTCCGTGCTATCTCGCAGACGCTAGGCTACATGAACCTCAACGTGCTCGAGCGTATCGACACCGGCCGGCGCCTGGCGTACAATCATCCTGCCCACCAGCTGTGCGCCGTACGGCCGAACGACTACCAGACGCCCTACGAGTTCTGGGAAAGCATCACCGCGATGGCCATGGTCTACGGCCGTGCCTTCGCGCACATCAAGCGCAACACCTTCGACGGGCGGCCGACCGACCTGCACATCCTGCACACCAACGACTGCACGCTGATGAACATGAACGGCATGCTGTTCGTGCGTCACGCGGAGCTGGGCGACCTGCGCTACGAGGACGTGCTCGCCGTCAGCTGCCTGAACGGCAAGTCACCCATCGAGCTGCACCAGGAGAACATCGGTATCGCAAAGGCGGCCGAGAACTACGGCGCCGACTTCTTTGGCTCGGACGGTTCTATGCTGGGCATCCTGTCCACCGACAACCCCATCAAGAACGAACAGATGGACGCGGTGCGGCGGTCGTGGCAGACCGGCGGCATCGGCGTCAAGGTGCTGCCGTTCGGCTTCAAGTACCAGCAGATCTCCCTGCCTCCCGAGCAGGCGCAGTTCCTACAGACCCGGCGCTACAGCGACGAGACCATCTGCACGATCATGGGCGTCCCGCCGTACATCGTAGGAGTTGCCACGCAGACGACCTTCAGCAATACCGAAGAGCAGGGCCGCAACTTCGCACGACACACCGTCGTGCCATGGGCCACGCGCATCGAGCAGGAGGTCAACCTCAAGCTCATCCCCGAGTTTGAGCGGGAGGACTACTTTGCCAAGTTCAACATGCAGGACCTGCTGCGCGGCGACACGAAAGCGCGCAGCGACTACTACCACCAAATGCTCACCGACGGCGTCTTCACCATCAACGAGGTGCGAACGATGGAGGACTACAACACCATCGGCGCCAAGGGCGACATCCACCTGGTGCAGGTGAACCAGCTGGACTTGAGCAGCATGTCGGACTACAGCACGAAAATCAGCAGCGATGCCGTATAACGACTACCCACAGGCAGTGACGGACAACGCACGGCGCGGCATCGAACTCAACGACGCCGTGAACGGACGCTGCGCCACGCCGGTGGGGAAAGAGACGGCCCGCATACTTGCTAACCGCGAGACCATCAGCCACGAGCGGACGGTCCGCATGTACAGCTTCCTGTCCCGCGCCAGGACATACTACAACCCGGACGACACCGAAGCCTGCGGCACCATCAGCTACCTGCTGTGGGGCGGCGACGCCGGCCTGACGTGGGCGACCAAAAAAGTCGAAGAGATGCAAGAGAACAACAACGACCGCGAGCAAGAGCTGCGGAACATCTACGGCCCCAACGTCGAGGTGCGTACCATGGAGGTGCGCGCTTCGGAGGACATGATCATCAGCGGCTACGCCTCCGTCTTCGGAGACACCTACGACCTGGGCTACTTTCAGGAGCGCGTAGCTCCCGGCGCCTTTAACGGGCGCACCGAGGACGACGTCCGGCTGCTCATCAACCACGCCGGCGTCCCGCTGGCACGCACCACCAACGGGACCCTCGAGCTGACCATCGACGAGCGCGGCCTCCACTACCGTGCTATGCTCGCCGACACCAGCGAAGGGCGCGACCTGTACAAGCTCATCAAGCGCGGCGACATTACACAGTCGAGCTTCGCCTTCACCATCTCCGAGGACGAGTGGAACAAGGACCGCAGCATGCGGACCATCACCCGCGTAGGCCAGCTGTACGACGTCAGCCCGGTGACATACCCCGCCTCACCCACCACTACCGTCGCCGCACGTATGGCAGCACGCGGCGCCAACTTCCTGCCGACCGAAGTAGAGGAGCGCGACGAGAAGACCGACGACCTGCTCGACGACATCATCGAAACGCTCGAGGACATCAAGGCGATGATTGACGACTACACCGAGGAGGTCTCCGAAGAGATCCCGAACGACATGCCGGACGACAGCCCGGATGACGACCTCGAAGAAAATCAAAGCCGGAAAACCAATATCTCGGCACATACTACCTTTGACCCGAAACCCTTTACCCTTCCATACATGAACCTCAACGACATGAAGGCGCTGCGCGCCTCCAAGCTGAACCAGCTGAAGAGCTTGACCGAATCGGCCGAGCTGATGCAGCGGTCCTTCAACGAAACTGAAGAGACGGCCGTAGACAACCTGCACCAGGAAATCGAGGCGCTCGACGCGAAAATTGAGCGCGCCGAGAAGACCGAGGCGCAGGTGTTGCGTGCTGCCTACTCCGCTGCTACCCCGCAGCCGGAGGTGCTCGAGCAGGAGAAAATCCAGCAGCGCTACTCCATCAGCAAGCTCGTCCGCGAGTCGATGACCGGCCGCTTGACCGGCCTCGAGGCGGAGATGAGCCAGCAGGCAGCCTCCGACCTGAAGAACGCAGGCGTAGGCGTCCGCGGCTTGGCGCAAATCCCGGGCTTCATCCTGCGGAACACGTCGACCATCGGCGGCACGAACGTCCCCGGCCAGTCCAACACGAACGTCCTCGAGGCGCTCGTCCCGACCCCTATCCTCGAGCAGGCAGGCGCCAACGTCCTGCGCGGCCTCGCTGGAAACATCAACCTGCCCTCCCTCAACGACGGCACGGACATCATCAACGAAACGGCATCGGCAACGGGTGCAGCAGCTATCGCAGCGCGCCAGCTGTCTCCGCAGCGTGTGGCTTCGCGTATCGACATCACCAACGAGTTGCTGGCAGCTATGAACCAGAGCATCGACGCTACGGTGCAGCGCCAGTTCGCACGGGCTTCTGCCGCGCAAATCGACGAGATGTTCCTCGTGAAGGTTATCGCTGCTGCTGCTTCTACGTTCGTGAAGCGTAACGAGACGGCAGCCGCTACGGTGGCAGGCTTGACCTCGGCTGTGGCTTCGGGCCTCATCGGCGCCCTCGGCAACGCCAATGCCCTGACGAACAGCACGGCGTTCATCACGTCGCACGGCCTGCTCGCTACGGCACGCTACACCCCGACGGTCTCCGGCGGCGCTATTCCGATTATGCAGGACAACGCCATCTTCGGATACCAGGCATACGGCACCTCGCTCGCAGCGGCCGGCCTCATCACCGACGCATCGTACGACATCTACAGCGAGGTCTACGCTAACACGACGGCAGCGACGGCTATCAGCAACGAAGCCGACCTCGTTCCGATTGTTATCGCGAACATGGAGAACTGCTATGTGGCATACTGGGGCGGCGGAGCAGCCGACCTGGTCATCGACCCCTACACCTTGGCTGCGACGGGCATCACCCGCCTCATCCTCAACATGTACGCCGACGCCGACTTCGCACACACGGGCGACGTCCGGTTCACGGTGGGCGCGTAATCCTTGCAGAGCTGACACCATAGAGAAGGCCCGGGGCACTCCCCCGGGCTTTCTTACTTTTGACCTATGACTATGCGATACAGCCGCGCGGCGGAGCCTACCGACACGAACTTCATCAGCCTCACCAACCTCAAAAACTACCTGAGGATTGACGGCAACGATGACGACACCACGCTCGGCTTCCTGCTTACCTCCGCACGCCAGGCGTGCGAGGAATACACGGGCCGCCTGTTCGGCTCCGGCACGGTGACCTTCTACATGGACTCCTTCGAGGACAACCAGTTCCCTGCCGGGCCGGTGACGGCTATCTCGTCGGTGCAGTTCTACGACGTGGACAACGTGCTGCAGACGCTGTCGACGGCGCGCTGGTATGCTGACCTCGTTGGATCGCCCCAGCGCATCGCGTTCGACGCGCCTCCGGCCGTCTACCTCGAGCGGTTCAACCAGGTCATCATCAACACGACGGCAGGGCACAGCACCGTGCCCGGTCCTATCCTCCAGGCTATGCGCCTGCTGTGCGGCCACTACTACGAGAACCGGCAGCAGGTGCTGACTGGGACCATCGTGAGCGAGTTACCCATGGGCGTGCAGGCGCTGCTGTCCACATACCGCGTCTACGCATGAGAATCGGCAAGATGGACCGCCGCATCGTCATCGAGCAGCCGACGGTGACGAAGGACGACTGGAACTACGACGTGGTAACGTGGACCACGCTGGCCACCGTGTGGGCTGACAAGCTCGACCGCGGCTCCGGCGAGGTCGTCGAGGTGGACCGGCAGACGGCCCTCACCCGTACGCAGTGGACCATGCGCTACCTCTCGACGGTAAACTCCACGATGCGCATCCTGTACAACAGCCAGTATTACTACATCGTAGGCGTGGAGGAAATCGGCCGCCGCGAAGGTCTTCGCGTCTTTACAGAGCTTCGGAACTGATGGCAGGCTTCAACGTGCGGGTGGATGCGAGCAGCGTCAAAGCCATCGAGCAGGCGCTAAAGGAGCTGCCGCTGGAGCTGAAGAGCGGCGCCGTAGCTACGGCCCAAATTAACGCTGCCTCTGTCCTGCGCAACGAGGCCAAACGCCTCGGGAAGCAGCTCGGCGGCTCCGGATCGTGGTCGAAGTCGCAGCACGTCGTGCGCGGTAACGTCAAGCGGTATTCTCCCTACGTAGTGCTCAAGACAGCCAACAAGCGCTTCAGCGTCCGGCCAGTCACCACGTTCATGGATGCGCCATCGCCCACCACCTTCGCCCCTGTCAAATACAACCACCTCATCCAAAAGGGCAGTGCGCCTCAGGTGAGGACCGGCGGCTTGGGCCGTGCCGTAGGGGCCAAGCCACGGCCCAAGAAGTACGGCGAAAGAGAAGGCCGCCGCCTGACCGGCAAGGGCGGCTTCATGGTGCGTAACGAGCGCAGCGGCTACATCCACCGCATCCAAAAGATTAAGCACCCAGGCTTTGCCGGGCACAACATCTATGAGGAGGTGCTTGACAGTAAGGGCGACGTGGCGGTGGAGCGTTTCAACCGGGACGCCGTCAAAATCATAAACCGCTACAAGCGCAAGAAAGGCTTCGCATGATCAACCTCGTCATCGACATCCTCAAGGCAGACGCCAACGTCACGGCCATCACCACCTCAGACCGGATATACCCGCTGTCTCGGCTCGAAGGTGGTACCATCCCGGCCATCGTGGTGCAGCAAATCAGCACCGACCCTGCCGACACGCACGACAGCACCAGCACGATGGACACGAACACCGTGCAGGTGACCATCATCGAGGACAAGCCCAAAGACGCCAACGCCTTGGCGGTGCTGGTGCGCGCCGCGCTCGACGGCTACGGCGGCAACACCATCGCAGAAATCCGGCTGACCAACCAGGCGACCGACGTTTTTGAAGCCATCGACCTGTTTACCCTGACGCAGACCTACGACGTGCGCGTCATCCGGGACAACGTCACCGTGCCCTCTGCGCTCGCCGACCTCGGCGAGCTGTACCTCGACGACGTCTACGACGTAGACGCCACCAGCCCTGGAGCGTACAGCCGCCTCGAATACAACAGCAGCACCTCGAGGTGGGCAGCTACCACAGACCTGAACATCTACGGGGCTGTGTACAGCAACCCGCGCCTCATCACGCTCACGAATGGCACCACCTTCACCGTGGCCAGCGATGACCACCTCATCTTCTGCAACTACGCCAGCGCTTCCGGCACGGGTGCGGCCACGCTCCGCCTGCCTGCCGTAGCTACCAGCGAAGGGCGGGAGGTGCGCGTGAAGACCGGCAGCAACCTCTCGAACCAGCGGACCTTGATCCTTACCCCAGCGACAGCAGACACCACTGTCACCATCGACGGCAGTGCGTCAGCAACTATGGACCGCGACTACGACGGCATCACCGTCCACTGCATCGGAGGACAGTGGTACATCACCCAACGTAAGAGCAAATGAAGATTGCCGTACACTTCCCGGTCTACAAGCGGCCGCGCATCCGCAACATCGCCATGGACGCGCTCGACCGCGTGCGCGGCCAGTTCCTCGAGCATGGCATCGAGATGGAGGTATGCGTCATCGGCGACGACCCCGGCCTTGCCGCGGTATGCAAGAAGCGCAACTACATCCACTACGAGGTAGGCAACCACCCCGTCGGGCGCAAGTTCGAGATGGGCCTGCGCTACATGCTCCGACACATGCAGTTCGACTACCTGATGGAATACTGCTCGGACAACATCCTGCGCAACGACTGGGCAGAGAAGATGGCCAAGGAGCTGAAGGCCGGGCGCCAGTGGGTGGCACACGCCGCCTTCTACATCGTAGACAGCAAGACCGGACAGACCCACCTCTTCAGCGGGCGCGGCCAGTCGAACGTCGGGCGCTGCACCTCGCGCAAGCTGGTGGAACTGTGCCAAAAACACCGAGGCCACTGCTACGAGTACGAGCTGATGAGCGGCCTCGACGCGTGCTTCCGTACCAACATCAGCCGCTGCACCGACCAGCTTACGTTCCTGCTCAAGAGCGAGACGCCTATGATTGTGGACATCAAGAGCGAGGTAAACATCAACACCTTCCGCGGCTTCGCCAGCAAGCCCGACCGCTTCCCTCCCACGGAGGTAGTCGGCGACTTTCCCGAACTTTCCCAACTGAAACCCTTTAATACGACCACCTAATGGCAACCACTGGTAAAATCCGTTCCAACGCGATCGGCATCTTCATCTCCAACGAAAGCGCCAACAGCGGCACCTTCAGCGGCAACACCTACGGCGACAACACCTCCGAAAATGACACCTGGGAGATTGTTGCCTGCGCCACCTCAGGCACCTTCAGCGGCTCGATGGAAGTCATCGACGCCACCACCAAGGACAACGACGGCGAGCGCGAAATCCTGACCTCTTCGCTGTCGTGGACGATGACCGCCGACGGTCTTGTCGAGTACGGCTTGAGCAGCTCTGTGCGCAGCGCCGCCGACCTCTTCACCCTGTGGAAGGCCAAGACCAAGGTGAAGGTCGCATGGACCACTGGCCTTGACGGAGACCTCATGTACTGGGGCAAGGCGTACATCACCAGCTACGAAGAAACTGCTGGGTTGAACGAAGTGGCCTCTTTCTCTGTTAACTTTGAAGGCGACGGCACGATTTACAAGACCGTCCTCGACACCTCCAAGGCTACATTTAACCTGAACACGTAATGGCCAACAAGCTCCAAGGCAAGTTCTCGCTGCAACTGACGGACGACCTGACGGTGGACGTCTGTCTCAACCTCTACGCACTCAACCTTTTCCTCGAAGAGGAAGGTGCCAAGTTGGACCAGTTGCAGGAACTCTTGGAGCAAAAAGCCCTGGCAAACCTCCCGAAGCTGGTTTGGGCAGGAGTCAGGACGCAGGCCATCCTTTCCGACCAAGAGCTGCCGCTGAACTTCACCAAGTTCGCGGCGCTCTTCGGTTCGGTGGGTTGGGACGAGGTCAGCAAGGATGTGCTTACCGCCCTGCAGCTGGACACAAAAAAAAAGTAAGCGGAGAGGGCGGCCAAGGTGAGCCCCTTACGATGCGGTCCTTGTACGTCGCTTGGCTTGAGCGCGGCAAGGACCCTTCTATTTTCTGGAGCTGTACCTTCGGAGAGGTAATGATACTCTTGCGCTCCTATGAATTTAGAGACGAACTCCACTGGATGCACACCAGCGCCGTCCTCGCGATGCTGGCGAATGTCAACCGGGGCAAAAATTCACGACCGTATGAGTGGTCGGACTTCAATCCTTACGCATCGTCTCGCAAGAAGTCAACCTCGCCCAAGATCACGGCAAAGCACACCCAGCTCTTCGACAAGATGAGCCAAGCACTCAACAGGAAAGATGGCTAAAGATGCAATCCTAAATATCATATTTGGCGCCAACACGAAAGAGCTGGACAAAGCTCTTGACGGCGCCACAAAGCGGCTGCGGGATACGGCGAGCCAAATGAACGACGTGGGCAAATCCTTGTCCATAGGACTGACCGCACCCATCGTGGCGTTTGGGGCGCTGGCAACAAAGAACGCCGTCGACAGCGCCAAGGCCATCGCGCAGGTAGAGGCTGCCGTCAAGTCCACCGGCGGAGCGGCGGGCCGTTCGGTCAGCCAGCTCGAGGAGATGGCCACAGGGTTGCAGCGCATCAGCCTGTACGACGACGACCAAATCCTCAAAGAGGTCACGGCCAACCTGCTCACCTTCACCAACGTCACCGGCACCGAGTT
>JAAOEI010001068.1_pt1 | contig 10204 bp, 8 predicted proteins | sample 7059261 | NCBI WGS metagenome assembly JAAOEI01 (sample SAMN14008812, study PRJNA610033) | viral metagenome | isolation source: viral particles filtered from seawater | place: China: Hangzhou Bay, Yangshan Deep Water Harbour | collected 2017-10-31
AGCAGTGCAGTGCTACCACGAACTCCGCGCCATCATCGACAAGGAGTCAACATGAAGTGCATTATTGTTGGATGTTTAAAAGACGCACCGTTTGGCGGTTTTTGCGACGATCACGATACGGGGAAAAGATCACTTGCCTACCAGGTAGGAGGCAGCCACTATCAGAACATGGCGATCCAGCCGATTGAGTATATCCATGCGAATAAAATGCCGTTCATGGATGCCAATGTCGTAAGATATATATCAAGGCATCGAAATAAAAACGGCGCTGAAGATGTCCGCAAGGCAATACAGTATTGCGAGATGATTCTGGAATTTGAGTACGGGGAAACATAATGGGGAATATAGTACCGCATCCAGTGCTGCTACGTTGTGAAGCAGAAGCAATGGAGAGCATTAAAAGGCTAGTAGACGACAACACCGGAAAGCTGTCAGTGATACAGATGATAGGTCTTTTTGAGATAGCCAAGCTGTACGTTTTAGATAAAAATTATGAGGCCAACAATGAGGGCGATTGAAGACAAGATTTATTCAGACCAAAAAGAAAGCCATAACCTCTACACCCGTGAGTGGCTAGAGGAAAAGGTCAATGAGTTCTTAAAGAAAGGGAAGATAAAGGTATTACCTCCCTGTTCTTTTTCAAAAGATGCAGAGCCAATGTCGGTAGTGAGAAGGAGAAAAGAATAAGCCCCATTACGGGGCTTTTCTTTATTGCCTTTGCTGCTCGGCTCTTTCTTCTATGGCTTTCTCCATGCCGCCGCCAAAGAAGTTGTACCATAGTCTGCCAACACCAGGCAGTTGTGCCATAATCTTTGACTCTTCTCCAACAAACTCTCCCTTCTGGGCCTTGTATATATCCGTTCCTATTGCGTCAATCCAATCTAGAGGAGGGGCTATCATTTCTCCAATAGCAGGGATAATCCTTCCCTTTGACACATAGTTATTCATAACATATTCAGATGATCCGAATGTCTTGAATATGTTCTCGATATAATTGTCTTTTATTATATCTTCAGGATTCCCTCCTCTTCCAAGAAGAAAGTCTTTTGTCTCCTGAACAGTGGCCCCCATCATTGGCATTATAGTCAGATACGCTGCCGCATTCTTTCCTGCCTCTGCGTAGTTCCCTTTCTTAATGTTCTGGACTACGTCCTTCCTGAGAACATCAAGCTGCTTTATGCTAAACGTCTTGAGCATATACAGTATTCTGCCAGACGGAGAACGAAGATACCCCTCTGGCATTTGGGATAAAGAGATTGGCTGTACGTCAGCAAGATCAGAATATAGCAGCAGCTTAACGTTATCGCTCAACTTCCCGTTATTCAGGTCGCTAACAAGAGATGCAAATTCTCCTTCAAATACTTTGCCGTATTTATCTCGCAGCTTTTTAATTCCTGCATCACTCTTCGCCATGTTTACGGCTTTTCTGTAGGAGGAATTAATTAATGTATCCTTGCCAAGCCTGTCCATTCTCTTAAAGCCAGAAGCAGTTAAAGCCGCATTAAGAAACTTGGCAGTAGACCCAACTGAAGCAAGCTCTGTAGATGCAATGTCATCAATCCCCAAGTCTGAGGTATTGAAATACTTCTTGCCAGCCAAACTGGCAAAGGTATTCTTGAATCCATTCACATAGACAGACATACCCAAGTCGCCAATCTGTGTCAGTGTAGACAGTGGGTTGGCTATAGTAGTGGAATAGCCTATATTCCTGAGATTCTGAATAATCTTTGGAGAGCTTTGCTCTCCTACTCCAAAACGCACATCAAACAAATCCCTGAGTCTCTCAACATCCTGATACTTCATCTCGCCAGACTGAATGGCCTCATCGATGTAGCTCCCTATGGACTCACTGAGGTTCTTGCTCCTGGCTGCCTTGGTAGCGTTACCTCTCCCAAAGAACTTGCGAGTATTAATATCCTTGGTAGCCCTTTCCAGATAGATGCTCATGGCATCAAGAGGCTTTGCGTAAAACTTCTCCATGCTAGGAAGAATATTTTCCAAGACCCTTTGCTTTGTAAACGATAACTTGCCATCTACCAGGTTAAACTTATAACCTCTGAGAACAGAGTTTGTGATGGCCGCTCTGTCCAAGGCGGGGAGGTCTTTGACACTGGAAAGCCCAGCTTCTTTAGCTTTAAGCCTTAGTGCATTTTCAAGAAGTGTTCTTCTTTCACGATCAAGGCTTTTGAGAAGACCGTCATAATCATTAACGATTCTTGGGAAGTAGTTCTCTATAGGCTCGAATCCTTTATATCCAGCTTCGTTCTTGAGGCGGGATGCAATGTCATCAAATACGTTCCTGATAGCAGCAACATGGGTCTTCGCATCAGGAGAGTATCTACTGAGAATAGATTCGATCCCGCTATAATCTCCGTTTAGCATCATGCTATTAAGCGCGGCCTGTTCATTTGATGATGTCTTTCTAACAGCATCAACAAATGGCTTAACCAAAGAACGATAAGCATGAGTTTCCTGACCAACATTAAAATCATGCTTGAGCAGGGCAGCGTGAGCCTTTGGGCTAATCCGTTCAATGTTTGTTGACAGAATCCCCAGTATCTTCTCAAAGCCTCTACTGGTAGCCATAGGGGTTTGGCCTTCTTGCATAGCACGAACTGCCAAGATGTCTTGAGCAGTCTGCTGAGAATGCACCCTTAGCTTTCTATCTGACTTAATAAGGATGTCGTCTAGTTTTTCTGGGGTAAGCGCCGTGTAAGACAGAATGGCCTCTTGCATAGGCGCTCCAGGCTGAACACCTTTAGCACTTAAATCGTCAACCAGGTTCTGAATCATCGTGAATGATTCTTCTGCCTCACGCTTTTCTTCAGGGATGTTACGTCCAAGAAGAGACCTTCTTGATGCAGGGGTAAGTGCTTTGATAACGGCAGAAGTAGCAGGGGCAGCAATAGCACCAATTCCAGCGGCTCCAGCAAGCTCCACCGGATCAATCTCTCCCTGCTTGGCAAGCTGGTCAAGGGCGCTGTACTCAGCACCAAAGGCCGCTCCTATAGCGGCAGTAGCTTTGTACCCTTGGTATGCCTTGGAAATAGGAATTAGAGTAGTGGGACTCATAAGAGAGCCTACAATCATTCCTGTAACCCCAGCAGCTCCTCCAAGGTTATCTTGGGCAGCAAGCTCAGGGTATTGCTGCGCCAAAGACATTTCTCTAGCCCTTACTAATACCTGTCTCCTTACATCTGGAGAGGCTTCCATAAAGGCTGGGCCGTACAACTCTTCTGGAGATTGATAGTTAATCCCGCCTGATAGACTCACGGATATTCTGCCAAGAGGGAATCTGCTCTCAAGATAGGTAGCCGCATTGCTAACATCAGTATCGGCCTTTCTGAACTGATATGCGAACCTTTCTGCTGCGCTAGGCTGACTATCAGGAACCCCTACAGGTTCAGTCTGTGTTTGCGAGGAAGCCCGTGGTGCAGTGGAATAATTCTCCTGCAAAAATGCAAGCCCCGCTGGAGATACTGAAGCTATATCTTTATTAGCTATAGCCTGCCGATCTGCAAGACTTAACGTAGAGAAGTCGGCCATTCTAATTTCCTTGAGGATACTGTCGGTTTACTATTTCCTGCGCCTCTTGCAATAGTTCTTGACGGGTTTTAACAGGTCTTCCAGCCGCCCTGTTAGAATTGTTTGCCGCCAAAAGACTGTTGTACATATTAGTAATTGCCTGCTGCCTTGAAGCACCAGTCATGTTTTGACCAGTGCTCACAGCAGAAGAGGCTTGAGCAGGAACTGGAACTTCGATGTTTGAAAGCGACCTAGAAGCGGCAGCGGCAGCGGCATCAATATTCAATGAAGGAGTTTCAGGGGTTGCGTTTCCACCACCAGGTATTTGCGCTATTACGGAATCAACATTTTCCTCCAAAGCCTTGCCAAGCCCTGTTTTAATGTTAGCCACAGCCGTGGCTACCCATGATTCCATGCCTGCATTTGGATTCATTCTTCTAGCAAGAGAGACTTGGTTGTATAGCTGTGCCTGTGTTGCTTGTGGGCTGCCAAAGTAAGGGTTATAAAGCGGGTTTTCATCTTTCGGCAGCAAGTTAACAAAGTCCAATGCTTGATCCTGCTCATCTCTAGTTAGTGATCTATACTCCTCTGCTGAAGACCTTAATAGATTTGCACTAAGGGTAGCAGCCTGAGACATAACGCCAACAATGTCAGAGCCTGGAGTCTCTGCTAGAACAGCAAGAGGCTCATATAGCGGCCCCATGCTTCTAAGAGACGCAGCATTTCTTTCTCGACTATTTTCTCTTGCAGCTCTGTCAATTTGATCCTGCGCTCTTTGTGAAATCTCTAGCCCAGCATTAAGCTGGCTAAGTTGATTAACCTGAATGTCTCTTATTTCCTTGGCTTTATCTCTTTCTTCTTGAGTTTGGGCTTGGTTAAATGCCTGCTCTGCCGCCCTCATTCTAAATGCACTTTCAGCTATAGCTCTTTCCTCTTGCTCCCTAGCCATTGCCTGAGTCTCTACAGCGCGAGCCTCTTGAGCTGCATTGATACTAATAGCTTGACGCGAAGCTTGTGCCTGAAGGTCTATGGCCTCTTTCCTCTGCTGCTCCTCAAGAGCCATTGAAGCAAGCTGTGCTGCCTGCGCTCCTAGACCCATCTGCTGAAGCATTTGAGTGGTTTGAGATACGCTTCTTGGGTCTTGGGGATTAAATTGACTAAGGGCATCCTGGAGACGTTCAGAGGTGGATCGAACATCCCTACCCAAGAGTCCACCTACTCCTCTTTGAAGTGCCTCAGTGCGGCGACCCTGTAGCTCGGCCATAGTCCCAACCAAAGGAGCAGCGGCTGTAGCTAAGCCTGTCAGCCCAGCAACTGCGTTCTGGCTTCTTGCAAATCCTTCAGCCAACTGTCTTTGTTGCTTCTGCTCTGGGGTCTCAAGGATGTCTTGGAACAGAGAGGTAATATTTATAGCCATGTTAGTGTCCTATAGTCTCTGTTAGTTTCTCGGGCCAAACAATTCAGCAAGTGTGTATGGAAGATTGAATGTATTTTGCTGCTGGCCCTGAGCCAGAAGATCAAACAAACCCTGAAGCTGTTGCTGTCGCTGGGCATTAATCAAAGACTCAAGGTTGGTCTGAGTAGTAAGACCCTGTATGCCAAGGTTTGAGACAGCCTCTGAGCCGCCTGCCTGAAGGGCAGACTGAATTCTTGACAGATCAACAGAAGGACTCAAGGCGTTAAGCAAACCGGCCTGTGGAGTGTAAGCACCCTGAAGCAGGTCAGGAATGGCTTGGGTAGCGCCAAGATTTTCTCGCAACATCTGATCCAAAGCTGTCGCTCTTTGTGTAGAAAGCTGAGCCTGTTCTTGTCTTGCCTGCTCCATTGCGCTAACAGCAGACGCTGCTTGCTGTTCTGCGATAGCCTTCTCTAGAGCCAAAGCCTCTGGTGTTCCTCCAAACATAGATGTTCTTACACCAAGCCTGCCTTGGTTTGCCAGTCTCTGCTCGAGCTGAAGCCTTGCACGTTCCTGCTCAGGAGCCTGCATGGCACTGAGCCTGCCGTAAATGTCAGCTTCTCTGGCTCGTTGATCTTGTGGGCTTTCAGTCAACAAATCCATCAGAGTCTGCTGGCGGCCATATCCAATACTTCCAGCAAGCTCTCCAGTAACGCCCAATAGCTGTTTTTGAATAGCCTGCTCTTCAGGGGTAAGGTTTAGATTCAACCCTCCTGAAGTATCAACAGCAGCAGTAGAGCCAGTTCCAGAGGTTACAGTAAATGGCTTGAACTCCATTCCCTTTTGAACAGAGCTAATTAGCCCTTCAGGGAAAGCTCCTGCAAGAGTAGAGCTACCTGTTAGCCCTTTCATTAGACCAGTCTGAGTGTCTCTAATATCAGAGATACCCTTCTGTGTTGCTACAGCCCCGCCAATACCGGCCAGTAGATTTCCGTAACGATTGGTAAATCCACCCAGTGCCTGCTGCAATTCTGCCAATGTCATGTTTTTCTCCCGCTAAATAATTTTGCCTACAAGCGCCTGAATGTTAAGTTCCTGAATGGCAATTGAGTTGCCATCTATTGTCGTTTCTAATCCAACTGACACCGCTGTTCCATGACCATTAGCACTTACTTTCTCGCGGTTAATTAGCGTAATAGAGGAAGAATATTCAGCCCCAGAGTTGTATTCCGATTCTCCGTACTGAGCCACGTTATTAGCTGGGAGTGTATAGGATTGTTTCTTGTAAGCAGTAGCATAGTCATAGGCCCAGCTTAAAGTCACAAGTGCGTCTGCCCCATTAAATGTCGTGACATTAATCCTCTTCAAGAACTTAAGAGTGGAGGAGTTACCAAAGGTTAATGGGTGGCTTGAATAACTCAGAACATAGGTATCTGTATCATCATTAAACCCAGAGTATGTAGAGATACCGCCAGAAGTTCCTATGTAAAGAGTGTCATCAATAAGATTCGTAAAGCACAACGCACCCATAGATGTCCATGTCGTGACTCGATAACTACCATCCTCAAGCTGTCTCTTTGTATCAAAGACATAACTAATATCTTGGTTTGGGAATAACGCAATGACAAATGCTTCAGTTGGGGAATAATGAACCTGAATATTCCCAGTCTCATTAGCAATAATTATTTTGATATCTTCATCTACGTTTTTTGAGATATCCCCAATCGGAGCAGACTTTTCTTGAATAGTTCTAGAAAGACTTCTAAGACCTGACTTATCCAAAAACACCAAGTCTTTGCCGGTAGATGTCACTGCGTCTCTGCTGACACAACCAATACCAAGTATAGTGTCGTGAAGTGTCATCGTAGAAGGGTCGCTTGCACCTTCGTATATTACGATTGACTCCTTGCCAAAAATAATAAGGAACCCATTGTGTGCTGCAAGGGCAACAATCTCATCATATCCGTTAGGCCAGACTTTGGTGATATCAATGGAACCAGCACTTCCTCCAGTCCATTTAACACCTTCAAGAAGATCAGACCAGTAAATCGTAGACTTGTTACTAGTAGTGTCAGCAACCCAAAGCCTTCCAAATGCAGCCAACGCCTCGTTACCATTAGGGGCGGTTCCACTGTATCCAGGGTGCGCTGTGATAACAGAAAGCGGTGCAGTAGCAGTAGAATACACCAATGGAACATATCCTCTTTGGAACAAATAAATATGCTCATTGAGGGTGACCATCTTCCAATCATCTGCGGTAATCGTATAAGAGCCAGGAGTGGAATCAACAAGAGTTGTGGTTCCTCTAAATATCTTGTTGTTGCCAGCAGAAAATATCAGCATGGCTCCTGAGTCATCACGAAACTGCTTAATGACTTTAATCCCAGCAGAACTGCCAAGAACTGATGGGCCATTGGTTGTAATTAACGCGGCTCCCTTTCGTGCAGCTACCCTTCCCTGTCTGTCTATTACGCAGTTATCGGCAATAGCACAAAAGCTAGGGTCTTGGGATAGGGGCGCGTCTTGGGTATTTATTCCAGCAAACCCTGGGGCCGTAATCGTTATGTTCTGAATCTGCTGCGCCATAGGATTCCTACACAACTACATACGCGGTTTCAGTGGGGAAGTAGTTGGCATCAATAGCGATGTAATCAGAAAGAATTCTATCTGCGTAGATCATCTGCTCTTGAGCTGACTGACCTCCGCTCTCTCCTCGCTCTCTCAATGCCATAGCATAAGCCAATTGCACAACCGGATTATAAGGTATCAGCAGGACATCAGCATCTGCACTAAGATCATTTTGAGCATATACTCCATCCACTCTGAGGGCATATACAGCATCAGGTTGTGGGTAAAGTTTAATCTTTATGTCCCCACTACCATCAACACCAATCCTTGTAAAATAAGATGGAGAGCCAGTTAATATTTGGCCTCTGTAATAGACCCTATTAAAGAAGTCCATATCCCTGAAAGTAATATCTGAATTAGACGTATCATTGACAATAGCTTTGATAATCGGATGGCTTCCGCTACCAGTCACTGAGTATTCGCTTATTCCTGAAGTTGTATTGATTAACTTCGTGGATCGAAGAGCAGACCATGAATGTGATGTCTCAATTTGAGACTTTGCATCATTGACAAAAGCCCCAATCAAAGAGGAATAGTCATTAAATTCCACCGTATCTACTGCATCCTCTCTCAGTCTTTTAAGGACTGAATTTACAATTTGTAAATAGGTCATGCTCTTGTCCTCATTACCAAATCAAATAGTCCGCTGACCTTGTTTTCTGCTTTAAATAACTCCGGCTTGAATAATTGTGATGCAATAGGCGTGGAGTTAACAAGACTGGTAATAAGCCCAACTACCCCATCTCTGCCATCTCTGCCATCTCTTCCTGAAGCCCCTGTAGCTCCTGTTGCACCTGTAGCACCAGCAATACCTTGTATGCCTTGAGAGCCTTGTTCGCCCTGAAGACCTCTTTCACCCTGAGCGCCAGTAGCCCCAGTAGCGACTGTGCCGCCTGTAGAGCCTAAACCTCCTGTGTTTCCTCCTGTGTTTCCTCCTGTACCCGCACCTCCTCCTGCGCCTCCTACGTTGCCATTGGTTACGACTTGTCCTGCCCCAGCAACTTGAGCATTGTAATCGCTAATAGCTTTATCAATGTCACTAATAGAAGTACCTGACTCTTCAGCAACTTGTTCTTTTGTCTTGTTAAGAAGCCTCATTACATCAAGAACGCCTTTAACACCATCATTCTGGAATATATATGCCCAAGGCGTAGGAGTGGCCTGAGTATTCTTTGTTGATGTTCTACCCCACTCGCCAAACTTTCCTTGCATTGCTGTTCCGCTGATAACTTGGCCGTCTTTATAGTCTCCAGGTATAGGCTTAATAGTCTCAATACCGCCAACCTGCCTGAACAATCCAGATTCTGAGTCGTATACCCACTCACCAATAGAAGGAGAAACTTCTGTAGAACCTGCTGTAGAACCTGCTGTAGAGCCTGAACTTGAGCTTGAGCTTGACGCAGAAGTAGATGCAGAAGATTGTGTAGCACCAGATGCAGAAGATTGTGCAGCACCAGATGTTCGTGGCATTGGAACATTTACCAACGGAGGAGTAGTCTTAAATGGAGTGCCATCTTTATCAAGAAGCCAATATCCTTCTGTAGCTACATCTCTTAAAAACCCCTGAGAGTCTTTGACGTATCCCTCTGGCAGGTCTCCAGGGACAGTGTCTATGCCAAACTGGGTCTTCAAACGATTTCTCATGTCTGTTGTATCAAGGCCAAGTTTATCTGCCTCATTGATTAGCCCAATCAGCCTTGCATCTTCACCCTCAGTCTCGCCTTCAGCAGACTGTAGTTGGTTCTGAAAGAGTTTATATGCTGCTTCAACTTGCTCCTCAGGAGTAAGCGTTACAGCCTTTGGGCCACCTCCCTTAAAGAACCCAAACTGGTCAAGAAAGGCTTTAAACAATGTTCCAGCAGGCCCGCCAATAACACTTACTAAAGTGTTAAGCGCAGCGTTCTTTCGCCCAGAAACATCGTCTGCTGCCGCAAAGTTCATAACCCCACTAAGAGCACCAGGAACAAGCCTGCTTTGAACCGTAGATGTTAAGGATTCTGGGTTAAAAATACTTGTTGAAACAGTATTAGCTCCAGCAGATAGCAAAGGATTGCTAGTAGAGCTTTGGCTAGACGTAAGTGGATTAGATAGCGGGTTCTGCTGAATAGCTTGATTGTATCTATTAATGGCTTGATTAGGGTCTAATCCAAGGGCTAATGCAAGCTCTAGCGGGTTAACCCCTGCCTGCTGCATTGCTTGAGCTATATCGGCGTCAGTAGCATTAGGATTAGCCTCAGACCATTCAGAAAATGCTTGAGCCAACTGATCTTGAGGAATAGACATATTTTTACCCTACGATAAAAAGAGTGCTCTTTCTGCTTCACGCCTGCGTTCTAGCCCTTTAAGGACTACGCCATTTGATTTGCGCCACTTCAGAAACTCGTCTGCTGCGCCATCGTAGTCGAGCCGATTGTACTTCATTCTAAGCGTGGATGCTTGCAAGTTGCCTAGCCCAACATTGAACGCAAAGCTGACCAACGCTGAAAAATGGCGGTCGCTATCAGCAGCAGCAGGACATAGTCGTAGTACCCCAGCCTCAAAGCGATGTAAATCCTCCGCAAGAAGCGCATCAATTTCGTCAGCATCCCACACCCTATTGTGTTCTGGGTTAAGTGGATAAGAGGCTCGTTCATCAGCTTTAAGCCTAGCCTGCTC
>JAAOEI010001069.1_pt1 | contig 10200 bp, 10 predicted proteins | sample 7059261 | NCBI WGS metagenome assembly JAAOEI01 (sample SAMN14008812, study PRJNA610033) | viral metagenome | isolation source: viral particles filtered from seawater | place: China: Hangzhou Bay, Yangshan Deep Water Harbour | collected 2017-10-31
TACTTGCCATAGGATTGTTCGATCTCCTGAATAATCCCCTGGATGACCTGATCCTGATTGGCAGCATCCGCCTGACCTCTTGCAAGCGGGCGCATCTTGCTGGCGTAGGTTTTCGCTTCCGCCACCGTAATAGGGCTTTGCAGGGATTTCGGGACGCCAAGCAATTCCTGCTGCTGCATCCGCGTGAAGATAAATGCTTCCCTTGCCCCTACGCTGTTATCGCCCTGTAGCGACTGCCTTGCGGCTTGAACCGATGGCGTGTTCTCGACCGCTGCTGCCGGGTCTTCCGCGCGCTGTTTCAGGATATCCTGAGCGCGCTTTTCGACGTTCTGATAGATTTGCAGCTTTTGGGTAAAGCCCTCGCCCGCATCGGTTTCTGACGGCTGGAACTTCTGCGCATGAACCCGCAACTGGTCATCCGTCATTTCTTCCATGCCGCGCGTGTTCTGGAAAGTCTCGAACGCGGCAACGCGGCCCTGCTGCCAGATATCCGCGCGTTCCTTCCCGAGCGCCCCGGCTACACGGTCATAGGTCAGCGACTTCGCCCCGATGCCCGTTGCAAGGAGCGAGTTGTTATCGTCCTGAATAAGCTGCTGGACGGTCAGGGATTCCTGCCGACGATTGCGCTCGCCTTCCAGTTGCGCCCGCTCAATCATCTTCTGGCGAGCGTCGGGCGGGACAATAGCCGCAATCGGGTCAGGCGCTACTCTTTCGACAGGGCCTCCGCCAGATTGTTCGCGATAAGCGCCAAGCGATCCTTGCGGCTGCGATGACGACCCGGCAACGCGCGTTCCGGGCTTGAGCCCATAAACTTCCATCGGGTCTATGGTTTGCTCCGCACGCCCGCCTTGTCGCGACGTAGCCCCGAATTGACCCGATGTCGCCAGTTTCCACGCTTCCGACCCGTTGCGGATGATTTCATTGTGAACGTGGCGACCGCCGACCGTGCCTATTTGCTGGCCCGCCGTGACGGCATCCCCCGGCTTAACGCTTACCCCGCCTTCATGCAGCGCATAGCGATGGACATTCCCATCGGAGCCGAGAACGTCAACCGTGTTACCGTATCCGGCGTGAGAGCCGACATAAACAACCTTGCCCTCGATTGAGCTTCGGGCGGGTGTTCCATTTTCTGCCTGCCAATCAACGCCAGCATGTGCGCGCGTAGGGCCGCGCGCCGCGCCATAGCCACTGCGAGGCCCCCCAGCAAACGTGCCATCGACGGGCGGAACCAAGCCGCCCTGCGTTCCCTGCCCGTGTGCGGATTGAAGACGCCGAAGCCGTTCTTCTGGCTCCATCATTTCAAGTCTGGAAACCGCATACCCCTCGCGCCATTTTTGCGACCATTCCCGCGCCTGCTGGTCGTTGATGACGCCACGGCGGCGCGCATCCTCGATCATGTTGCCAGCGGCCTCGATATGCAGCCCGCGTTCGTCTTCCGGCGTATTCGGGTCCAGCGCGATGTTGCGCAGTTCGTTGATATCGGTTTGCGTCTGCGACAGGAACGCATCGTTGTGGCGACCGCGCACCGTGGACGAAACGCGCTGACGCCAGCCTTCAATCGTTGGCTGGTTTTGCGCTTCCCAAAGCTTGCGCTGGCGTGGGTCGGAAATCATCGCGGCGCTATTCTGGCGCGCTCGCGTGATATGGTCCTCGTATTCCTTTTCGTGGTTTTGCCAGTTGTCCGGGTTTTCCCGCATCCGGTTCTCGAATGCGTTCTGTTCTTTCAGGAGATTGGCCGTCGCGGTCGATGTCGATATGCGGTTGTCTTCGGCCTCCTGCTTGGACGCCATCGAGCCGAACACATCGCCAACACGGGCAAGCGAATTGCCAATCCCGGCAAAGGCCGTCTTTTCCGCCGAGAGGTCAGACGTAGCAGCCGGTCGCCCGGTTCTGCCTGTCTCGCGCGGGCCTAGTGCCGTGTAGTCAACAAGACGGGGCATTCACATTACCTATAATAGCTGCTTGCGCCGGGGAGCATCATCGGGCCACTGCCGCTGCTGAAACTCGGCAACTTGCCATACTTTCCGGCAAGTGAACCCGCGCCTTCAAGGATTGTGCTGGTCGCTTTGAATACGCTGGCGCGCTGCGCTGCCTTGCCACGGGCGATTGAAGCCGCCGCCTGATCTTCATAGCCACGGGCTACATTCTCGCCACGGGCAAAGGCCGAAAGCGCCTGTATCTCGCCTTCGCGTTCAATCCCGCCCGCCAGATTGATAATGCCCGCATCGGTCGTGTCGCCACTTGATGCCGCCGCGCGGGCTGCAAGGGATGATTGCACAAGTTCCTTCTGCCGACGCTCTTTCAGCATTTCGCGCGAACCTGCCGCGCGGGCATCATTGGACTGTTTTGTCAGTTGTTCCGCGTTGAATTCCGAATCCGCCTTGGCTTGATTTCCTGCGGCAATTGTACCAGCCGCACCGACCGCCGTTCCAACAGCCGTCAGGGCCATCGAAATCATGGACAAGGGTTCAAAAGCCACCGAGGCCGAAAACGCCAAATCCATTGCACCTGTATTCGGATTAATTCTCATAGTGGAATATCCCACCGCTCATTTGCCGGAAGCCAAGATGCTTCAAAAACCGTTCAGCCGCCTCGATGTCGTCAGCCTTCACAGCGTTGATTTTCGTCAGCCCGCGTCCCGCCGCTTCGCCCATGAACCGCTTGGCGGCGCGGAACAGTTTCACCCGATGTTTGCGAACCGCATCTTCGGCGTTCATAAAAGCCAGCACAGCGCCATTCCTGAGAAAAGCCAGCCCGGCAATCCCGACAACGCGGCCACCCATTTCAGCCGCCATCGCCCTGATCTGGCACGGCGGCAGGCTTCCCGTGTATTCGATCAGGTCTTCAACCGTGGCTGGACGGACAATCATCCGTTTGTCTTGATTTCCATTACGGCGCTGAGAACCGTGCAGGGGCGGGGCGCTTTCGCTTCAAGGCAAAGCCTCGCATCCGTTTCCCAAGGCGTGCCATGAACGAACAGGTCTTCATCGTATTGATCATGGATCGTGTTAGACGCGATGGCTGTTCCGGCTTCGACCTTTGGCAAGGGCTGTAAATGGTCGTAGTCAGGTCCGTGCTTCAATCCGCGCCAGTGCGTTTTGTAGAGAAGCAGGCCAAGTTGCGCCATGCGCTTCTTTTGCAGCAATGCCGTTCCGCCCTGTGCTGCATAGGCCAACTTTGCCGACTTGAACCGCGCCTTATAGGGGAGCCCGATAACTGCGCTGCTAACAGCAGTCCCAAGCGTGATCTGCCCGCTTGCGACCGTGTAGGTTGTCTGAACGCCGGTTTCTTCATCGTCTGGCGAGAAGTCAACGCCATCGCCCCACACGATAACCGCTTCGCCTTCAAGATGGCTCAGGCCCGTAATCGTGGTAGCCGCAGAACCGGAATAGAGAATAAAGCTATCGGCCTGCTTGTTTAACGTGCCGCCGACGCATTCATTCTCTTGCGCCCATTTCTCGATATATCGCTTTGTGCTTCCGTTGATCGTCCGGCGCACGATGTAGTAAACCGAATCCTCGTAGGTTCCAGGCAAAACGGCAACGTCTTCAACGACGCCATCCGTCTCGAACGTCACCCAGCACTTGACCTGTTCAATCGGGTCCGTGACATAAATCGCCACCGTCCCGTCAGTTCGCACGCAATGAATGCGCGTGTCGGGCTGGCGCTGGACGGCAAGGCGAGTAATGGGATTGCCGACATTCAGATCAGGCGCAAGAAGCGTGGCGTCCGTTGACTGATAATCGTTCGTCTCGACGCTATAGGCCAGTTCCATAAGCCTCTGGCCGGAACGCTCTACATACAACCCGCGCGTGTCAATCTTTGCCGCCGCGATCCGCTTGCTGCCAAGCGTCGAAACATCCTTGAGCGAAAAGTTTACAGGCGTGAGAGGTTCATCAAATGACGACGAACGAACGGCGACTTCGCTTGCTTCCGTTCCAAGCAACATTCTGGAAAGTGGCAGAAGCCAGTTGATAATCTGGACAGGCCCATACCCGATAGACCTTTGAATAGGTCCGCTATCGCCCTCCTGCGCCGGGCTGAACGATGAAAAGGCGTCCGATATCGAACCCCAAATCTTGTCACGTCCGGCAAAGAACAGCCTGCCCTCATGGAAAGCAACCGCGCTTGGGTAGCCTTGCCGGTCAGACCATTCGCCCTCGAACCAGTCCAGAGAAGCAATACTAGACGAGAAATGCGAGAGGATATCTACGACAGCCGTTGTGGAATTTGTGACCGATGTTATGCGCGCAACGCCAGTCCGGCCACCCGTAGAAGTTACTGTTCCACCGCCAAAGCCGCCACCACCGCCAGCGCCAAACGTCAATTGAGCCGTCGCCGTTCCTGACGTGTAGTTGCCTGTCTTGAACCCGACGCGAACCCATACGGCAGTATTGTCCGATGTGTCCGTAACGCTCGTGGTCGTGTTGGTTGTAATTGTCGTGGCCGTATCGGCAAAGCCCGTGTCTTCCCCGAGAAACGATTTCTGAACGGTTAGGGTGCCTACCCACGTTCCAGTCGTTACAATCGAAACTGTGCGACCTGAACCCACGCCATTGATACGCACGGCAGGCGCGAACACATCAGCCTTTCCAAGATCAAAGGAAAGATTATACCCCGGCGTGAACAGCCGGAACAATGCGCCGACATGCGTTGAACGAAAATAGGGGCGCGATGCCGTGAGCGTTCCAGCCGACCGGGCCGCACTGATCGACATTTTGATTTCAGAATCACCGCTGACTGCTGCGAACGGGCCATCAGTCGGTTCATATTCTACAATAGACCAAGAACGGGTCGCCCTGCGCTCGATCTTGTACGGCTTATAGCCATAACAGGTGCAGAACACGATATCGCCAGACTGCGCCCATCTGATAAGCGAAAGGTCAGCTTCCGCCCACGGTCCAGGCAGGGTCATGGTTCCAGAGCCTTCGACCGTGATACTGTCAACGATTGTCGGCCACTGAACCCGGCTTTCCAGTTCGATATAAACATCAGCGCCGGACGGCGTGAATGTCAGGGAATGCGTGCCCGTCCCGAGCGTCGTTTGCGTCACGTATTCATCGCCGCCCGATGCGGAACCGGCACGGAACACAACCGGCCCCTGATCGACAACGATCCGAAACGCATGTTCAACGTTCTGATCCCCGCCCGCTACAGTCACTGTCCGCGAGGTCACAACGCTGCTATCTATCGGCAGGCAAGTCATGGTCAGCTTGCCGCCAGATACCGCACCCGTCGATCCGCCTGACGTGGTAATCGTCCAGCCCGTACCGGAGGAAAAGTCGCCGTTCGTAACCGCTGTTGAAACGCTGGCGCGCGTTATGACCGCCTCACTGATAAGAGGCCGGATATAACTGCCCGTGACTTCAATCAGAGCGGTTTGCGTGGTCGAATAGATGAACGGGATGATAATAGCCGAGGCATCGCTACGGGTCGAAAGTTTGTATTGCAGACCGGGCCGCAGGGACATAGGGCCAAGCGAGCGCGGCATCCAGTTGTTCTGTTCTTCCGCCGAAAGGCGCATACGTTCCAGATCGACGCGACCAAGCGCGCGAGGGGAAACGATGCCGCGATTGAAGGCGTGAAGGGCTGGCCGCTGCGTTGCCAATTCTAAGCCCTGTTATACTTGGAGAACGTGCCGGAACGGCGGGAAGATACCCATGAACCCACGGGCGGAAAGGCTACGGGATCATTGATCGCATCCTTGGAACGCGCGTCCGTGCGAGCCTTTTTCATCCGGCTTTCGATCTTGTCCGTCATTTCCTGAGAATTCGCGACGGTCGGACAGATGCGATAGGCCAGATACAATTCGACAAAATGCGTGAACGTCGAAGGCCACTTGGTCAAATCGAGGCCATAGCTTGCATCATTCGAAACAAACCGGACATAGAGCGGATCAACGTCAGCCCACCAGTAACCAGCTTCGTCAAGATACTGGACCAACGGCGGGTTCATGTAGTCATTGGCAGACAGGCCAATAGTCCGCACCCAATCCGTAGGCTTCTCGAAACCATAGGCATAGCCGAATTCCGGCGTGATGCCGGTATCGTGTTCGATCTCCTGCGTCCTGACGGCAAAGTTCCATGCACCTTGCTCAAGGCAATAGTTCAGGGCTTCGTCATAGACATCATCGAGAACGTAGCGGCTTTCCTGCACTTCGCTCAGTGCAGAAAGCTTGCGTTGCCCGATGTGCCGCAGGGCCGCATTATAGAGGCCGAGTTTCGTTGCCATCTATCAGGCTGCTTTCTGGACGCCGACCGTCCGCATGTGATCCGCCGCCCATGCCATTGCGGATTCCTTCGTTTCATGGCCCTTTGAGAGGGTTTCCTTCTGCCCGCTTCGGACACGCACAACACGGTGCTTGTCATAGCGCCCGGCGAATTCCACTTCGACGCGGTAATCGGAACCGGCTTCCGCCTGCGGAATTTCAGCAGCAGACAAGTCTTGCTTGTGAATGACGGCGACTTGCGCCCATGTCCGGTCGCGGTTCACGACATAGAGCATGGCGTAGAGATTGCCCTCGTCGTTTGTCACGCGGATTTCGTCGCCAATGCGCAGTTTGACCGCGATGTGCGCCCAATAGCCGGGATTGAGACACGCCGAGAAATCCTCGCCCGCAGGCTGGATAGCATCCCAACGATTAAACTTCTGTTCCGCAAGACCAAAGCGGGAGGCGTGCAAAGAAAGACCCATGTAGGCTCCTAGTGTTTACCGCCCTTGCGGGCGTTCTCATGTTTCAGGAGTGGGCGAAGATTGCCTAAGTCCCACGCCTGCCTGAATAGTGGATCGTCAAGGCTCTCGTACTTGAAGAGCTTGAGCGGCTTGATGTGGTCGATCTCCCAAAGGGAGCCCCAATTGTCCCAAGACATTTCGCCGCTGAATTGCGTTTCGATATGGCGCTTCAATGTGGTCCAGTTGTAACCAAGCGCATCAACATATTTGCCTGTTCCATCAAAACCCCTGCGAAGGGCTACGATCATTACAGGGTAGAGGCGATTGTTGATTGTTCCCCACGGGGTTGACCGCCTCTTTGCTTGCTTCTCCCTCACCATTGCGCGATAGCGTTCGCGATTGTTATCTCGCCAACGCTGCTCGTTCTGCCTATTCCTCTCCCAATTGTTCTCGCGCCATTGTTCGCTTGGAAGGACGACACCAGCGAGTTTCGCAGCAGCGCGGCGATGCGCCATGTATTCTCGGAGCCGCGCCTTCTGTTCTTCTGTCCTAGTCTGCTTGATGCCAGCGGCCTTGCGCGCCGCTCGCTGGCGTTCGCCTTTGGCCTTTACCTTTTCCGGGTGACGCTCGGCGTACCGCTTATCTATCGCGGAGCGTTTCTCCGGATTGTTCTTAGCCCAATCCTCACCCGCCAACCTGATGCCCGCAGCCTTAGCTGCCGCCCTCTTTTGGCGCATGTATTCGCGATTGTAGGCGCGGTTCTGTTCCGGGTCTTTCCTAGCCATGTGCAGTAGGCTCCTCTCGTCGTGATTGACGAGAAAGAGCCTACTGCGTTCTTGTCTGAAAAGCTAGTGAATATTAGTTTCAGTCTCCGGTCGTTGCGCTTCCCACTGTAGTACCCAGCGCGATATCGGCAGCGCCGCCAGCCGTGACGGACTCGACACGATGGAAGGTCGTCAGCGGGGTTGCAGTATCGACAACGATAAAGCTGTCGGAAACGGAAAGGCCGAGAGCCGAACCGTTCGTCACAAAGTCTGCGGCGTCGATAGCGCCAGCGGCATCAGCCGCCGTCACGTACATCCAGACCTTGCCATAGCCGCCGATGCCCTGCGCGATGAGGGCCGGAGGTGCCGAGGTAGAGTAAGCCATAGTACCATTCTCCTTTCAGGGTTAGGCCGCGACGTATGCCGAGCCGTCATGCAGAACCTGCACCACGCCAGAATTCTGGAGCAGCTTCGATCCCATATAGACGGAGGTTCGGGCATAGGAATAATCCTGCTCTTCGTCGTAGCCGACTGCCGAACGGATATCCTTGTTGATCGCGTGGCCGATAGCATCGCGGTGGAAGACGTAGCACTTCTCCGAGCTAGTCCCGACGCCGGTAACGTTCGGGTGCACGATCCAGTTGATGCCGTACCAGCGACGATAACGACGCACCGGACCAGTGAACGGCTTCACATCGACGTAATCCGCCGAGGTAAAGGCCGGAACCTGCATCAGGTAGGCGTGCATGGCCGGGCTGATCAGACCGAACATGTTGTTTTCGTCTTCGACCGGGACTTCGGCATTGCCGAGGATCGCGACAGCCTTGGCGACAAGAGCAAGCGAGCCAGTGGCCGCAGCGCCAGTGTCGTTTGTGCCGGTATCAAGCTGAGTGATGATATCCGCATCCATCTTGCGATTGATGACAGCCATCGTGCTCATCTGCATGATGCGGCGGGCATCGCCCTGCGAACTTTCGACGTTGAAGCCGGTGCGCTGCACAAGGTCGTGCCATTCGGCCAGCGTTGCGGTGTTCTGCGTCAGATCGTCGGAACGAGCCGGGATGAGACCGTTGACACCACGGGTCACTGCCGACGCGCCACCCGAGCCTGCGACGAGGAACACGGCGCTATTGCCGTTGACGTTCGCCATCGTGGTGACGGAAGCGCGAAGCAGCGATTCACGCTGTTCGAAGGAGTTGACGAATTCCTGCTTGTAAAGGGTTTGAAAGGCCGTTGAAGCCATTTCAGTTCTCCATGATTGGGAGGTTGAAAGGGCCGCTACGTCCGGGTTGTCTGATTTTCAGGCGTGATGGGTTGTCCGCTGGCGCGGGGCCATCGTTCTGCTGTTCTCAGGGCCTTCGGTTTCGGATAGGTTTTGCGCTTCTGTCCGGGGCCGCTGTGCGGGTTGGCCGGTCTTTCGCGCGGTTTATGAAAGCCTTCGGGCTATGTCCTATGCAGCCGCCCGGCTTTGCATCTTGTCGCGGGCCGTCAGCAGTTTCAGGTATTCATCCTGGACTGCGGCATTGCCCCAATATTTGTCGGGTTCCGTGCGCTGCATTGCCTCGATTTCAGCAATGCGGCCGTGAACGCCCTTCGCCACGCTTGGCGCACCTGTCGGCACAAGCTCAGCGCCGGGCATGTTGTCCTTGGCGACTTGCGCCAGCCATTTCAGAATGCCGGGGTTGTCGCCCAGCAGCGAGCCATCCGCCAGCCGAGCGCCAAACAGGTTGTTTTTGCCTTCTTCGCCAAGCGTCGTATCGAGGAAGGAATTCATGGCGTTCAGGTTCGGCTTGTATTCCGCGCCCCATTCCTGCCGGAGATCGACTTGCGCCTGTACGTTGAATTCCTTGTCGGCTTTCACCTGTTCGGCGACAACCTTTTCCTGCCGCTCGAATACCCATTTCGCCAGTTTGTTGGCGACATCAGGGGGCAGATTTGTTTCATGTGAAACAGTTTTGAATTCGCTCAGAACTTCCAAGTCTTTTTCGCTTGGAACGATACCGCCCAAATCCAGCTTGTAATCTTCCGGCTTTTCGGGAAGGCCGTTCTCCTTGCGCCATTCGGCCACCTGTTCGGGCGTGGCGTCCTTTGGCAATGCCTTCTTGAGTTCGCCGCTGGACAGTTTCTTCTCTGCCTCGCGCCACGAAGTCATGATGCCGGTCGGCGCATTGAACCGCTTGAGGCGGGCCAGCAGCTTGTCATCGCTGCCCGCCATCATTTCACGCCAGTTTTCCGGCCAATTGGCAGGAGTGGCTACAGGCGCATCGTCAGGCGTACCGCCGCCAATCGTCGTGCCTTTATCCGGCGCAGCCGTGTTGACGGGCTGGTTGTCCGCAGCAGTTCCGTTGCCATCGACGGGAAGCCCGTCAACCGGCGCGGTCGTAACCTGATCTTCCGCCATACACTCTCCTGTTTTAGTCCTCTGGAAGCCCCTTGACGGCTTCGGAGGTCAGTTGCGAAGTCCTTACGAATTGCAGACCGACAAACCGCTTGCCGCCTGCAAATGTCGAAGCCCGTTCATCCGGCCTTGTTTCGAGGTCGCGAACGCCAGTCAGGCGCATCAGGTAGTCGATGATCTTGTTCTGCTGGATGGCGTTGGCATTGCCAGCGAATAGCGCCTTCACTGCCGCCGCTTCGCTTTTGGTCGGGACCGTTGGAGCCCACGGGTTTTGAACCGGGTCAAGTTCACGCGAACGCTTGGGAGCCTTCACGCGGCCACCCCTTGCAAGGTGCTAAAGCTTTCGACAGCCTTGCCCATCTGCGC
>JAAOEI010001070.1_pt1 | contig 10197 bp, 13 predicted proteins | sample 7059261 | NCBI WGS metagenome assembly JAAOEI01 (sample SAMN14008812, study PRJNA610033) | viral metagenome | isolation source: viral particles filtered from seawater | place: China: Hangzhou Bay, Yangshan Deep Water Harbour | collected 2017-10-31
TGCATGGCCCGTCTGTGCAAGCTGGGGGGGTTGCAGGCGCAGCGGGGGTGTTGTCGGTAACTCCGACGTTGCCGAACCCAACAGTGCAGGCTGGTGCGGTTACGGTCACGGCCTCATCGCTGTCTGTTGCACCTTCGTTGCTGAACCCAACAGTGCAGGCTGGCGCAGTTGCTGCTACGGCCTCGCTGCTGTCTGTTGCACCTTCGTTGCCGAACCCGTCTGTGCAGGCTGGTGCGGTTGCTGCCACAGCCTCATTGCTGTCTGTTACGCCTTCGCTGCTGAACCCGTCTGTGCAGGCTGGCGCAGTTACGGTCACAGCCTCGTTGCTGTCGGTAACCCCAACGGTTCATAACCCGTCGGTTGATGCGCCGGTCACAGTCGCAGCGCCGTTGCTGTCAGTTTCGCCGGGGTTGTTGTCGCCTGCGGTTGTGTTCTCGACAACTGTTGAGCCTGGTGCGCTGTCTGTTTCGCCGTCGTTTGGTTCGCCAACGGTGCAAGCTGGTGCGGTTACGGTCACAGCGGGGCTGCTCACCGTTACCCCGGTCGTGCGGTCAGCGTCTGTGGTGGCGCAGCAGTTTGTTGAACCTGCGACGCTGTCTGTTTCTCCCACGTTTGGTTCGCTAACGGTTCAAGCGGGTGCGGTCACTGCCAACCCAGGGTTGTTGTCCGTAACCCCAGTGGTGCGCGCTGCTGCTGTGGCGGCGGGAACGGTAACTGTTTCTGTTCCGCTGTTGTCGGTCACCCCGACGTTCCCAACTGTGACGGTTGCGGCTACCGCAACGCTCGAGCCTGGGGTTCTGTCGGTTTCTGCGGTGTTGCGGAACCCAACGGTTGCGGCGGGGACGGTAACTGTTTCTGTTCCGTTGTTGTCTGTTGCTGCGTCGTTGCCGGCGGTCACGGTTGTTGCCGGTGGGGTTGACGCTGGCGCTGGGGTGGTGTCTGTCGCCCCGTCGTTGTTCTCCCCAACGGTGGCTACGACTGTTTCGGTTTCGCCGGGGTTGCTGTCGGTCGCTGCGACGTTCCCAACTGTCACAGTTGCGGCAGAGATCGCGGTTTCGCCGTCGTTGTTGTCTGTGGCCCCGACGTTGCATGGGCCTGCGGTAGCAACGGAGATCAGTGCCAGCACCGGGGTTCTTTCGGTCACCCCATCGTTGTTCGGTCCGACTGTTGCTGCGACTGCCACGGTGTCTGCGTCGTTGTTGTCGGTCACTCCGACGTTGCAAACAGCGACAGTTGTTATCGGGGCTGATCTTACTGTTGGGTTGCTGCCGGTCAGCCCTGCGTTGTATGCGCCAACTGTAACGGTTGGTGTTGTAACGCTTTCCGTGCCGCTGCTGTCAGCAGCGCCCTCGTTCCCAACGGTCACGGTCACTCCCGGTGGGGTTACTGTCGAGGTGGGGTTGCTGTCGGCAACAGCGACGGTTCGCTCAGCGACGGTTACCGCTGGCACGGTAACGGTGCAACCAGGGTTGCTGTCTGTTGCGCCTTCGCTGCGGTCAGCGGCTGTTGTTGTTGGCGCAACGACGTTGACGGCGGGTTTGTTGTCTGCCGTTCCGACGTTGCACAGCCCAACGGTGGACGCAACAGCAGACACATCGCCTGGGTTGCTGTCGGTCACCCCAACGCTTCGCAACCCTGCGGTGCAAGTTGGGGCGGTAACTCTTGGTGTTGGTGTTCTGTCGGTCACTCCGACGTTGCACGGCCCGACGGTTCAGATCGCTGTCAGCCCGTCAAGGTTGGCTGTCGCCCCGGTGTTCCACACGCCGACGGTTACTGGGCTGGTTACTGTTTCGCCTGGGTTGCTGTCGGCAACGCCGACGGTTCACAGTGCCACTGTTGAAACATCTGCCGCTGTTGGGGTTGGGTTGCTTGCCGCAGCCCCGGTGTTGTATCAGCCGCTGGTCGCAGTGCCGGTGTCGTCTGATGTTCGCACTATCGAAGCAACAGCGACTGTGAACAGGTTCCAGTTGGGGTATGTGACAGAGACACCCCCAACGCAGGGTGTTGTGCCGTCGTTGCGTGGGATGCGTCAAAGGTCGGAGATTTCCCGCAAACAGTTCGCTTTGTGGTCGCATTTCGGGCCGACGCACACAGTCAGCCGCAACGTGTTCATCCGAACCGACGGGGTCGCAACATACAAACAACCGTTCCCTGACACCCTGATCTCGAGGACGTTGTACGGCGGTGTGCTTCCTGATGATGTGACTGAAAGCGAAGTAGCATCGGTGAGGACACTTGGGTTGACAGTTGGGGTGCGCTGATGCCGAGATACGACTACCTGTGCAGGACGTGCGGGGTTGTTGAAGAGGTGACGCGCCCGATCATGTGCGACGACCCTGGCCCTGGGTGTTGTGGTGGGGAGATGGTGCGGAAGATCACAGGGGTGATGGTCGCCCCGTCTGCTGCGCCTACCCGCACCGCCGGCGGGGTTGATTTGGTCGCTACGAAAGCAGCGGAGAAACAGAAGAGCCGTGACATGGATGCGTACAAGCGTTTGCGTCGCAGCGGGACACGGCCACCGCAGATCAATGGTTCAGCGGCGTTGGAAGCACGCGCCGAGTCGAAGCATGAAGTGTCAGCAGGGTATGTTGCGAAAACAAAAGAGGGCCGCAAGATCGCTGACGATGTGCTGTCCTCGAGGAGTGGGTGATGGCGTTCACAACGGTTCAGGATTGGGTTGATGATTGCCGGGACATGCTGCTGTCTGGGCATGTTGAGGAACGCGACGTGTTGTCGATTGGGATCAACACGACAGCGACATCGTTCACTGTGCAGTTCGCTGTGCCGGGGTTGGTGCAGGGTGCGACGTTGGAGATCGGCAGCGAGTTGATGTACATCCACGCTGTGAACTCTTCGACGGTGACGGTGGCGCGAGGGTACGCGGGGTCGGTGGCTGCGTCGCACAGCAACGGTGATCTGATCAGGGTGAACCCGAAGTTCGCTACGTACCGGATCATGAACGCGTTGAACGCTGATTTGCGTGACCTGTCCAGCCCGGTGCATGGGCTGTATCAGGTGAAGTCGGACTCGTTTACTTATTCGCCTGGTGTGGCGGGGTATGACTTGTCTGCTGCGGGCGGCATTCTTGATGTGCATCAGGTCACTTGGGATGATCCGACACCGTTCGAGGGTGAACCTTTGATCGACCAGTGGTCTTTGTTGCGGAATCGTGACACTGCTGTGTTCTCGTCGGGGTTGGCGTTGATTCTGCATGGGGGTGCGTCGTCGGGGCAGACGGTGCGGGTGACGTACAAAGCCCCGTTCTCTGAGGTGTCAGCGGTAACTGACGCGTTGTCTACGACGGGGGTTCCTGCGACCGCATACGATTTGCCGCCGTTGGGTGCTGCGATGGCGTTGATGGCTACCGCCCCTATCCGGCGGGAGTTCATTGACGAGCAGTGGTCCTCGAGGCGGTCGGATGAGGTGCCGCCGGGTGCGATCAGCGCTTCGATGCGTGATTTGCGTGCCCGCCGTCAGGACCGGATCGGTGCTGAAGCTGCGAGGTTGTCGTTGCAGTACCCGGCGAGTCATACCCGGCAGACGCCGAGGTCTAACAGTGTGAGCGGGTGGAATGGTTACGCACTTCGCTGAACGGCTTCCTGTTGCTATTGGCGGGGTTTCGTACCTTGTCGACGCGCAGCAGTTGACGAGGTCCACGATTCCTGCGTTGCGTGAGCAGCGCGACAACGGTGTTGAGCCTGGTGAGAACACGTTGGACGCGACCGGGGTGTGGGTGCGGTCGCAGACTGACTGGTCGTATGGGGCGGGGCAACGCCGGTTCGATGCTGCTGATTCTGACCGGCGCAGGTTCCGTTCGTCCGTTGGGGTGGATGTGTGGACGAAAGGTCAGGTGTCGTTGCTGCGGCAGGTTGACCAGAAGTACACGTCAACCGCGTCGAACGTGAAGGTGCATCGGATCAACGACGGCACAACGGAGTACTTGTACCTGTCGGATGGTACGGATCTGAAGTTCACACAGAACCCTGAAGCAAGCTCACCGACGTGGTCAACGGTGACAGCGTTGGCGTCACCGCAGCAGATCGTTGATTTCCATAGTGATGGTGCGACGGTGTTCATCGCCTACGGCACAGCGGAGGCTCTGCATGAGGTGACTGTGGGGTATACGACGCAACCAACGGCGATGGGTACGCAGACCCCGAACCTTGTTGAGGTTGCTGCTGGGCGTTTGATTGCCGCTGCCGGCGCACAGATCATGGAACTAAACGCATCCGGCGGTATCGCTACAGGGTTGAACTACACGGTCCCGCACGCCGGGTTCACATGGTCCTCGATCAGTGGTGGCCCTGGCGGCATTTTCGCTGCCGGGAACCACGACACCACAGGAGCTATCTGGCAGATCCAGATCGACACGTCAAACGGCCAGCTCCTGTACCCGACCGTTGTTGCTCAGATGCCGCACGGTGAGGAGATCAACGCCATCACGGCGCAAGGCAGCGTGCTCTGGGTTGCTACCAGCAAAGGGATGCGGCTTGCCGCTGCGACCGGCGCAGGGCAACTCACCGTCGGTCCCGTCATTGACGAGGTAGGCAACGTCTTTTGTGTTGAGACTGACGGCCGGTTCGCATGGGGTGGATGTACCGCTGGGGAAACCTTCCGGTTCGACCCGTCAGTGTTCACCGCCACGTTGACGCCGGCATGGGCGGCTGACGCTGACAGCGGGCAGGGGGCGAACATCCAGTCCATTGCCCGTGTAGGGGGCCGCACATACCTGTCGGACGTGGACGGGGAAGCGTGGGGCGAATCAGGGTCTGATGTGAAGGTCACGTCGGGCACATTGACTGTTGGTGATGTGTCATGGAACGTCGCCGCGCCGAAAGCGATCCGCACCGGTCAGGTTCGTTACGCCCGTGAGCAGTACGGGACTGGTGACACCGAATACGACGAGTCGACTTTCGTATACGACCAAGATCTCCCATACGACGGTGGCACCCCAACGTCGACAGGGCAGACCGACATGACTGCTACGAACGATGACGCCGCCACGTCAACCCTTTCAGATATGTCGTCGCAGGTCGCCCAGTCGTTCTCGTTCACACGCAAAACGTCGCAGTCGTATGAGATCAAACTGGTGTTGGCACGCGACACCACGACAACCACCTCCGGGCCGGTGCTCGAGGAGTGGGGTATCAAGGCGTTGCCGGTGCCGCCTCGCTCCGAAGAGATCATTGTTCCGGTTGTGCTGGCCCGCCGGGTGGGAACCTCGAGGGGGCAGGGTGCCCCGACGGGGTTCTCTGGGTTTGATGAGTTCAACCGTTTGAAGGGGTGGATGGATTCGGGTGAGGTGGTCACCTATGAGGAGGGCGATCAGTCTGTGAATGTGTTGGTGGACAGGTTGCAGATGCAGCCTCGCCGGTTGTCTGATGACGCGAAGTGGTGGGAAGGGGTGTTGTTGGTGCGGTTGATTACCGTGCCATAATGGGAGGGCAACGACCTCCTCACAAGCAGTTGCAGGCGTTGAACCCCCCCGGTTGTGGTGTTGGTCCGGGGGGGTTCCGCTTTTTTAGGTCCAGCAGTATCCAGAATCGCAGCCCGCTTCGCCAATAGACTCCAGGCCTGGCAACTGGTCTTGGGCTTCAGAAATGGCTTGGTCTAACGGTTTCGCGAATCTGGTTAGGAACACGTTGTCCCGCCCTAGTGTCCCTCGTTTCTCGTTGACTCGGCGTTCTATCTCTACTGCTTGCCAGAACAACATCGGTTCGTCGCGTCGCATCTCGGACCACCGCTGCGGTTTCTGAAACGGGCAGAAGAAACACGACGACTTGCCAGGGACAGGCAAACCAGCGTCAGCGATGATCTGCTGGCATTGTGCCCTGCTGATACCCATCTCAAGCAGTGGGTACACCGGCAGTTCGCGTGGTTCGGGGCGACGGTTGTGTGCCCGTTCTGCTTCGTCGGTTGATATGCCGATAGCGACGGTTGCTGGTGTGTCAGGAGTGGCTCCTGCCTCGCGCAACCACTTCGAGATCACTTTGATCTTGTAGGTGGATGTGCAGTTGCGGTTCCCTGGGGCACCGTTGTCCATGCGTATCGGGATGTTGATTGTTTTGTTTGGGCCTTCCACGTCTTGCCGCAAAGTGACGACCGTCCCGTCGCGTCGCACTCTGTGCAGTTCGATGACCGGCAGCCCTTTGGCCGCAGCCCAGGGAGTCGCCACATCGCGCACGAACGCGATTGATGCTGGGTGCTCGCTGTCGTCGCCAACATTGGCGAACAACGCTGCGTCAACTGGACCGCCCATCACTCCCTCGAAGTCAGGGTCGCGGGTGGCTGCGAGGACGACCATTGCGGTGGATTGGACCCCGCCACCGTAACTGATCGCCCTTATGCTCATGCTTCTTCGTTCGCCGCTGCTTGAGTTTCAATGATCGCAGTGTCGCAATCCCAACGGTGCCTGCCGCCCCGCACCCCGCACTCCTCACAGTACAACGCCGCTGCGCTGCCAACCATCGGCGGCACATGCGCCCGTTCCGGCGCTTTCGTTTTTTCGCTTTGCTGTTTCCTCAACGCAAACTCGATGCCGTTCACGGTCAACACCAACGTGTCATCCAACGCACACCGAATCTGATCCGGTTCATACCCGGCTTGCAGACAACGCTTCACGATCTGCAACACCCCGATGTAACTGGCAACAGGGCGGGGGTGTTGACCCTCCCACCACGGGTCCAGTACCTGTTTCGCTTGCTGGTTCAGCATCTTCGCCTCCTCACGGCTCAGTTTGCGGTTCATTCTGGGACAGTCTGACGTTCCCTGATCAATCGAAGTAGGTCATTGAACGAGTGAACATCCAGCATCCCATACGCGACACGGCCAACCCAATCCATGCCGTGCTCGTCTTTCAGGAACGTGTCGAACTTCACCTGCATCGCCCCCGTCGCGAATATCTCAACCGTCGCCCAATCCCCAAGATCGATGCACACACGGTCAGAGAGCAGCTCAACAAACTGGATCTGTTCGTCATCGTCCAGTACGTCTTGAATAGTTTCGATCAGCTCGTTCGGGCAGGTGGGGATGTCGGGGTCGATAGCGAACGGCAGCAGAGTCATGTCGTCCGGTTCGATGAACTCGCCGTATTCCATTAGAGATCCTTCAGGGGAGTGAGGTTGATGCGGACACCTGTGCGTCCGCTGCGTTCCAGTTCTTTCGTGGCGATGATCGAAGCTACCTGGGAGTCATCCACGATCAGGCGACCTGAGAGCTCGTCAAGCACTGCGCGGATGAGTTTGTCAAGGTCGGGGCGTTTCCGATGCCACCTGTGGGCTGCGGGGGCCTGCTTCGGTGCCGCAATGTAGAACTCGAGTTTGATATGCACCGGGTCGGTGACGGGTTCGGTGCCGGTGGGGAGTTGTTCGTCAATGGTTGCGCCGATGGTGGCACGCCATGTTTTCAGTTTCTGTCCTGCGGATTCTGCGACGACAGCCCGGCCCCTCACCACGAAGGCACGTTTAGAGCCTTGCGGGGTGGGGGTACCGGGCACGAACGTCGCGAACATGGTCACAAGGTCGATGATACGCCTCGGAGGTGAATCAGTCCTTGGATCAGCACCTGGCTGTATGACAGGCGGTTCTTCGCTGCGTGTTCTTCCACGAACTGTCGCAGTTCGTCATCGAGGTACACGGCGACACGGTGCCGACTGCGTTCTTCTGGCATTAGACGGCTGCGTTCTTCTGACATTAGAACGGCTCCTCGTCCGCTGCGACAGGTGCGGCGGGGGTGCGCTGGGGTGGGCCGCTGCGCTCCCCGGTTCCCCACCGCAGGGACGGTCCCCCGTCGTTCGCTGTGAGGACATGCTTGCTGCGTTTCCCGCCGTCCTTGGCTTCCCAGTTCTCTTGCTGGAAGTACCCCTTCACAATGACCCGCTGGCCTTTGCGTAGTTCAGCGAACGCCTCGGCCATCTCCCCGAACGCTTTGCAGTCGAAGAACGAGGTGGTGCGGTTGTCTTTGTCGCCGCGGTTGACAGCCACGGTGAACGTCGCCCACGCCGTACCAGACTTCGCGTACCGCAACTCCGGTGCGTCGGTCAGGTTGCCTACCAGGGTGCTGTCACTGCTCATCAGTTTCCTCCTTGTCGAGCATGTTGGACAGAACGAACCGGTCTTGCGCCCACAGGTGCAGGCCAACACCGAACCGCATCGCGCACCGCTTGAGTGCGTCCGACGCAGCGTCTTTCAACCTGGCTCCTTCGGTGGGCCAGTTGTCGGGGCGTTCGCATTCCCCAACCTCAGTGATCGTGGTGACACGACCATCAATGGTGACGGTCATGGCTGCAAGCACAGCCTCGACTTTGCCGCTGTCACCTCGGATGATGTCCCGCACTTCGAAGTCGTACGGGCCGACAACGGCCAACAGTTTCTGCACCACCTCGGAGTGCGATACGAACTGGGCGGCGAACTTGCCGGGTTTTTCTTGGATCATGAAACCGGGGAACGGTTTCGCCAGGCGTTGCAGTTGGGTGTTCGACACAGTTACCTCCTCAGGTGTGTTGACGCGTCGATTGGTTTGCCGTTTCGGATTACGACAAGTCCTTGGTCGTGGAACTCGAAATTGAACTCGGATGATTTGTGGATCTTGTAGGCGTGACGCAGACGGGTGCGTTTTTTCGTGGAGAACCCACCCCACACGCCGTGTTGGATGTTGTTACGCAAGGCGTACAGCAGGCACTCGAGGCGAACAGGGCACGTCGCGCACACTTGCACGGCAGGACCGTCCTGCGGGAACGCTCCACGGTCAGGGAAGAACGTGGCTGTGTCCATCCCGAGACATGCGGCTTCGTCCATCCATTCGATGGACGACGCCTCCCGCCATTTCGGCAAGTCAGACACTCTGTCACGGGTCACGGCAGCGGCACTTCGCCGGTCGGCATCTCAACGCAGATGCTGTTCCACTGGCAGTACCGGCACTGCCACGGCGCGCCTTTGGGGGCCTGGTAGGCGGGCGGGTACTCAATCAGGCCGATACCGGGGATGGATCGGGAAGGCAGCACCTTGTTGTTGATTGCGTGGGCGATGCGCTCGAGGCGGTCAAGTTCGCCGCAGGCAAGGTCGTGCAGGCTTTCGCCGTCGTTGAACGGTTCCTCCAAACCAATCACCCACTCTGCGACCTGTCCCTGCTTGAAACCTGCCCGGTAGTCGGACTCTTTGCAGACGTACACCATGTGTACTTGTGTTGCCTTGATACCGATTGCGTTCACCGCAGCTTGTAGGCAGTCCTTGAGTTCGGGGCCGTCTTTCATGGCGAGCTTGAACCCGAAGTTCGACTTCGACTTCGCTTCCCACACGGTCAACATCCCGTCCGGGTCGGTGTACACCCCGTCAGCGTTACCTGACACGTTGTCTGTGATCTGGATCGGAACCTCGCACTGCATGTTGTGGTCCCGTTCCATCGCGGCCTGCATCCGTTCGTGGAGGTGTTGCCCCATCGTGAACGCCACCAGGGTGTCGGTGGTAATTTCTTCACACTCGGGGATGCCGGCGGCTGCGAACGCGAGTTGGCGGGCGCAACCCAGCACACCCGACGCCCGCATCAGGGTGCCGGTAGCGGTCGGGCGTGGCCCTTCGTTGTCTCGTTCGGCGCGCAGGTCGTTCTCCCACGCGTCTTTGGTGGTGGCGACTTGTCTCACAGCAACCTCCTCTGTTGTGCTGTGCAGACACTATATCAGGCACGGTGTGACATCGCCGCATGGTCGTACAGGCGCGTGGTGGCACCACCCGGCCCGGTCAGGTAGGTACCCTGTACGGCATGGCCAACACCTTCGAGCAAGCACTTCAAGAGTCGCAACGCAGCAAACGAGGAACCCTCATGCGCGAATGGCTCGCTGCGTTAGACGAATTAGACGACGGGCGAGCCGACGAACTAAGAGAAGCACTCGCCAACCCGAAGTACACAGCTCAACTGATCTCGAGGGTTCTGCACCGTTGGAAAGAAGATGATCAAAGTCTGCCGCGGGCACCAGGGCACAAGGCTGTGATGTCGGCACGACCCTCGCGAATGGCATGAGCGACTTCGATCTAGGGGACGAACTTGCGCGTGTCACCGCCGAACGCGACAAGGCTCTGCGTGCTGCGGCGAAGAACAGCGAAGCCGCACGCGATGTTCGGCAGCTACGCAAACGTGTCCTCGACCTCGAGGACGACATCGCGTTCAGGGACGCACTGTCAGCGACGCCGGCGAGTTCGTCCC
>JAAOEI010001071.1_pt1 | contig 10195 bp, 6 predicted proteins | sample 7059261 | NCBI WGS metagenome assembly JAAOEI01 (sample SAMN14008812, study PRJNA610033) | viral metagenome | isolation source: viral particles filtered from seawater | place: China: Hangzhou Bay, Yangshan Deep Water Harbour | collected 2017-10-31
TAAACTCATGAATCCTAATAGTGTCCCTAAATTTTTTGGGGCTTTTAGAGATGACGTGATGCTGAAGGTGACGCAGTTTAAATATGTACCTCGCTTAAATGCTATGGACATCGTGTATAGAGTGCTCCAACCTGCTATTCGGTTCACAAAAGCAGAATGCCTTGACTTACCTGCGCGTACCTATATAACGCGAGAAGTGCCTATGACACCACAGCAGAGCAAATACTATAAGCAATTAAAAGAGCAGATGCTAATTGAAGCAGCAGGCGAGGAGATAACCACAGCTAACGCCGCCATTAACTTAAATAAACTTGCTCAAATCGCAAGCGGCAGTATATACGCTAACAGCAAAGAGGTTATCGAGTTCGATTGTGGCAATAGACAAGAAGCCTTATTAGATATTATTGAGGAGGCGAGTAAAAAGGTCATCGTCTTTGCTACCTTCAGGCACTCTATTGATATGATCGAAGCGTATTTACTCAAGCACCACATTCCCACTGGTGTAATTGACGGGTCAGTTTCCCTCAAGAGACGCTCTGAGCTGTTTGAAGATTTCCAGACAAAAGCAGAGCCGCGAGTGCTGGTCATACAACCAAAGAGCGCGAGTCATGGTGTCACGCTAACGGCAGCAAATGTCGTAGTGTGGTGGAGTCCAACACCTTCTGTTGAGACGTATATACAAGCAAATGATAGGGTTCACCGCGCTGGACAAGACGAACCATGCACCGTAGTACACTTATGCGGTGCGCCTGTGGAAGAAAGATTTTATAAAATGCTTGAGCATAAAGGCAATTTGCTAGATGATTTGCTAGGATTATATAAAGAAGTTCTAACTACATAGGAGGCTCTATGCCGTTTCTTGCGACACTACCCATCGTTATCATGGCGACGATGAGATGTTTAATTGCCATATTTAAGTGCGTTGATGCGCTTACAAAAGATGAAGATGATATAGAGTAGTAAAAAGTAGTTGACAGTAGCATAAAGTTACACTATAATATACCCATCGTTTGAGAAAGACGGTTCCCCCACGTAACGGGGTGATTATTTAGGAGGCGATTATGACCGATGTAACAGCAGAAAAGCTTGTTGAAATCTACGTTAAAATAAGAGATCGGCGGGCTGTAATACAAAAAGATTACGAAAAAGAGGACAACAGGTTAAAAGAACAGTTAGAATTAGTAACTGGAAAATTACTTGATATGTGTAGGGACACAGGTGTTGAAAGTATGCGTACCACTGCAGGTACTGTTTCAAGATCAGTTACCACTCGGTATTGGACGAGTGATTGGGCTTCGATGTACGACTTTATAAAAGAGCATGATGCGATAAACCTGCTCGAGCAACGAATCCATCAAGGTAACATAAAAACTTTTTTGAATGAGAACCCAGATAGTGTCCCCAAGGGACTTAATTCTGACAGTAAATACACAATCAGAGTAGTGAGAGCAAGAAATGGTTAGAGATGAAGCGTTATTAACAGTAGACCAAGTTGCAGATTTTCTGCAAGTCTGCAAAGAAACAGTCCGTCGATATGTAAGAAATGGCGATTTAAAATGCGCAAAGCTTGGACGGCAATTTAGATTCAGCAAAGAGCACCTAGAAGATTTTATCTTGCGCTATGCTGACAAAGATTTAGGAGAAGAACCACCAGAAACTGAAGACGAGGTAGAAGAACACTACGAAGAAGAAGACTACGAAGAAGAGGTACAAGACGAAGCACCCCAAGCTGAAGCTGTACTTGATGACCACGACATTATTTAATTTTGGAGATTTATTATGAGTAACATTGCATTATTTACAAACGGCGCTAGCGTACCTTCATACTTGCAAGACGCAACAGACGACTTCACCGATAACCTTGCAGGTGGTAACAATCAGTATAAGCGCATATCAATTAAAGGTGGTGTGTGGCGCATGATGGTGAACGGTAAAGAAATTCAAAAGAATGAAGACCGCGCGATGAACTTTATTGTTGTGGCTGCATCAGCGACAAACACTCGCACATTCTATGCGAAAACCTATGTTGAAGGTGAAGCGTTGCGCCCAACGTGCTCAAGCATTGATGGTACAAAACCAGACGCTAATATCGAATCACCTCAGTCTAGTGCGTGCGCTACTTGCCCGCAAAACATCGCAGGTTCAGGGCCTAACAATAGCAGAGCGTGCCGCTTTAGCCGTAGACTTGCTGTAATGCTTGAAAACGATATGCGTGATGAGGCGGATATTTACCAGCTTGTTGTGCCTGCGCAGTCGCTGTTTGGTTCAGGTGAGAATGGCAAACTTCCGTTGATTTCTTATGCACAGTTCTTAAAAGCTAACAACGTGCGTATTTCAGGCGTCGTAACAGAGGCTAGATTTGACACCAACTCACCAACACCTAAGTTGACGTTCCGTGCTATTCGCCCGCTAACTGAAGAAGAATACTACTTCGCTAAAGAGAAGGGCAAATCAACAGATGCGCTAAACGCAATCAACTTAGACCCTACAACAATGGACTTAGGAGCTCCTGTTAAACAAGCACCGGCAGCGCAACCCAAACCTGTCGAAGTGCCAAAAGCTATTGAAGCCCCCAAGCCAGTTGCTGAGGTAATCGAAGAACCTAAAAAACGCGAGTCGACTAAGAAGGTAGAAGCCCCGACCAACTTAGAAAGCTTGCTGGAAGAATGGGAAGACTAATCACTTCTTGAAACGAGGGCGGTCTTAGCGCCGCCCTTTTTTATACTCAAATTATTAGGTTCGTTATGGATAAGCGCGACTTTTTAGAACACGTTACCGCCAAGCAAGGGTATTACTGCATTACTGGTATTAAAAAAGGAGTTTTATCCCCTAAGTTCTTTCAAGATGTGGATGAAGCTGTCTCGTATGCAGACAGATTATTAGCAAGCGAAGAAGATGTTTATTTTGGTTGTGCTAAATACCACACCAATGAGAATAGACAAGCAACAAACGCAAAATACTTTAAGTCGTTTTGGATAGATATTGATTGCGGGTATAAGAAAGAATACTCAGATCAAGAAACTGCTTACAACGCTGTGATGTCGTTTTGCGAAGGGGTAAACCTGCCGTACCCTACAATAATAAATTCAGGCAATGGGATTCATTGCTATTGGACACTAACTGAGGAGATTTCATATAACGACTGGAAGCCATTTGCCGACTACTTAAAGTCTATCTGCCTCTCAACGGGGCTTAAAATTGATGCAAAGGTTACAGCGGATGCCGCTCGAATACTACGACTACCCCAAACAAAAAACTATAAATCACCTTCTAACGCTAAAGACGTACACTTACTTCTTCTTTCTGAGTCAACTTCATATACAGCACTTAAGCGGTGCTTGGATTTTACAGGTGGTACAAGCGTATATTCTTTTGGAGACCTTGCTGATGAAGACCCAACAGACAAACTAGCCTTTGGAGAGAAAGCCAACTTCGCTAAGATTATGCGCATGAGTCTTAAGGGTTCAGGTTGTAATCAGTTGGTCTACGCCTATACGCACCAAAACGAAATGTCTGAGCCTATGTGGAGAGATGCTCTGTCGGTTGCTCAGTTCTGTGAGGATAGAGATAAAGCTATTCATCTAATGTCCCGCCAGTATGAGCACTACGATCCACATGAAGTAGAAGCAAAGGCAGATGGGATTAAAGGTGGTGCGCACAGATGTATTACATTTCAAGAATCGTTTGGCACTGAGCGCTGTGATACCTGCGTTTATAAGGGAAAGATTAACAGCCCTATTCGTCTTGGTATGTATGTGCCAGAAGCAACGCCAGAGGATAACATCGTAGTGGCGCGACACAAAGGGCTTAACGAAGATACCACCTTTATTATTCCTACCTACCCTAAGCCTTATTTCAGAGGTAAAAATGGTGGGGTTTATATGAAGAAACATACTCCGCTTGCTAAAGCAGGTGAGGCAGAGGCGGAACTTGAAACAGATATTCTCATCTACGAGAACGATTTATTTGTAGAGAAACGCCTTAAAGACGAGGAAGTTGGTGAGATGGCTCTTATTAAGCTGCACTTGCCGCGTGATGGTGTAGAAGAATTTACAGCACCTTTGCAGGATATTCTCTCTCGTGATAAAGCCCGTGTCATTTTAGCTTCTAAGGGCGTTGCGGCGATGGATAAGAAGATGACCAATATCATGGAGTATCTTGCAAACTACGTTCACTATCTGCAAAAGAATGAAGAAGCTGAGATTGCCCGCGCTCAGTTTGGTTGGCACGATGATGACGAATGTTTTGTTATAGGCACACGAGAAATCAGCATAGACGGTGTGCGATATAGTCCGCCTTCTGCGTCCACTCAAGAGATTGCTGATAAATTCAGACCTGCAGGAGAGATGGCAGAGTGGATAAAGATAGCTAACCTGTACGGTAAAGCTGGCAACGAAGCTCGCGCCTTCGCTCTCGGTATAGGATTCGGTTCGCCTTTAGTGAGATTCTCGGGTATTAAAGGCTTTCTAGTTCACCTAACCAATGAACGCTCTGGGGTGGGCAAGACCACTATTCAGCACATGATTAACAGCATCTGGGGTCATCCCGAGTGCGGCATGATGAACTTTAACGATAAGTTTTTAGCCCGTCAGATGTTCATGGGTGTTCTTAAAAATATGCCTATGTGCGTTGATGAGATTACTGACTTGCCTCCAAGTGAGATAGGTACAATTGCCTATATGATTACGCAAGGTAAGGGTCGAGACAGAATGATGTCGCAGGTGAATGCTCTTAGAAAAAACCGTACGACTTGGGAACTCCCTTGCATTACGTCAGGCAACAACAGCCTATACGATGTATTGATGGCGCACAAAGCGCTACCAGAAGGCGAGATGATGCGGGTACTAGAGCTTTATATTTCGCCTGATGAGTCGATGACCAAAGAAGAAACTGACCATGTCTATACGGATTTGCTTCGATTCAACTATGGTTATGCAGGTGAAGCTATCGTTAAGTACATTCTGCGAAACCGCGAAGAATGCAATGACCTGTTTAAAGAAACGCGAGTACGGTTTGATGCTAAAGCAAACTTCTCTCAAAAGCATCGGTTTTACTCAGCCGCTTGCGCCGTGTCCATTACAGGGCTTGAGATAGCTAAACGCTGTGGGTTGCACAATATAGATGTAATGAGCATAGAAGACTGGGCTGCTACCACTATTGGTAACGCCTCTAAAGTATTAGCTGAGGAGAAAGAATCATCCATGTCTACGCTAGGTGAGTTTTTGAATTTATACAACGGTCAGATATTTGTAGGCTTTAACGCACAGGTTAACGGCTTAGAACGCCACCCGACCTACATACCCAATAGAGAGGTTATCGCTCGCTACGACCAAGATACGAAGGTTATATCGATAAGTTCCTCGGTACTACGCAGATGGTGTGCTGAGAAGCAGATACCCTATAAAGGGTTTATTGATAATGCGAAAAAGAAAGGCATCTACTCTGGGTTGAGCGTGTACCGCCTTGCTTATGGTCCGAACTGCCCAAGCACAAAGATTCGCGTCGAGCAGTTCTTCCTTGATGATATGCCCCTACAACTAGGGGATGTTGAGATAGCTTAAACAGCGGGGGCTTAAAGCCCCCATTTTTATTTCATGTGCTCGTCCCATACAGCTTCAGCTTGTTTAGCTGTTTCGTTGCGTTCTTGTTTTAGAGCGTTGATGCGAGCTGTAATGGTTTCACGCGCTTCTGGGCTGTTTTGCAACAAGTGAATTTGCTTCGTAATATCTGACTCGCGTTTAGCGTATCTGTCTAGCAGAGTAGCCATCTGCACCAGTGTGATGTTTTTAGGATCAGCGGTGAATTCTTTAAGCTCTTGTGCCCCCGCCTCACCACGTTCTGCTAAGTGGTTGTAATACTTGCGAGCTTCATCGGCTTTCTCTTTATGGTTATACATATCCTCAACAGACTGACTTGCAAGATATGTCCCAAATGTACTTTGAGCGCCCACGCCTGGCGTTTGTGTCCAGTGCTTTTCTGGTTTTTGAATCGTATCAGTAGCGCCTACACCTTCAAGCAATCCGTCTACAGCCCAAAGTGCCAAGTTACCCAGCTCTCCTAAATAACCTTTAAACGCATAGTCAATTTTAGTAGGTGAGACACCGATAGCTTTTCCTAATCTTTTGCTTCCTTCTGTTGCGGTATATTCACCTTGCGCGGTAGCAGGGAGCTGCTGTTCAGACTTAGGCACAATATCCTCGCCCGTGAAGAACGATTTACCCATTGTTAGCTCAATAGCAGGCCGCGCTATTTGAGGGATAGGCACTCCTCCCGTATAACCAAGACCCCCAGGCACTAGCGAGATGAGCTGGTCTTTTGCAACATTCCATACTTCTTGACCGTCTTTTGTACCTAATGAATACTCAACAGCTAAGGCGGGCATCCAATACAAGAATGTCATATCAGGAGGCAAATCAAGCCCGAACAGTGGTGTGTCTTTATCACCAGTAGGTATCGCTACGCGGCTATACTTGAAACTGTTTTTAGCTTCTTCGTAATCTGGGTCACCCGCCATAAGCATCGCATGAAGCCCTGACAGCATACCTACCGTAAACACTTTGTTGAGAAACTGCCGCCGATAAGCTGGGCGGTCTTCAAGCTTCACATGACCCATAGTCCAGTTCTTGCGCATAAGCTCAAGCGCGTTAATACCAGCGCCTAAAAACGGAATAAGCTGGCGTCCTGTACGCTGCATCTCAGAAGAGCCGCTAACGCTGAAGTTAATAGCTTCTCGGGCTTTCATAATAGCGAAACCGTCAGCTTTCTCTGGCGACATACCATCTTTTAATGCTTTAGCGTACACCTTGTTATAGATAGCGCAGCGCGTCGCGCCGTCTACGAGTATGTGCATAAACTCAGATTTATTACGCAACTGACTTTTGAACTGCTCAAGCCCACTCTTGCTTACGGTGCGTGTACCTATCTCTTTGTAGAGAGCGCGAGTTTCTCTAGGGTCGAGCGTTGGGTCAACGTGACTGATAGCGCCAGCGTCCATAAGCTTATCAAGAATCTTTTTATCCCCACGCAGAATCTTAGTCACCTCATACATCGTGTGCGCGGGTGTTACCCAACCGATGTTACTTGTCAGTGAAGCTGCAATAGGGTCAATAAATAGCTGACGCTTCCAGAAGTTAGGTGTGTTGGTTACCCCAACGCGAAGCAACTGAGATGCCCCACGAGCAGCGAGCATAATAGGGTTAGCAATTTCTGATATGACCTGCATTACGGGATAATCTGTTGGATCATGCAATTCATAGAACTGACGCTTGCCATTTTTCATCACCGCGAAATTGCCTTGCTGAGCTTTGTTTTTTGTTCTACCTACATACGAAGCTTTGCCGATACGTTGCAACTGCTCTGCTGTTAACTGCTTGTGGTAGTTTCTAGCCCCGCCAAGGTATGAACGCAGCATCTCATTAGCTATGTTTTCCATAGGGTTGATGTCATGATCTGACTGAGTACGCTCTCTAAACGCTCGCGTTGCTGTGTTACCAATAATAACTTTCTTTCCTGAATCAGCTCCTAGTCTATCTGTAGCTTCATCTCGCAACGTGTAGTTAGGCACATACATTTCTTGCTCGTTAAAGAACTTGAACATATCATCATCAATCGCGCCCGTATCGCGCAGGTACTTAACACGCTTTTTGTTAATTTCCTTTAGCATATTAAGGGAATCTTGAAAGACAGGCTTCTCACGCAGTATCGTATTAACGGCTTCTACTTTCTTAGCAAACCCTTCGGGGTCTTTGGAGACCCTTGCACTGACGTTCTCTGGATTGACTTGCTGCATACGCTCTTGGTCTTTCACCCACAGGATTTCATGCAAAATATCTTGCCCGTCTTTCTCGCCTTTCACATGGTCAATCATGTTCTTCACAGAGGCGTCTTTTACCGACCCATCGTGCATTTTAATGGGTAGCTTCACGACAACCGACTGACCATCAGGGCGCAGCTCCATACCGCCTTCAGAGAGCACACGAGGCATCATAGTGCCAATCTTATCAAGCTGGTGACCAAGCAAATAAGCGTTCATCTTATCGCCTACATAATCGCCATGATATTTAGCAACATCCATGAGCCCAGCCCACTTATCAACGTGGTTTTTCAAGAAATTAGCGGTTGTGTTTTTAAGGCTTTGGGCTAATGAAGGCGCTTGTTCTCTTTCGCGCACTACGGTGCTAGGGTTGCTGAGGAGTTCTGCTTTTGCGCCTTGGAGTGTTTGGGGTTCTGCGCGTTGCGTCTGCAAGTGCTCAGGCATAAATGCGTGAGGCTGTACTTCTGGTTGAGCTTCCTGCTTAGGCAACGCTTCTTCAAACTGTTTACCTAATCCCTCAGATTTAATGTGGGTATTGAGCTTTTCCTGTGCGGCTTCTAACCTTACTTTATTTTCAGGTGTTGGGGCACCATCGTAGACCGCTTGCGCTTCATCGATACCTTTTTGGTACACATCGCCACGAGTAGCTTGACGTTCTGTGAAGTAGTTGTTGGCAATATCTAAATGCTCATCTGATATTTTCCCTTCTTCGTGTAGGGCTTTTAAAAGATTGTTAGCCTCAGCAACACCTTCATCGGTATCTAAATCTAAACTGTCTAGTGTTTTCTTCGCACTTGAATTAGACCGTAAGCCTAACTGCTTGTACAGCGGGTCTGGTGTTGATTTACCTTCAGCTTCGTAAGGTTTATAGTTGCCGTACTTGTTGAGCTTAGCAATACCTTCTTGGCGCGTGATAGCCCAGATAACTTTTTGTCGCGTAGCCGCGTCTGTTAAATCAATATTAGCGTTAACATCAACACCCAAATGGTCTGCAATGTGCTTTGCATAAGCTGCTGTGTCGTTATGATCTTGAGGTGGCGCGTAGCGGTGAGCTAATTCATTTGGTGTATTGATGTTGTGCTTGGTTTTATAGCGCTCAAGCAAACCGTTAATATGGTTAAGCCCGTCTTCAAGTGAGCTATAGCGAGCAAAGCCTTCACCGTTAGCGTTACGAATACCCCATAGATTGTAGCCTCTTTTCTCTGCGTTTTTCAGGTCAAAGTTTCTACTAAGTGAATCCACATCATGAATAATCCCTTCATCGGTTTCTCCTTTGAACGGCGCACCTGTCTCTTGTGTCTGCTTACCTCGCACTTTGGCTTCTGGGATATTATCTGCGGCTTGTTCTTGTACAGGCTCTTGTACTACATGATCTGGGATAAATGGATGAGGTTCTCTAGCTCTAAAAGCGCCATGCGCCCCACCTAGTATAGCGGCTACTGGAGCGACTTCTTTGGCCGTTTGAGCCATCTCTTCAGGTGTAGGTAAAGGCTTACCAGCAGACTTATTCACTAGCGCTTCGTATGCCACCGCAGCGGGAACAGCTCCTACCGTAGAGGCTACAGCACCTTTTGCTACGTTGCCTGCGATTGATTTACTAGCTTCTCCAGCGATAGCTTTACTTGCAGCGCCAAAACCTGGCACGCCTAGTGTACTGACAGCCCCAAGAAATGGGGCTACAGCGAGAGCACTTTCATCGGATGCGCCTGCTTTACTCGCGGCGCCAGCGCCTGCGGCTGTTTCAGCTAAACCCGCTACAGCAGTACCGACTGGACCAAACGCTGAAGATGCCATAGTAGGCCCAAAGCGCCCAACAGCTTCACCAAATTGTTCTTTTAAGTGCGGAGGCACAAAACCATGAGTGTCCCTTTTATCAGCAGGTTCAGCGGCTTGTTCTGCCTCGAGTGCTTTCTGCTCACTCGCTTCTTTTAAACGCTGTGCAGTTTCTTCCAACCCTAATGCTTCTGCGCCGACACCAAGCCCTCGCTCAATATCTGACACACCCGATTTAAAACCTTTTTTTACGTTAGGGAGGAAACCTGTCTTAGCTTCATGCTTGGCGTCTTCCGCCATAAGCTGCTGGACATGAGCATTTATTTCATCATCAGTAATATCATCAGGCGCTTCGAGAACATACCGTACTTTATTTGGTGCTTCTACTGTAATTCTTTGAGCCATAAATACTCCTTACTTAATTTGTTCTCTGCTGATAACGTTAATACGGCTTGAGCTAGGTGCTGAGGTTGTAGGTGCTGCTCCCACGTTTACACCAGTAATGTCACTCAAAGCGCTATCTAGCACCCGTAGTCTCTTGTCGTAATCAGCTAGCATTTCCGGTGTGGTTTGTATATTGGCTGCCGCTGTTGCTCTAGCTCGTAGCAG
>JAAOEI010001072.1_pt1 | contig 10175 bp, 14 predicted proteins | sample 7059261 | NCBI WGS metagenome assembly JAAOEI01 (sample SAMN14008812, study PRJNA610033) | viral metagenome | isolation source: viral particles filtered from seawater | place: China: Hangzhou Bay, Yangshan Deep Water Harbour | collected 2017-10-31
TTTTGTTTTCTATGGTTTGGAGAATATCTGTAAGACTGTTTGTGTTTTGCCGATTACAAACAGAGATTTGGCCGATGTGATAAGCAGGTACGTGCTCACCAATAGCACGGCCTTACTACTGCTAGAAATATCGTGGTCTAGTGCTGGTGCTACCCAGTAGACACACCCTCAAACCATGCTTTGAGCGGGGCTGTACTGCTCTATTTGAGGCGTTGTGCTTTGTTCGGTCTCAGTGGCAGGGGTAGTGACTGAAGGGCTTTAAATGGCCCTGTTTTACTAACGAAAGAAGGCCCATCGCGGGCCTTTGTCGTGTGTACTGTCTGACATTACAGTGCGGCTTTGACCTTCTGTACGGTGGTGGTGCTGCAATCTAGTAGGCCCGCTACAGCGCGGATGCTTTTGCCATCACCCAGCAGAGTGGCAATTTTCTTGTGCAGCTCTGAATCAACTGGGCGTCCTTTGTACAGGCCGTTGTCCTTGGCCTTTGCAATCCCTTGAGCCTGACGCTCGCGGCGCTGTTCGTAGTCCTTGCGGGCCACTACAGCCAGCATATCGAGCAGCATCGTGTTGACTGCTGCAATCATGCCCTTAGTGAAATCATCCATGCCCTCTGTTGGCTTTAGGGCTGCATGGCTGGTGCTGAGGTCAAGGCTAACCACCGTCACCTTACGCTGGGCAATGATCGTTTTCAGGCTATCCCAATCAGAGGCAGATAGGCGAGAAAGGCGATCTACACCTTCAATCAGCAGAATGTCCCCTTCGTGGCTGTCAGACAGCAGGCGGAATAGCTCAGGACGTTCTAGCTTGGTGCCTGATTCGTTCTCTACATAGAAGGCGGCGATCTTGTGGCCGTGGCTGGCAGCAAAATCAATCAAGGGCTGCTTAGCTCGGCTGGCGTCTTGTGAGTCAGTGGAGGCGCGAAGGTATGCACGAATAAACATTTTTAAGCCCCTGCGTTAGTGGTGTGTCGCTTTAGGTGGCTTAATGATACATGTGTCACTTTGGTGTGTCACTAATTTATTTGAGTATCTGACACAGCGGATAATTGGTTAAAAAGTAGTCAATCTGGTGTGTTAGCTGATCTATACCCAATTTGACACGGGTGAAGGCCGCTATCTTCTGGTGGAGGCTCAAGGGTTGCTCAAGCTTCTTTAGTAGTGGCACCCTGCAAGCACTAAAAAGGAACTGAGGGAATTAGCTATGTGGAAGAAAGTAGGCTGTTTGGTGCTGATCGGGGTAGCTGCACAATCTGTGCATGCCTGGGAAGACGTTAACTACACCGGCACGCTGGCTACGGGTGCTGTCTACTGCACGAGCGAATCAAACCTAATGGATTTTGGGGCATACGCCCAAGACGGGGATGAGGCGGGAGCTGACAGGATGGTGAGTAGTGGTGACTGCATAATCGCTCAGCGCCAAATGCAGGCAATAGTCATACAGGAGGTTGAGAATCTGGCATGTTTCCTGTCTCCAAGTGGTAAACCGTTCTACACATTCAAACAGTTCATCAACTGACACGGACGCTGTTACTCACTGAGGGTATTGCACAACCTTCACGGCGTGGTGAGTCTTGCTCAGGCTGGCATAGAGATGGCAATTTTCCTCAATGAGACAGTAAACGCCGGTAGCTTGGAAAAAATCAAAGCTCAAGTCACAAAAAATTAAAAATAGGGCTCCAATGAAATTAAAAAATATAATTTTCTTAATTTTAAGTTCTTTAGCTGGTAGCGCATTCTCGCAGAGCGCTTTTGATAATCATGATCTATGCAAAGCCGCCATTTCATCTGTAATGGGAAGGCCAGTTAATTCAATGGTCAGTATGAGGAGCAAAGCAGACTCTCCTGAGATTTTTTATACAAGAAAAGAAGATGGTTCCAAGCATCGTTACAATTGTAAATTTCAGGGAAATAAAATAATTTGGCGAGCGTACTTTGATGACCCTGTGCAGGTGGGGTGGGGGCGCTGGCGTGACCATGAATTGGATCCTGTAATTATGTATACGATCAACGGTGACGAGTTAAAAGTTTTGGAGAGCGATTCTGGAACAACTGAATCATTTCAAAAGAAGGACTTCTAATCTCTCACGTTCTGCAATTGGTCATGACCTTCCTTACAGGCGGCTTCTGGCTGCTGATTTGGGTGTGGTGTACCACCAGCAACAGCAGACACAACTCAAAACTTGATCAAGAACACCAGCGCTTGCAGACCGGATACATGCGCAAAATTGCGGAAGGCGGTAGGTATGAAAAATAAATTACCTCTAGTTTTTATTTCTACTCTAGTAGCTAGTGTCGCACACGCGAAAAGTGAGAGTCTGATCTTTCCAAGTGATGAAGAGTGTCGTGCGGTCTACACAGAGTTAAAAGATTCTATAACGCCGCATCAGTTATCAGAGCTGTATGAAATGTCTTCTAGTGCTATTGGGTACTCAGCTTTCAGATATTTGACTGACCGAGATTCAATATTTATAGATTTAAAAGAGCAGTATGGCGAGACAGTCTATTCTAATACTCTGGATGAAATCAAAAAAAAGCTTGATGATGATCAAGTCAAATATTGGACAGAGTTCGGGCGCTATAAGGAAAGCATTTTAGCTAAAAGAAAGAAAAAGTTCCTTGGCGGGAATCCTGGACTAGGTGCTAAGGCCCACAAAATAACCATCTGCAATGCCGCCCTTGTTTATAGGGATGTAAATGTAGATGCCAGTACTTATGCTTCTATAACTAAAATTAACCCAAGGGCTGGGAGGTTCGGCCACTTCGATATTTCAGTCAAGAGTTGCTCTATAGGTTCTTTAGTGGGAACTAAGAATAAATATAGTGAGCCGAGCCAGTGGGAAGGGTCACGGTTTGTTGTGCTTGATGCGCGGTTTCGAAATGTGGATAAAGAGGGGCGACTGCCATCTGAGGGCAGCTTGATTATTAAGACTTCTAGCGGCGATGAACTTAGATATGACAATACAGAAACTATAATGCAAGAGGGCTATGGTATCTATTTCAAGTCTGTAAATCCGCTGGTTACTATGCCGACCAAGATAGTCTATAGAATTCCCACCGAAATTGAAGGGGAAATCCTTTGGGAGCCAGGGAGAAATGATGAGGGTAAGCGTCTATGGTGCGCTTTTGTAAGTCCTGAGAATTAAATTTTCTATGTGGCTTAAGAGGTAATTGATATGAATTATAAAGGACAGGCAGAAATTACATGGCTTTCTATTCTTATGTCTGGAGAAAATGCTGAAATTGCATCGCTCGTGACAGATATTGTTTGGGAACAGGCGGGGGCTGAACCTACTCCAATGGTAGGTGGCCCTGGTGGACTACTCAGAAGATCAGCTAAGGTAGCTATATGTAATTATCCGAGCGGTGTAGGAGGTGCTACACACTTTCGAGTTGCGCTGAATGAAGAGGTTTATCAGGGTGAGACAGGTAATTATAATGCAGGTAAAAATGACGAAGGTGTTAAATGGATTCAATACATTACGTCTATGAAGAAAATTAAATAAATGGCAGTTGTATTTATTATAAATAATTTTTTTGGCTTTATGACTTAAAGATGCCATGACTGTTGAGGTAAGCTGCCTTGCTTAACCTTATTACCAGTAAAAACTCTATATATGCGCCTTGTATAGTGTGGGCCTATTTTGTGTTTGTATGAAATGTGACTAAATAACAGCTTTTGGTCATGTTTATTTGTCTTTATTATTGCGTGTGAAAGGGGCTGTATTTCAAACCCCTATCGGTAGATTACTTATATTTAGATTTCAGAAGAGCCATCACGCCATTGAAAGCTGGTGATGGTGTGTTCTCTTTCTTGATTGCGTCGTCTTTAGCTTGTTTGGTAAGCAAGATTTCTTTCTCAATAGCACTGGCCTCAAGTTTGGCTTTTGCAATCTTAGAATTAATAATGCTAATTTCAGCAAGCAAAGCATCATTCTGCATCTTCGCCTTAACTAATATGCTCTGAATGTTTTCAGGAAACTCCTGAATAGCTTGGCTAAAGTCTTGGATGCTTGGCTGTGCTGTCAGTGACGTCATTAGCCGATTGGTGAAAGGTAGAGGCATTAGATGGCTTCCTTCAATTGGTCTTGAATGTGTTTGGCTGCTGTAGCGGCTGCTTTCGCTTGGATAGCTGCTAGGCGGTCATCTTCTTTCTTACGTTCCTTGTTTAGCTCTTGTTCTACCAATTGCCGGGTGAGCAATTCCACTTGGGCGGCGTTGAATGCTTCAATCTCTTCTTTCAGTTTTTGTTCTACTTCCAAGTCACTTTGTTCAAGGATGGATTCAATCTCTTCTTTAGGCTTCCAGAAGCTAACCCCATAGTAGAAGCCACTATTTACAGCGGGGTCATGCGGGTAAAGAGCTTTACCTTCTTTCACTGACTGCTGGGTGTATTCAAGGGCTAAATCGAAGCCTTGGAAGCTGTGGCGGTCTGCACAGGGGTAAACCCACTGATGGCCGTTATAAACACCCTCTAGAAGCTTCTGGCGCGCTTGTGCTTGAAGCTGGGCTAGTTGGGTGGCGTCCAAGGTACGGGCCATTTGTACGTGCTGCTTGTTCACTGCGTTCATTTTTGTTACCTCTTCTTTATTGAAAATGGGCTATGCACAGGATGCACAAAGCCCGGTAGTTTGATTCAGGATTGAATCAAATTCTGTTTTATTGATTGTTGGTTGTCTGAAAGCCTTATGGGAGTAGGCTTAAAGGGTGATGCTGTACATATTTGTATAACTACCTATTGACTAAGCATTGCACTTAAAACGGTAGCCAGGTGGGGGATTGTGTAGGGCAAGGAAGATAATTATCTTCTATCTGAATGTTGTAGTCGCTGAAATCATAGTTCAGGTATTCACTACAGCTCAGGTCTTGCATGTACGTCTGTTTGAAGCTCTCTGCTTTTTCGTTATTGCTGATACGTGACAAAGTGGCAGTGTCCAGCATGCCGACAGTAGCAAATGCTTCTTTCACTTTCTCTGACAGGCTGTAGAACTGTTCAAGCTGTTGATTAAGGTCGTCGGCATCGGTGAACTGGTCATTAAAATCTGGCTTCATATGCTCGATTACAGACAGGCTATCTACGTGCAGATAACTGCGGATAGTGTTTGTAATCAGCGCTCTATCGACTTCTGCACCTTGTAGCGTAGAGAAGGCTGTGAATCCGATAAAATCACGTAGCTTATTAATTGCCTTACCTTGCTTTCTGGTTAGCGGTTTAAATGTCAAATAACTACGAAAGGTACGCTGTGCAACGTCTGCCAATCCTTGTTCCTGTTGCTGCACCATGTACTGAGTAAGAATGCGAACAGCAGCAGCTACAAAGAGATAATCATCTTTCTTTTCTGTGTTGTAGCTGGCGAAGCGTTCAAGCTCTTCAAGATAAACCGACAGAGAGCGGCGAGCTGTTAACTTAATGCTGAATACAGACTTGTTTAACAAATCGGCCTCTAGCTGCATTAGGTTGTTTGTACTCATCTTGCGAAGATCAGACAAAGGAAGAGTATTATTATCAAGCTTGAATATGCGGTCAGCTATAACAAAACGGTTGGCTTTTCTGATGGGGTTGGCCTTGGCGTAGTCGGTGAGTTTGCTTCCCAAATACTTTTGAATCGTTGCAAAGACTTGCTTGTCGGAATCTTCCTTGGCGACTCGCCACTTTGGTAATAGCTTGATACTACGAATGCTTAAACCAGCATCTTTGTAATACTTTGTACCCTGTACTTGATTTGGAAGACTGCCACCGATGAAAAGGTTCTGATGATTTAGCAGACCTACCGAGCCATCACCCGCTACTGGGGATATGTGACATAAGTGGAATTTAGACTTCTGTTTGTCGCTGTCCCATCCATAACACTTGTAACGGCGTTTATACACTTCAAACAGTTTTTCTAAGTCTACGTCTTGCAAGACTTCTACTGTGCCAGCCCTGCGGCACTCTCTCGCCACCCATAGCCAGTTGTCAGAGTAGGGAATCTTTTCGATTCTCTTCGCTGCTGTTTTGTTACTGCGGGCTTTGGTCTTGCAGGATGTACTACAGTATTTAGCGCTGTGTTGTGATGTTGTGAACTCTGATTTACAGAAGTGGCAGGTTCTCTTTCGTTGTATGGCCATGCTGATCCTCTACTTGTGGGATTTGAGTATTGTGTTTTTCGTTTATTAACAGGTTGAGGTAGTGGGTCACATTACATTCAACACCTGATGCTGCAAGAAGTTGTAGAAGCTGTGTCTCTGATTTAGGACTTAGCTTTATACGCATTTGTACTCACCTCTAAATGTGCGGAGCCTTAGAAACATGCGGGATGTAGGTTGATGCTGGGTAATAATTAACACTAGTGGCTAGTGATTTTATTCAAGCGTTCAAACTCAGACTTTAGCTGTTGATTCACTAACCAATCAGCAAGTAGTGTGTTCAGTAGGTAGGAGAATGTAGGTTTTTCAGCTTCAAGTTCTTCATATTGCTGAACAAGATTCATCTTTAGTCGGAGGCGACAAGTTTTTAAGGTTCGTTCCTGGCCATCTGCAAGGTAATCACTCATTTTTCTGCTTCTCTCTCGATTACGTGAGCCTCTAAGAGGTCGTTGATTAAGTAGCTTAGAGTTCCTTGGTGGTTACTACCGGATAGTGCCACTTCAAGACGATCTAGCAGTCGCGTATCTAAGTAAAGCCGGAAAGATTGAAATGGGCTTTGCTCGCCATTACTCAGTTTGCGCATGGCCATTCTCCTTTTGTGTGCTGATGATGGTATTTAGTAGCTCTGATACTGAAGTGCCAGTGGCCAAGGCTTCATGTTGTAGAAAGAACAGATTGCTAAGTTCAACTAATAATGTGCATTTCTCATACTCGCAATTATTCAGATACAGCGTCTTTCTCACTTTCCGACCCCTCCTTTAAAGCTTCTATGGCGTCGCTGAGAGCGTCTAGATGATTAGGGGCACCCTTGGTATAGATAAGCTGTTGAAAGTCGCTCATAAGCGCTTTGCGGCGACGGTGGAGGCGGCAGCGGATAGTTGATGGCGCTGGCGTAGGTGTAATTTTACGCCCCATGGTTTATTTCCTCATTTTGTTGTGGTTGGTTAAAATTCTGTTGAGTCTTAAGAATGTCGATGTATTCAGCGTTGGTAAGTCCAAGCTTTGTTCGTTTTTTATGCATACGACTGTGACAAATATTGGAGCAAATGAGCTTGCTTGCCCTGGTGCAGTTCATTGGTGTTTGGCAAATCAAACAATTTCGGATAGTGATAGCCACAATTTTCTCTCCTGTGGTTAGGTGATATTTAAGTTGTAATTTGGTGGAATAAGACTCTTGACACAAACAAAAGGCTCAACAACATTCCAGCCCTGTGCCTGAAATAACCCAATGGGAATGTTGTTGAGCCATAACAAAGCAAATGCTTGTACAGGCGCTTTGGTTTAGGTTGCTGGTGCTGGAGAAGAAGGCCAGCAGTCAGCGGGTTGTCAGACGCCTTGTAAGTGGTGAGGTGGCCACACGCCTGACATGCAAGAACAATGATTACAAACAAGATTGAAGCGAACAGCAGAAATCCGAGAAACGACAAAACCGCAATTAAGCGGGTTATGTTTTCAAGGTGATTTGAACCAAGGTGCAGCGGGAGGGATTATTTTCAGCCGGCCACAAATTGACTCGACTTTAGAAAGGATAGCACGTTTTTTGGCTTCCTGTCAAGCATTATTTGAAACAAAGAGCAAGTGGTTTTTATCTACCATCGTTAATTAACTGATAGATGGGGCTGGAGAGCCGATGTTTACTGGCTTCGCTAGTGATTGGTTATAAAGTAACCAAAAGCAGCGATTGAAACTTTAGATTGCCCGATAGCTATATTATACACTATTTCTATTGATCAATCAATCGTTATTTGTTTTGCTTATCACTCTGTTCGAGAAAATAACAACCGCTCGGTAGAGTTGCAGTGATCTTTTCAGGGTAGGGCAACCATTCTACAGTAATTTGCAGAAATTGCAATAAATATATTGACAGACTTGTAAGATTCTGAGTTTTTCTTAATTCCTTAGTAAAACAGCCTTGTTTTAGCGTGCTAGGTGCTTGGGGCTACTGGCGTACCCATAAGAGAGAAAACGCTTTATACGCTGCTGTAGGTAGCTAAACGATGGCTTTGAGGGGATGTGCTGGCACATAGCTGGCGTAGGTGTGCAGGTGCTGGGGTGATACTGCTAAACCTGTTTACTAAACATAATAGTTGCGAGCTACTTTTACATTAGGTAGTGTATAGCCTGTTCAAGTAGATCAGGGGGTAGCACAATGCCAATACTACAGAATGCCTACAGGCAGCTTGGCCAAATGACTATGCGAGAGATTCAGGAAAGCGGGGTAGATGTGCTGGTGCTGCTCAACCTGTACAGGATGCTGGCCGAGGTGCTGCCCAAGGATGCGAAGCAATGACAAAGCAGGCGATACCGTACATTAGGTTTTCCAGCTTCAAGCAGTCAGAGGGGAATAGTTACCAGCGGCAACGGGAAGCCATAGACCGTTGGTTGGCTGCTCATCCTGACTATGTGAAAAGTAACCTTGTATTTGAAGACCTCGGGAAGTCGGGGTTTGCTGATGAAAGGAAGAAATACAAGCAAGCATCTGGAATGCTCAAGATTGCTGCTGCTATCGAAGCGGGGTTGATTCGTTCCGGTGATCTTGTGCTGCTGGAAGCATTCGACCGAGCTACGCGCAGAAAGATGGTTGATGCTTGGGAATTGATAACTCCCATCCTGAAAGCTGGTATTGATATTTGCACCCTAGATGATGGTATTACCTACACAAAAGAAAGCTTGAACGGTAGTCATGCTTTCTTGTTGGTGGCAAAGATTCAGGCTGCATACGGATACTCAAAACTTCTTAGCGAGCGAGTATCAGAGTCGTATGACATTAGACGGAAAGAAGCCAAGGAAGGTAAGCAGGTAAAAAGGAATGTACCGCTGTGGCTGACTGCTGAGGGCGGTCTAAAGCCTGAAATTGTTGTGGCTGTGCAAGAAGCATTCAACTTGTACATTCAAGGGATGGGGGTGCATTCGATTGCTGTTGAACTAAAGAAAAGAAAGATTGAAGGGTTAGAAAAGGTTAGCGGGCCAACTGTTGCAGCTTGGCTTAGGAACAAAGCGGCGATTGGTGTATGGGCCAATACAGAAGCGGCAGAGGCAAGGAAGCGGGAAGAAATACAAGATGCCTACCATCCTATTGTTGAGAAAGAAAAATTCTTTCTTGTACAGAAGCTGATTGAACAGCGGAAGACGGCCAAGCCAACTAAGACAGGTAAAGCTAACTTTCTATCTGGTCTGGTTGTGTGTAGTCACTGTGACAGTACGATGATTGTGCATAACACTAACGGCAAGCCGAATGCTTTTAGGTGTTTGAGTCATCACAGAAATAAAGACTTAGGTTGCAGTAATAACAAATCTATTCCCTATAACATTGTGTTATACATTTACCTTTGTACGGCCTTTAGTGGATTGCAGCGAGCTTTAGAGAAGCAAACACTTTCATCCACTGAAAAGAGAAAGATCATCATAGAAGAACAGTTGTCTGTGGTGGGTAGAAATATCAGTAAGCTGATTGAGCTTGATATGCTCGATCTACCAGAAACTAAAGACAAGCTGATAGCTTTGAAGGAAGAGAGGGAGAAGCTACAAGCTGAGCTTGCTGGCATTGATGCTGGTGCCGCTGTAGAGAGTGAGATTAAGCAGGCGATGATAGAAGAAAAGAATCTTCTAGAATCTAGCCCTGCTGTGCTGAATGCGATGCTTAAATCTGCTGATTACAAAATCATAACAAGCATGGACGGGAGTGTAGAATGTAAAGAGCTTGAGTTTTTGGGCACTAGCTGGCGCTATGCTGGTGTGCAGAGGATGGTGAAAAGCTGTACTACTGACTACTACAAGCTGTTAATGATTCACAAAGCTACAGGTAGAGAATGGCTGTGCAAGATTGAGCCGGGGCATCTAACTATTGATGCTTTCCCCCTGCTGGATACGGCACAACATAAAGGAAATGACTGGCTGTCACCTAGGTATGCAAATATCCTACGGGGTCATCCTGTAGAGTTGTGTCAATAATTGTCACTTTCCCATTCCCCGGAATCAAAGGCTGCTTTATGCGGCCTTTTTGTTTTCTATGGTTTGGAGAATATCTGTAAGACTGTTTGTGTTTTGCCGATT
>JAAOEI010001073.1_pt1 | contig 10163 bp, 20 predicted proteins | sample 7059261 | NCBI WGS metagenome assembly JAAOEI01 (sample SAMN14008812, study PRJNA610033) | viral metagenome | isolation source: viral particles filtered from seawater | place: China: Hangzhou Bay, Yangshan Deep Water Harbour | collected 2017-10-31
CCTGTGCCTTGGGGACTATATGGTCTACTTGCTGTGCTGGTGTAGTTCTACCCTGTGCTATACAGGGCTGACATAAATAATTATCTCTGGCCAGTACCACCAATCTAAGCTTAAGCCAGTTATTATCATAACCTCTCTCATGCCTGGACTGTGTGTGGTTCCATGCCATATGGGGGCCTATATAGGGGGGGTACTCTATGAGTCCGCCTTTACTGCTAATCTAACCACTCCATATAGCGTCTGTGCTGGAGTAGCGTCTGTTCCACAATCAATCTGTATCTTATACAGCTTATTGGCTGTACCACCTGAGACTTTAAACGTAATCGCCTCTCCTGCAGCCACAGTCTCACCATTAATGGTTAATGCGCCTGTGCTTACTGCGATATTGGCAAAAGTCAGGTCTTGTGGTGAAGCCGCATCCACCTCGCTAATATTGGGCGTTCCTGTAAGGGCTTCTCCCGAATCAAGCTTGCCAGCGAAGGAAACAGCCACATTTCGCACTTCTGAGACCGTTTTTGATTGTTGCTGTGGGGCTATACTCATGACTCATCGTCCGGTTGGGTAAAATGCAATAAATTCTCGTTAAACGTAAAATGGTGTAAATCTTCGTCCATTGTAAAATGCAATAAATTTTCCTTAAACGTATATTCCAATCCTGGAACAGTGATAATGCTTGCCGCCGATCTTCCTGAAAAACTACCATACAAGCCTCTAGTGATACCGATAAGGCCTAAACGGGTTTTCTGGCTGCCAGAGAACGCCATTTACACAATCACAAACGAAACACCATTGGCAGGTGCCTCAGTTAATGCGGTAACCGTGACTGTCTTACTAGCGCCATCATAATCAGTAATATCAGTTGCCTGGTTCGCTAACGCGCCACTGGTAAAGATAATAATTCGTCCATTGTAGTGGTCGTTTGTTGCCTCAGTTAAGGCAGTTACAAAACTGGTTGTGGTGGCACTCGCATCATTCACAGTGGTTGAAACCACGCCTAATGCGCTTGCTGCTAATTTGTCCGCTGCATCGGTATCATTATTAATCGCCTCGACATCCGAATCCATGCGCCCACCCACTAGGGCTGCAGGTAATCGAGATTGAATATCCTGGGTATCGACTTCAATAGCTGTGGTATCAACCAAAATAGAATCGACGACCGTATCCACAGTAGCTAGGTTTGTGCTGATTGTTGATAACGTGCCTGGAATGTCATCGGTCTGTAATTCATTAGTATCCGCTAATATGGCTGTCGCATCCGTCTCAATATCGGCTACGGCCTTACCGGCTGTACCTGCTGAACTATGGCCGCTTAGCGCCTCATCCCAAACCCCATCCACAATCTGGTTAATTGAATGGGTATGAGTGGCGCGAATTAATACGGAATCGCCATTTGACGGTGCAGAAGTCCAGGCTTCATCAATAGTGACCGTAGTAGTACCGCCATCATAATCAGTAATCACACGGGCCTGGCCTGCTAGAGAACCGCTTGTTGGGATAATAATCATGTCATTGTAGAAATCATCCGTGGCCGAACCGCTTGCAAGTTGCAATGTAGTGGTAGTTGGTGTTCCGCCAGCAGTCGTTTCAGAAATAATCACACCCGCCAATTGTAAGGCGCGTCCTGTGCTGCCGGTTGTAGTATGTCCGCTTATAGCTTCATCCCATACCGCATCCGCTACCGCTGCCGCTGTTGGGGCTGTTGAAGCATTCGCAATCACATCCACGGTGTCACCAACCGCCATAGTGAAAATACCAGGGTCAGACGTTAAAGTGACTGTCTTGGTGCTGCCTGTGTAATCCGAGACGCTTCCGACCGCTTTTTGAGTGCTGGTGGATTGGTCAGTGACCACAACAACCGCACCGTTATAAGCGTCATCGTCTGCACTGCCTGCTGTCAGGGTAAAGCTGGTCTGGCTGGCTAATGTGGCAATAGTGGTATTTTGCAGTAATTGTGGTGGTGTGCCACCTGCGCCAGTGGTCCAAGCCGCATCACCTCGATTTCGTAATGCCTCAAGTGAATCAGTAGAAGTATCGAAGGTTGCGCCCTGAATATCGTCCAGCTTGGTATCCATGCCAGATAAGGCAGTATCTAAATTACCAATATTGGCCTGGACGTTATCGGCTGCTGTGGTGTTATCGCTAATCGCTTGGGAATCAACCGCTGGAAGGTTAGAGGTCGCGCCATTACTGACCGCGATATGTTGCCAGGACTCAATGTCCACATCAGCCGGGACAATAACAAATTCAGATGTATTATCTGGTGTAACAACCCAGTTCTCAGACATTGTAGCTTGCTTGGTTGATGATGCGTATGAAACACAAATACCGTGTTCCCCGATACCTGTACCCCCAACGATTACAATTCTATCACCTCGATAAATGTTGTCATTCGTACCGTCAGCGCCAGCATCCAAAGTGATTGTATTCGCTGTACCCGCTGCGGCTGTACCGCTATGGACCTCGAACGCGGCATCAACTTGTCGTAAACGCTTACCGGCAGATTGCGCGACATCGTGCGCTGCCTTGCTTAGTACTTCGTCCCAAATATCATCGACCAATTGGGCCGCACTGGTAAAGAAAGCCACTAAAGCGTCATCAACTTCTGATTGCACTTCAGCGTCCCAGGAAGCATTCCAAGGCACATTAGTTAATCCCGCACCTGCTGTGCCGATTTCTGCAGTATCTGTCTCAATATCATTAACGTTGGTATTCATTGCGTCGAGGTCTAATCCACCCGCGTCGGATATTGGCAAACCGCCCGCCGCATCCGCTGCCGCATTTGGTAAAGCAGTCAGGCCTAATCGTACTGAATCGTCCAGGTCCGCTGCATGCTCAGCACTGGCATTACCATAAGTGTCAATAATTAAGGACTGGTCCTCCCAAGCTTTAGTAGCAGAATCAATAATGGTAATAACAACGGTTGCCGCCTGCATTTCTGTGGCAGTTAGGGTAAGCGAATAAATACCATTCCCCTCATGCGCTGGGTTATTGGTGCAGTTTGCAAACGCACCCTCATCCTTTGATATCTGGGTGTCACCGCTAGCAAACGTGACCGGGGTTGATTCATAATCATTAGTACCCGCATCAACCAGAGGAAACAGAATAGTTGTGGCCGTGCCGTATTTTTTTAAGATATACATTTTATAGTCCTCTGCCTACTCCGCGCATTATACCTCTACCTGCACGCCTATTTTGTAAAGTTGCGCCACCACTGGTCGAATAAGTGGCATATATTGAATATATCCTAGCCACATTACCTGAGTGGGTCCATGTTGCCGGACTTGCTGTCGTAAATCCATATGAAGTGGTATTCGGTAAACCACCCGTATCATAATAATATTTGAATGCATTAGTATTGTTATTATGGAATGTACAGCCATATGTAGTGCCGTTTACCATAGATGCAGTTAATGTAACCGTATTCCATGCCGCCGAAGTATTACTAAAGCTGTTGGTCGCAGTATCTAGCCTGGAATTCGGGTTACCACCCGAAATATCATAAACCGCCATATCCAGAGTTAGCGTAGCGCCACTGGTCCTACAATAACAATGACCGGTAGTAAGCGTGTCACCCGTCGAGGCCGTATGATAATCCGCGCTGTCTTGTTCTGTATTTACATCACTAGCGTAAGATGACTCTGTTGCACCTACGCCAGTAAAGCCAAACGTCGGGTCAATCGTGACCGGGTATGCGGCAGAATTTAACCAATTACCATCTGGAGGAGTAATACTCATTACACCGCTGGTGATATCAATACCACCCCACGCCGTAACACCTAAGTTATCAATAAATATGGGTCTAGGAATGTTTATAACCTTGCCGGTACCGTATTCGCTATTGGCTTTAGTGGCATGATAAACCGCGTACCCGCCACACATATCCAAAGGGCGTAAACAAGTATCGCCAATATCGGGGTCCACCCATTGCGCGTGGTCCTCACCGTTAATATTAACAATGGTCGCACCTGGGTACTGGGTGGCATCTTCTTGGAATCGAAAATCAAAACTTTCCCAGCCTACCAGGTCAAAGCGCCAATTCTTCTTACTGCCTGGGGGTTTAACTTTGAGAATGGCTGCGAATTCAAGCTGGTTATCATCCAGCATATAAATCTCTGCATCGATAACCGAGTGAGAGAGTGTAATTTTTGTGCCGTCTGCTGTTTCAGTCCATCCGTCTGGGATTTCAGGTAAGTCGATACCTAGCGTGTCCTCACCATCCCATAAAACAAAATCAATATGGGGATAGAATTTATCGGTTAAATCGCCGCCACAGATCGCTTTATGGACTCTGCCGTTATCTTTCTGGGTACAGTCAAAATGGACCTGCTTTTTTTGGGAATCTAGCACTAATAATACCCACAGATTGCTGTTTCACCTGGCCTGCCTTCGATAGCGTGCCAGTTTTGATTGTCTCGGTACTTCTTAATTATAACACCGGCACAGGGAGTTTTAACGGGTACCGTCTTGCCGGTATAAACAGTGCCCGTACTGTCTCTGGTGGGCCTGGTGAGTTTGCCCTTATTCGGTGCCACCTGGAGGGCTTTCGGTTTGATTAACAGGCTGCATGCCTTTTGTTCGGGACCGGTCTGATTAAGAATGCCCACCGGAATTAGTGTCACCTGGCCGTCTTCCAGGGACTGCAGGTAGGGCATAAACATCCCAATCGGACCGGTAATAACCTCATCACCCATTTTCAAACAAAACATATCACCGTCCCGAACCACTTCAGCCGCGTGTACATTAGAAATTAATAAGATGGTGATTAATAAGAATCGCATGGTGTTATTATAGGGCAGGTTATTCGGGCCATCCAGAGCCTGCGTGGATGTTATCTGGATATCAGTGCTGTTAGTTGATAGATGCCCTTATTTTTTAAATTAGTCCGCGTAAATTCGCTTTAGTCTGAGTCTGCCAGACACTGATTCGGGTCTCTGCCGCATGCCGTTTGGCCTCAATCAATATAGCTTGGTGCTGGGCTTCCTCGTAATCCTGTAAAACTTTCTTATACGCTTCGCTGGCCTCGGCTTGTGCGGTATTCGCTGCCACGGAACTATGACGGCCTCTGAGTATTTCTGCAGCCCTAACACTCTTTCGGTAGTGTTCTAGGTATCGGGCACGGGCCTTCCATTTGGCATAGTCTTCTGCTGAAGTGGCTAGATATTCCACGTCTTCATCAATTTGAGAGATATCGGTCATATATAAAACCCCCGTTCTGCCATGTATTGTCTTGGTGTTTTCACTTCCACAATGGAATGCTTCTCGATATCCATTCCACAATCTGGGCACTCTTTAACCACCTGAGACATCCAACAAATAACACCCAGCCCCATGGCCTTTAAAGCATTGTCGGCAGTGAGGTGTTTGCCTTGCTTAAAATACTGGTGTGTACAGGCCATGAGACTATCCGGGTTATTTAACTAACTGGTACTGGTCTTTGTTGGTTTCGTACTCAAACACGGTGACATTGTATGCAGACCCTTGAGGGTTGTTTTTGTATACAACATCAACGGTTTTAAATAGGCGTTCATCATAATCGCGCATACTGTCTTTGCCGACCAGGAATCCTGCGCCAAAGAATGTTGATACACCTGGGATGACCAGAGGGAATACACCCGCACTGACCGAACCCATACCAACTGCTAATAACATTGCTAATATTACTCTTTGCATTTTCTTTTCTCCTTTACTGTGCCCGGTACTGCTTTTTAACCTTGGGCTTGGTTAAACTATAAAAATATCTCCAACTCTTTCAATATCTCATCAACACCAGTCACTATTCTGTAATGCCCTTTCCATTCTTGCTGCAGCTTTACCTGGCTGGCCTTCAGTGCATTGGCTTTTAAAGTGCCGTCTTTTTTCATCTGGTTATCAGACTTGATCTCGTACCAAAACGTCTTACCTCGATAACCCACCAGGATATCATCGTGATTTAATGCCACTGATATTCCTGGTATCTGGCGAAGTACCGTGACTATCGCCTTTTGGTTTTTATCGACGTTAGCCGCGTATCTTCTCAAACGTCATCGCCTTATGAATTTCACGGACCCGTCGCACATCGTCTGCGCAATATTCGCGGATATCATCGGTTAAACCCGCTTTCCATGCGTCCCAGACCTTGCTGCCATCCATACCGTCTTTCCCTTCGATACCCAAAGCCCGGCACACAAAGTCCATACTGGATTTATCTTTGCCCTGACCCCATTCCCAGCACGTATCGTATACGCGGTCGGACCAGGGTTTGACATCATAGGGAATATTAATGGGCGGTCTAAAGCCATTGATAATGCACCGCTTCCAGATGAAACGAAGGTCAAAGCCGGTGATGTTGTGGCCGGTCCAGATGATATTTAGGTCTGTATGAATATCAATGATTGCCTTGGATAGTAATTTGAAAAAGCACTCTATCATTACCCCTTCAGCATCACCGTTATCCTTGAGTATGGATGAGTGAATAGGTCCATCGCCCAGAGCAAACGCCATGCAGATTATTTTTCCCGTACCCGCATCCAACCCCATACCATGCACGGCCTTTTCGACCAGCGCGGGTTTGTTGTTTTCATTCCAGAGCTGAATACTGGAGGCCTTCTTGTAATTGGCAGGGGCCTGGATGCCGTCTGCAATTTCCTGAATTAACTCTGGGTCATTCTGGGGAATGGTTTCGATATCGATGTATAGATTGTATTTATTCATTGTTTAGCCCTTTAGTTTTGCACATCCTTGTGCATGAAGTTATTTAGGTTGGTATGTCATCATCAAAGCCATTTTCGGGGATTGGCGGTACTGGCGCTTGTTGGCCGTCTCCCGCTGTAAACGTCTGCACCGGCTGCGATACCGCCGCCCGCACCCGAATACCGCCCTTAATCTGACCACCGAAACTGATAGTCGGGTCTTCGTATAAAGTGACCTGATGACCGGGCCAATTGTCTGTATCGTCTTGACCGGTAATCATGGCAATCAACTGGATATTAGTCTGGTTTAAAACCATACCTTTCTGAAATTCATTGAAATAGATAATGTATTTCATTTCTGGGGGCTGGCCTTCCTGGGCCATGTTTTCATGTGCGATTCCACGAATAGTACCGACCTTACCGGTCTGGCCAAAGTCTTCTTTCTTTAAATATTTGGATTCTTTCATCTGGTTTATATGCATGTTCGAGTTCCTATTTATGTTTCAGTTTTAACGTTTACTGTGCTATTATACACAATATTCGATGATTAACAAGGTGAATTATGACTATCCACGAAAAACTAATTGAGGAATTTTATTCTATCGCGCACGCCTCCCGTAAGCTGGGGATAGGCCGCAACACGTTATATAGAATGATTGACACGAATGAAATATCAGACCCAATTCGAGACCGGATACGGGGTAGGGGTTATTGTCCTGATACGTTTAAGCCGATTCCCCATGTCGATAAAACGTAGCCGAATACGGGAAAGTGCTCGCCGGGAAGAATGCCAGATAAGAATACCTGGGGTCTGTAACTTTGACCCAGAGACCACGGTTCTAGCGCACCTAGGAGGTGCTGGAATAGGAATAAAATCTAATGATATCCATGCATCGTACGCCTGCAGTGCCTGTCATGATGCAATAGACGGACGGACCAGGACGAAGTACAGCCGAAAAGAATTGCTTCAGATGTTTGCGGACGGGATGGTAAGGACCCAGTTAATCCTTCTGGACAAGGGACTTATAGTAGTTAAGTAGCTGTTTCAGCCGCTGCTCGTCCAGCTCATCAAGCAACGCCTTCGCATACACCATACAATCAAATAACCTGCCCTTTTTAGGCAGGCCATCCTGTGAGGCAGACATAGAGAATAATCCCTACTACCAGTCCTAATGGTACAAATACGATTATTTCGTCAATCCAGCGCATAAGTCCTCTCCATACAGTTCCTTAAACTTTTCTGATTTATTATCCAAGTATAACGCCTGATAAAAACACGGCTCACCTGGCCCGCCCATTTCTCGCGGCCCTTCCAGCGGTTCAAATCCATATTGGAATGTCTCGTTAACGGTTTCGACCAGTTCGGACAGGGTATGTTCAGCTACGATTATGTATCTCTTAAATGCGGTCATGTTTAGCCCTTTCTTGTTTGAATGTGTACACAAGTATACAGATTATGTTTTCTTTGTCAATAAAAAAGCCCCTACCTGGGGAAGGTAGAGGCCAAATCCGTAAGGGATGTCGGATTGTCATTTTCACGCTTGACCCCAAGGGCTATCAAGGGATATATTCAAGCTACACATAACAAGATGAATTATTAGGGCTAGATAATTCATTGTCAACTAATACTCATCCTGTTTTATGTGTCGTATTGATTAATCGCGCTCAGGCTGTGGGAATTGAAACCACAGAGACGACCGATAATGCACCGGCGCGGGTCAATCCTGTATCACCAGGAGCGACACAAAACGACGTGACAATAGTTTCTCAATACGGTGATTAGAGCCTCTTAATTGACCTCTATTTTTTTAACGTGCAGATATGCACGGTGTATCATTTTGTCTCTAAAACCTCAAAACCCGGAAAGAATCCGTTATCTTGAAGGAGGGTATTATGCAATGTAATTGTGGGGGCCTTTCCCCTTATACACATCAAATCGTTAGAAATAAGAAAGTTGTCGCAGAATACGAAAAATGCAGGGCATGTGGACGTATCATGTGGCGATATGGTCAAGAATACATCAAACGAGAACAGGAAAAGTTGACACTTAACACATAATCTGTATACTTCTACACATATCAACAAAAGGGCTAAATCATGAAACTGGAACTGTACACATACAAAATGGGTGCCTGCCAGCATTACTACGTTATTACCATTAACGACGCGGTCTCTGTGGACTCATCAAAGAACGGTAAAGAACATTACCCCACTGACATACAAGCCGCCGTAGCCGCTTGTGATTACGTCATGACACACCTGGGGGTGGAGTTATGATTGAATATCCTTGGGAGTTTCAGAAATTATGGGCCATGTACCCCAAAAGGGCGGGCGGTAATCCAAAACGTAAGGCATTCAAAGCATACCAAGCCAGATTAAATCAGGGTTATCAGTATGACGATATGCACGCTGGTGTATTGCGTTATAGCCTTTATTGTGCGGCAACTGACAGATTTGGGACTGAATTTATCATGCAAGCCGCGACCTTTTTTGGTCCGGATGAACGCTTTCTTGAACCCTACGACTTGCCCAGAAAGACAGAGAAGGACGAACTGCGGGGAATGAGTCGAGAACAAGCCTTGAACTATAAAGCCTCTAAGATGGGCTTACAGGCCCGTGTGGGGGAAACGATGGACGAGTACCAGGACCGGGTTAACGCTGAATGGTCGCGTTATAAATCCGATTCCAGATAGCATTTGCCAGGTCAAAGCCCACCGCATTGCCGTTGTAGTCCACCTCCTGTTCAATCAGGATGTCTTTCAGGCTTTCAGAAGGGCACTGTATAAATGCTTTAATTAAAATATCAACATAATCTTTCATAGGAATACTCCTATATCACTACATACTAATATGATTATATAACAATCAGGGGAGAATACAAAAAATGTGGAGAGAAAAACTAATAATGCGTATGCGGATGCATGGCCTCAACATCTTGTATTTAAAAGTATTTGACGGTCGCTGGTACGGGGTGGAGTTGTATCATTACCAGGAAGGATATAGCCATCAATCGAAATTCAGGTATTACGAGTTAAGCCGATTCTTAAAAGGCGAGATTGTACCCGAATGATAAGTATTGGGTGGTCTATATTTATATCATTAATTGTAGGTTTTTGGTGTTTAAATGCTGGAATATTTCTGGGAGGGAAAATGAAAGCGAAACTGAAAGACTTATACTGGTTAGCGATTAACTTAGGCTTGTTAATTGCTATCTTCTGGATGAATACGGGTTGTCGTACTACCTGCTTTAATTGCCAATAGACTCTCGTGCATCTACCGCCCGAACTAGGTCAGACAATCGCCGACTGCATTGGTGGTACAGGCTTGCTACATCTATATGATTCCTCAACAGGTGAGACGCTTTTAGTTGACCCTTTTGGAGTGTGGGTAAATCTGGACATGGCCGCTTTAGCGTGTCAGGGATTGTTTGGGGCTTGACCTCTATTAGCTTGGTTCCACAACCCCCTAAGATGGTCGTCAATACACACAGGGTCA
>JAAOEI010001074.1_pt1 | contig 10159 bp, 12 predicted proteins | sample 7059261 | NCBI WGS metagenome assembly JAAOEI01 (sample SAMN14008812, study PRJNA610033) | viral metagenome | isolation source: viral particles filtered from seawater | place: China: Hangzhou Bay, Yangshan Deep Water Harbour | collected 2017-10-31
AACCCCTACCATACCTGTCGAAGCCTCGAGTTTGAGCGTATCGCAACGCCCGCTCGGCAAGAAACAACGCAAGCCCTTCCTTGCCTGCTACCCTGGCGGCACCGGCTGTTTGCGGCCCGACCTTACCGTCGATCGTCACTCCGAGTGCTTTCTGCAGGCTCATCACCGCTGGTTGATTGCCTTGATTGATCGCCATATCAAACACGGCGAGATCGTATCCATCCGGCAGAATGTCGCAACCCGCCGGCACCCAATACTGTTTGCGGTAGATTTCCTTCGCCTGCTCGATCGTCGGCCTGCCTTGCGCCCAGGCGCCGGGATGGTCGCGCCTTGTGATGCCGTACATGGTTTCGCCGCCGGGATCGTGACTGTCGTGGCTGTATGACCCTTCGTGCCCGACAACAATATCGAAACACTTGTCGAAATTTACGCGCATTACAGGCTCCCTGGCGGAACGAGCTTATACAGCATTCCTATCACTGTCCCTGCAGCACCGACCAAGAACATCACCACACCCCAGAACCAAGGGACAATCTTCCTGACGATCGTTATGCACAAAAGAATCTCTTTCAGCTCGTCGCTCACTTCTTCGACTTTCTGTCGAAGCTCCTCCGATTTTCGTTCGGCCTCAATGCGGAACTCGTTTTGAGTCCGCATGTGGTTCCAAATTTCAAAATCGGACGGTCGATTGAAATCGGTCATTGGCCTAAGCCTTATTCCACGCCTCGTTCCACTTTGCCCAAGCCTCGTCGTCGTTCTTTGCAAGCGGACCTTGGGCTAAACATTCCGGCTCCATGCAACACACGCGCCTCATTGGGTAATCCACGGTGATGTCCTGCAGATCAACCTTGAACAATTGCGATCGACCACGACAGAATCGGCAAGGCCTGTGATCGTCCATCACATCACCCACGCCAAAACCAGCATCATCGCGAACACGATCAACCCATACCTCGACAGCCGTCGTTCAATGCGCCGCAGATCCCGCTCGATCAATTCGATCTGGTGATCAGCGCCGGCCAGACGCCGCCCGTGGCTAACTTGCGTATCGACCAGCCTACCAATTGTCCGGTCGAGGCCAGCAATTCGCGCGCTGTTTGACGCCTCCTCAAGCGCAAGCGATGCTTGCTTACGCTCAACCTCGGAGCCGCTAATTGCCGCGGTCACTGTGCGTTGAGGCAGCACTTGCGTGTCGACGTAATCGTTCATGGCCTCCACTCGACAAGGAGCACAAAGAGCAGGCAAAGAAGCAGAACAATCGTTACAGCCCGGGCCGGCGTGCGCCACTTGTCTTCACGTTTCTCGAGAACGACAAGATCGTTTATAGAGTCTGATATCTTTTTCATGCGCTCGGCTTCACCTTCCACAAATTCCCTTTGGCGTTTGTCTGAATCCCGCCAGCGCGCGATATGGTCCTGTTGTTCCTGTGTGTGCGCCGATAGAACAGCAGCATAAGATTGATTGAGGTTCTGCATTTGATTGTGGAGATCTCGAATGCCTGTGTTTATTTGATCCGATGACTCTTCCACTTTGTCTAACCTTTGCTGTGTTCTGGTATGACTGTCTTGAAGCTCATGAAACCCGCGCACCATCCGCTCGCCAAGCTTAATGACGCTCTTCTCGAGCTTACTGATCCGTTCGTTCCATTCGGACCTTTCTGCCCAAAGCTGATTGAGCAGCGGCCACGCCTCCTCCCAGATAGAAGGTAGTGGTTTTTTTTCTTGGTCGCTCATGTAACCCCCATCAAGTGGTGAGCAAGACAGACGCAAAAGTGATCGCGCTCGTGTCGATCACCACTGGGTTGGTGCTGGTCACCGTCCACAGTCCTTTGCCGACTGAGGTGCCTGCAGTGACGTAGACAAGCGTCCCGGTTTTGACATCGAACGTACCGTTGAAATCCTTCGATCGAGTCCAGCTCGAGGTGCTGGCGTCGTAGATGCCGTTCTGGGTGGTCGTGGTCTGATCTTTGACTAGCACCCGGTCATCAGTCACGACCGCCACACCATCGATTGTTTGTTCACCGGAAAGGGTGAGGTTACCGGTCGACGCTGCACGGCACGCCGCTTTGAATGCGACCGACCCGACTACGCCGAATCTACGATCTTGAGTTGGGCTTGCCATATCTGCGTCCCCTTCTAAGTTTGGGCAAAATCATAGCGACGAGGTTCACTAGCTCCTCGTCGTCCTCTTCAACTTCACGCCTTCTGCGCCTTGCTTCAGCGCCCCAGGTCAGGAAAGCCGTGTCACCAGCCGGCGTGGCTAAGGTCGTTGTCGATACGCCAGCGGAGCTAAGGGCCGCAGCAACGGTCGCTGCAGGCACCAGGATCGCCGTGGAGGCGCCGGCAGAGGTCAAGGCGGTCTCGGCAAAGCCGCTGACCTCCGAGCCCTCCAGAATGGCTGTAGAGGCTCCTGTAGAGGTCAGATCGGCAAAGGCATCCGTCGCCGTGGCAACAATCCCGGTCGAAGCCCCGGCGCTCGAGAGATCCGCTAATAGGTCTGCTGCAGTTGCAGCAATTGCCGTGGCCGCACCAGAGGCGCTCAGAGCCGCCTGCCTGAGGTCGACGCCTTCCAGGGTGCCGGTAGCCGCGCCGGCAGCGCTGAGATCAGCCTGCGCGGTCTTGGAGCCGGTCAGTATGGCTGTTGATGCAGCCGCCGCGCTTAGGTCCGAGTCGAGCTGCGCCGCGCCGGTTGCCGTGGCAGTGGAAGCAGCGGCCTGGGATAGGTCGGAGTCAAGCAGGCCGGCGCCAACGGCAATCGCTGTCGAGGCTGCGGTGGCATCGAGGTCAGCGGTCGTAAACCCTGGCGTAACTTCGGACCCGACCAGGACAGCAGTGGAGACGCCGGCGGTAGTCAGGTCGGAGAATAAGTCTGCCTCGGCATCGAGTATCGCAGTGGACGCACCAGCGGTGGAAAGATCCGCCGTTACCGCGCCGCCCGCGTCAGCCCCGAACAGCGTACCGACCGCAACACCATCGGTGGTCAGATCGGAGAACGCATCGGCTTCTGCGTCCAGCGTTCCCGTGGCTGCCCCAGCGCTCGAGAGGTCGACCAGGGAGTCGCTGGCAGCGTCTAGGATTGCGGTAGACGCACCGGTAGCGGTCAGGGTGACCGCGCTTACCTCGGCCCCAGTCAGCGTGCCTGTAGCAGCTCCTGCGGAGGTTAGGTCGGCATAGAGCAGACCGGCAGCATCGAGGATAGCGGTGGAGGCGCCTGCGGCAGACAGGTCCGCAGTTACCGCTCCGCCCGCATCGGCGCCAACCAAAATTGCTGTTGATGCGCCGTTTGCGGTAAGGGCCGCGAAGGCTTCCGCGGATGCTGAGAGGGTGGCAGTTGCTCCAGCGGTGGCCGATAGATCAGCCGTGGCGACTACTGCGCCAATAAACGGCTGTTCCCAGAAGAAGATCTGCCCTACACCGGCAAATGCCTCAACTGGATCTTCGGACCAATCGAAGATCAAGCTGCTGAGCCTTCCATTGTTGCCGTGCTTGCGGAGGTTGCCTTAAGCGCGGCGCGATTACTCTTATGTTCCTCGGTCACAATTTCAGTTGCCGTGTCCCTGCAACCCGTCGCAGAGAATCGCAAACCTATCGTTCGACCGTTTAGATCTTGAGCAGACAAGGTAATCTTGTACCAGCCGTCGCTGATTTCAGAAACGCTGTTGTCGCAAGATTCAAACGTCCGACCGTCGATAGATCTCTGAGCAGTTACCGTCTTCCCGGTAGCTGGGTTGCCGGAAGTATCGAGCATACGGAACTCGAAATTCGGCAGCGGTTGGAAGCCGACAATACCTTGCGCCAGACCCTTGTTGCCTGAGGTTACGGTGAGGGCTACTGCGTCACCGGAGGTTGCGCCACCATTGATGTCTAGACCTATGCCTGTTGCGCCACCAGTCACGCGCATGCCGGCAGAACTACCGCCGGCACTAATTGACGCTCCGGCCCCACCGGTTGAATTAACAACCAAAGCGGAACTAGCACCGCCTTGAGCCGATATAAGCAGACCATTTCCGCTGGTTGCGCCACCAAAAATTTCCACGCCCGTACCAGATGCGCCACCAGTTATAACAACACCTTCACCAGAACCGCCACCGTCAATCTTCAAACCAAACCCGGTTGTAGCGTTAGTTCCCTGTAAATGCAAAGCAATGTTTCCTACGCCAGGAGCAGTAACACTCACGCCGCTCCCGCTCGTGCTGTCAATCGTCACGCCAGCACCAGACGTTGCACCTCCATTAATGTCGAGTCCGATGCCTGTTGCGCCTCCTGTAATCTCCAAGCCATCATTAGAGCCTTGACCCTGGATGAGCATGCCTCTGGCATTTCCTGCTATACCTCGGACACGAACTGCGTCACCAGAATTGGCACCGCCCGATATATCTAAGCCAATACCGGTTATCCCAGGAGTAATTTCTAATGCAGCCCCGCCCACATGACCAAATAGCAACATTCCACGAGACCCACCACCAGTAGACCCTATCGCTGCCCCTTGCCCAGCAGTACCAACAATATTCAAACCTTCTAAGCCGGTAATGTTTAAGCCATTACCACCTGTTCCAAGAATATTCACACCAACGCCAGAGGCGGCAGATGCTATAGCAAGCGCATTGCCAGAAGTCGAATCAATGGTGACACCTACTCCGCTTGTTGCACCGCCGTTGATATCGAGTCCGATGCCTGTAGCACCACCATTAATCTGTACTCCCGCGCTAGCCCCATTGCCTGTAATTTTTACCGCCGGGTCTGCGGAGTTCCCCTGAGCAACAGTCAAAGCAGAACTGCTTGTTATGCCACTAGCGATATACAGCCCCGACCCTGAATCATTACCTTGGGCTAATATACCAATACCTGCCACAGACCCACCTGAAGCGTGTAGACCATGACCACCGCCGTTACCCCCAGTGAGCGACATACCTTCACCGGTGCCATTGCCAACAGCAACTATAGCGTGTCCTTGCCCGCCGCCCGCAGTCACACTCATCGCGTTGCCGCTCGTGCTATCAATCGTTACGCCTGTGCCTGAAGTTGCCCCACCGTTGATGTCGAGTCCGATGCCCGTTGCTCCAGCATTCACCCTCAATCCAGCGCCCGTACCAGCACCAGCAATTAACACGCCATTTGAATTCGTCGCCCCGCCGTTAACTGTTATGCCATTAGCATTACCACCTGCCTGTATCTGCAACCCCACACCGCTGCCGCCCGAAGTGTTCAAGTACAGAGAAGGGAAGATCGACTGACTAAGCATTTCAACGCCAGCGCCGCTCGTACCGCCGATAGCGCGAATGCCTTGCCCTGTGCCTTGCCCCGTGATGGATACGCCTGCCCCATTGCCGCCAGAAGAGGTCAGCGTCAACGCATTACCGCTTGCATTGCTAACTGTCATACCCGCGTTAAACGTTGTCGCCGCATTTGTACCCACAATCAACGGACCACCCGCCGCGCCAGCAGCCGCCGTTGGGTCGAAGGAGTTGATGGGCCATGCTTGTACGGTTACGTTCACGCCTGAAGCGTGCGTGAACTGAAACGCAACGTGATTACCGTTAGTTTCCGCTTGCGTGGGAATGTAGTCCCAGTATCCAGCGCCTTTATGCGTTAGGGTTCCACCTCCAGCAGCGTAAGTGCCGTCGATTACCGTATTCACAGACACGCTAGACGTTAACGGACTGCCGTCCGAACGAGCGTTCATCTGCGCCCCAACATTTTGTGAAGCGACATTTTTACGCATGGCTCATTCCTGGCTGAATAGTAGCGATGCTCACTGCCGGAGTATCAAGCGTCGCGGTAGCGGCCCCTGTGGCCGAAAGGTCCGATGCCGCGTTTGTTCTTGCGGCCAGCGTAGCGGTTGCCGCACCAGCAGTAGTAAGTACAGCCGACTGCCGCTTGGACCCTTGCAGCGTTGCTGTGGACGCGCCGGCAGCAGATAACACCGCAGACTGGCGTGTGGAGCCGCGCAATATAGCGGTTGATGCCCCCGCTGTCGTAAGAACCGCGAGCTGGCGCTTTGACCCTACAAGATTTGCTGTCGCGGCACCAGCAGTACTGAGCCGTGAAGTGGCCCGCGTCGCTCCGCGTAACGTTGCAGTAGAAGCGCCCGCCGCGCTAAGTCGGGATGCCGCTCTCGATGACCCTCGAAGTGGGGTGGTGGAAGCGCCTGCGTCAGACAGATCGCCAGATGCAGTCGTTGCACTCGAGCCTTGGATAGAAATAGTGGCGGCGACCCACTGGTCGCTCGAGTCGATTGTGAAGGTGCCGGGATTTTGTGAGCCCTCGTTCCCGTTCCTTCCAGCACTACCTAGTCCGCAACCAGCGCCGCCACCTGAGGTGTCGTTGAACTGATTGAGTGTATACCCGCTTGGATAGGCGCTGACCGTGCGCGAGAAGTCGTTGCCCATAACCGCAATCGTCTTGCGGTCGACGGTCCCCCACGAATCTGTTGCTGCCGGTGGGTCTGGTGTGGTGGATGTACCAGTAGCTGCTGTCGGTACATTCAGACCACCGGAGAGCGTGCCCTCCCAATCTTGGATCGCGAGCGTGCGGTGAACCGATTGTTCGGAACTCGCGCCAGTGCTAACAGAAAGAGTTAAGCCGTCTTCTGTCCCGTCCGCGACCTTGGCGTAAATGACAAGCTTATTAGCGCTACTCGGACCAGCAGTATCGACCTGGACCGTCCACGTACCGGCGGTCGAGTTATCCCACGTAACTGTCGGCGCACCGTCGCACGAGAAAAATGCGAGCAGCAGATCGCCTGACGCGACCGTCGGCGGGAGCAGAACACTGTGCGTTGTGGTATTACCAGTTTCAACGCTAGTGTCTGACGATCGTACGGTCGGTTGCGTCACGGGTTATGTCGATGCGGTGTCCAGCAACTTACCCTCGCTGACCAAGTCAACGGCATTGACATCGAACAACCGGTAATTCTGGCTGGTCGATGATCCCGCTCGTGACCAAGTACGATTGTCGTAAATAATCCTGTTTGGTAGTGAGTCGGTATCTGGATAATCAACTGTTAACTCCAGAATTGAACGCAACCCTGTGCTGCCGGAAGTCGATTCCTGGCGAAGTCTAATGAGCAACGGCATCTTCTATTCCTTCCAATGTAATGGTGATTGGCGCTCCATTGAACAAAGCGGCCTGGATAGGCAACAACGATTCGAGCTTGAACACGCCAGCGCCAAGCACGCGCTCGCTGTCGCCTTTTTCCACGACTTGTATTTGAACGCCTTGTTCTCCAGTGTTTAATATGCGGAGGTCATAATTCATTAGTCCTCCGTGATCGAGCTGCTCGTCGTGATCCGGGGTGTAGTGTTTTGAGACCAATTAATCACCGGACTCAACGAACCCACGTAATACGCCTGCGTGCTCGTCGCACCGCTCGAAGGCCAGATAGCAAAGAACGAGAACGTGCCAGTAGTAGTGGTCGCCACTTGAGGAAAATCCACATTGCCAACCGGAGCCACTGTAGCCAGCGTACCGGAAGTCACCGCCCACCCGTACGGCGAAGTGCCGACAGTGGAGCGATCGGTCTGCGCCCGGGTGTAGGCAGCGTAGCCACCTTCCGCTGCAGTGGAAACGGCCTCGCCCGGATCTGCGGTGTGCAAGCTGATCCACAATGCCGTGCTGCCCGCGGTGGAGAGGTTGGAAGTGTGGGTGGTCAGACCCGAAAAAACATTCCGCAACAAACCGTATTGGAAGACTGCACTTTTTCCTGCCATGGTATATATCTCCTTGCTGGTTGGAACTACACGTATCGGACTCTCAGAGACCGAATCTTGTCACCACCATCGCGAAGCACATCGATCTCGCAGCCGGTGTCTTGGTACTCAGGGCTCTTCTCTTCATCTCGTGCCTCTTGAATAAGAGCCCTGATTCTGTTATCGCGCTCCGTGATCTGCAGCTTGAGCTGCGTTTCCATCCGACCTTGAGCCGTGCGCTCGGCCTCGAGGCTCGCAACCTTGACCCGTAGGTCAGAAATCTCGGCAATACGCTCCTCGTAATCCGGGTGAGCCGGCGCCTGAGGTGCGGCTTGTATCGTCTCGACCGGCCTCGCCAAGGCAGCGGACTCACGCTCCCTGGATGCAGCAAGCTCAGCCTTGAGAGAATCGATCTCCGCTCGGTCCCTGGCCGATTGCTGGGCGCTCGCATCGAGTATGGCGTCCCGGCCACGCTCGGCTTCCAATCTCTTCTCTCGCTCCGCGGAAAGCAAGCCGGCAAGGACGGCATCGTTGTTCGGACGCTCGGCAGGAGGCTCTATCTTCGCGAGTTTCTTTCTTGCCAACGTATTCAAGATGCTTAGATCGTCGCTCATTGAGGCGCCCTTCCGCTAATTAGACCTCTAACAAAATCTGCAGCGTTCGCCGGCTCCGCACGCCCTTCGTTTACGTCCGCCAAGTACCCGAGCGGACGACCAAGGAACGCAACCGGCAAACCAGTAATAAGAGAGATGGCGGTCAGTGTGTCACGAACAGCGCGCCTGTCCGAACCTTCATCGGTCAACGCGCGATATACCGAACGAGGCGCACGCATTGTTGCTTCTATCGCACCAACCACTGGACTCGTCGAGATACGATCGTCGTACCACTTATCGTTGTATTGGTTGATGCCTACCGTAACTGCCTGCCCTGCGAACGAACCCATTGCAAGCCCGGTGCGAATCTGACCCATGAAGAAAATCTCCAACATCTTCTTCATCAACCAATCGTCGTCATCGTCTGAATCTTCCCAGGCTTCCCCGCTCATCAGCTGCGCGATCGATTCAGCAACAACGGCAGGGATCATAAAACCCATCATGTACATGTAGAATAAGCGCCCTGGCGCTGAGAAGCCGGAGGTTTGTACGATCTTCGAGAACTCGGTGGTCAGCAGGTTCGCCTGCATGTTGAAGTACGAATAGAACATCGTGAACACGCGCGCTAATGGCGCGCCCGTCTCAAACCGGGAGATGTCCTCGGCCGCGAACGTGCCTTGTGTGAGCCTGACCGCAGAGTCCGCGCGGCGCACGGCCCCAAGCTCATCACTTCCAGTCGCAATCGCTTCGTTGTATGCGCCGAGCCACGCAACCGTATCGACCTGACTTTGCGCGTGGGTCTGCAGGAAGTAGCCATGCTTCGCCGCGAAGTCTTTTGCCTTTTCGTATTTCGTTGGGTTGAGCAGGATGTCGTCGATCTCCTGCTGCACCTCAAATACCGCGGTCGTCACCCGGTTACGCATGAACTCCGACTTAGCCGCGATCTCCTCTCCGACTTGTTTCGGTGAGCGCAGGTAAGTCCACAAAGCTTGATTGAGCTGCCCCGGCGCAACTTTGGTCGCCGCCAGAGAAAAGCCGGTGTACTGCTGTAGCGTATTGACGACGTTGCCAACCATGATCTGCGCACCGGTGCGGGAGCGCAGTCCTCGCCAAAGCTTGTCGAAGTCGCTCGCGGTCTTATCAGCCGGCCGACTGTCTACCGCTTGCGTCGCGGAGCGTTGCAGCCACGGCATAACCATCGCACCAATGACCCGGGAATCGACGGCATTCATTTCCGCCCTGAACTCTCGGTCGATCATCAGTCGGCCGACTTCCTTCATACGCGGCTCGATGAAGGTGAACTTCAGCACCTTGTCGATATGCTGCGGGATGAGACCCACATCCAGCTTGAGCGCTTTGTTGTAGGCCGCAACCCGGCTCTTGGTGAACCCGCGGCCGGTCGTCGGGAACATGAATGAATTCTGTTGCTGCTCGAGCGCTGCACGGTCTTCACGCACTGCAGCCTCGTCCACAATGTCGCTGTCTGCGATCGCCGGGAAGTAGCCGCCCCGATATTGGCCGAATGGAGTTTGCAGCGGGCGCGCGGTGATCTCGGAGAAGTAGTATCCGTAGATTTCCTTATGCGCCTGTTGCGCCGGCGCCTTCAGCTCTTCCAGCAGATCCCACACCTTCTGCACGAAATCGTAGTCCGACTTCGTTATGATGCCGCGGGCTTCCATGTCGCGGATGAATGCATCCCACCGGGATGTGTCCAGCGTTCCATCCTCGCGCAACTCGCCCCACTTGCGCCCGAGCAGAAGCTTCTGAAAGTTCGACTCGTTCCCGGTGTGCAGCAGCGCGCCGATGATCTCCTGGCGTGCGTTGCCGCTCTCGTTTCCGAATTCATGTTTGAGATCTTCCGAGCGCACCAGTTTCTTAT